>ERZ506754.1210-NODE-1210-length-10159-cov-3.704078_pt1 | contig 10159 bp, 9 predicted proteins | sample MGYA00513043_ERZ506754 | MGnify/ENA metagenome assembly ERZ506754 | reverse complement strand
AATTGACCCTAAAATAGACCCCAAAAATAATGACCCTAATTAAAATTGGTTACCCATTTAATGAAGGTGTACATTGTACATCTTCTTTTTTTTGGTGCAAAATAAAAAATAGAGATTACTCTCTATTCATGTTCATAGCTTTTAAGTGTATATTCAGTATGTAGCTTATAAATAACGCATTGAATGACGTTATCCATGAGTTCTTGTTCATGGTTGACGTTTTCAAATTCGATAGTATTACGGTTGTTTTCAAATACATCATTTAGGGAAGCTTCAAATCGAGATATAAATAAGTCATAGGCTTGTTCGATAGAAGAATCCTTTACATCTGTATAAATATGAAGTAGTGATGTGATCTGTTGCATAGAGTAGCATCTTTTAAGAATAGTTAAAACTAAAAAGTAAGCTAAATGACTTTTTGTGTAATGTTTTTTTACTGGCGGATGCACGATACCAGTTTTGACATAATTATTGATCATGGATTTAGTGATAAACTTTTCTTCAAAGAAATAGGTATCCTTTAGCTTTTCATTGATATAGGTAATCACTTGGTCCATATATAGGTCGATTTCAGGTAACTCGTTCCATCTTGGAAATGTATAATTTTTCATGATTATAGTGTAACATAAAATAAATTCTTACACAATCTAGAAATTAATACTAGATGTATTGACTTATTGAATTATCTATATTATTGTTTATCTAAAGAGAGGTAAAAAAAGAATGATTCATATTGTTTCTGATTCATCGACTTTATATTCGATTGAACCGGCAAAGAAAAAAGGGTTATCGATTGTTCCTTTGAATATCACTGTGGATTCACAAACATATCGAGATTTTGAGGACATCACAAGTACACAATTATTAACGATGATTGAAGATCACAAGATTCCAAAAACTTCACAACCAAGTCTTGGTGAAAAGATTGATTTATATAATGAGCTTTCCAAAGATGGTGATGAAGTCATTGATATTGCGATGGCTTCTGGTTTAAGTGGAACATACCAGACGGCTATGATGGCAAAGAATTCTTGTGACCATCCGGAATTGGTTCATGTTGTGGACACACAAACATTATGTGGACCACATCGTTTGATGGTGGATACTGCTTTGGAGATGGCAAATAATGGGGCAAGTGCCAAGGATATCGTGAAGATGGTTGTCCAAAGCCGTATGCAGGAAGAATCATATTTAGTTCCTGTGGATTTCCAATTCTTAGTTCGTGGTGGAAGAATCAAAGGGTTAGCCGCTACTTTAGGTGGTGCATTAAAATTAATTCCAATTTTGAAAAAAGGCGTAGATGGCATGGGCTTAGATAAATTTAGTGTAAGCCGAACATATAAAAAGGCTGTCAATATGGTGGTTGAAGATTTTAAAAATAATGGATTTACTCCAGCTTATACATTCTATATTTCACATGCCTTTAATGAAGATTTAGCAATGATGTTTGAAAAGAAAATCAAAGAAACTTTTGAAGGTGCAAAGGTAGTGATTTATCCATTATCTAGCGCATTTATTACACAGGGTGGACCTGGATGTGTTGCAGTACAGGCAATAAAAATGGCTTAAGGAATTTTTCCTTAAGCCTGTTTTTTTTTCTTTTTTTAGAAAATCATTTGTCCAAAGTAAGCAACAAAGCTCATTGCGATAATAAAACCGACACCATAAGGTAAGATCATCGATAATAATTTTGAATCCTGCCCTTGTCCATCAACACTGCTTAATGCGATAGCAATCGATTGTGGTGAAAGCATTTTACCAGCAGCAACACCAAGTGAGTTTAATGCGACAATCCAGTATGGCTCAGCCTGTAAGCTTTGAGCGGCACTTTCTTGTACGGCACCAAACAATACACCAGAACTTGTTCCAGATCCTGTCACAAATGTTCCAAGACACCCAATCCATGGTGCAAAGAATGGATAGAAGCTACCTGTAATCGCAATCGCAAAGGAAGCAATGGAAGCAATCATTCCAGCATATCCCATAATTTTAGCACATCCTAATACACATAGCATTGTGATAATGGTTTGTGACATTTGTTTTATTGTTGCGACAAATACAACTTTAAAATCTCTAAAAGTAGCTTTTTGAATCAATCCACCTAAAATAGCGGATAAGAAGATCCATACACCTGGTGTGTTGATCCAAGTAAATGTCATTGTACTTGGATTGTCTCCCGTATAAATTGTCGTGCTTGTCGCAAACTTTGATAAGTATGTGTTGACTGGCATTACTAGTTTAGATGTTGATAATAAGAAAATAAAGATAAAGATAAAAGGTGACCATGCCTTTAATGCCTTGGAAGCTGTGATTTTTTCATGCGCCTCTAGCTGCATTTCGTATTCAGGTTCTGGTTTTACCTTTGATCCTAAAAGAATTGTACATAATAAAGAACAAACACTTCCTACCACAACACATAACTCAGCACCGACAAATTTAGCGACGATCATTTGTGGAATTAAGAAGCTCAACCCAGAAACAAGCGTGACAAGACTGACGCCTTTTAATGCTTTAAAGCCCTTTCCAGTTGCCATGACAATTAAGAATGGACATAGGATCATGAATGGAGCGAGTTGTAAGGTTTGGGTAAAGGCAAGCTGTGTATTTTCAAGTCCAACTAAGTTAGCTAGTGTGACAGTTGGAATTCCGATAGAACCAAATGGAGTGGGTACGCCATTGGCAATTAAACATACTAAGCATGAAAACAATGGGTTAAAGCCTAATGCCACAAGCATGCTTGCAGGAATCGCAATGGCAGTTCCAAATCCGGCCATTCCTTCCATAAAGCCTCCAAAGCACCATGCGACTAGTAATACCAAGATTCGTTTATCACTTGAGACACTGGTAATCATTTGTTTAATGATTTCCATACCGCGTGTACGTAAAGATAAGTTATATGTAAATACGGCCGCAATAATGACAACGATAATAGGCCATAAAGCCATCAAGAATCCTTCGCAGGCAGCTGTAAAAGTATTTAGAAAGCTTTGTTGCCAGATTGCGATGGATAAAAGTGCAGAAATTAATAAAGATCCAAATGCAGCTTTATATGTGGGCCAGTTTAATACGGTTAGCGCAAATATCAGCCACAAAATGGGACATAGTCCCAGAATAAAATAGATAAAATTCATATCATCTCTCCCTATATACGTGGGAATTATATCAAAGTGAGAATGATTGTCAAAAGAAATCGCTAAAAATAGGGATGTAAGCGTTCAAGTTAGCAAATGAGTGGTTATTTTGTTGATAACTAAAGATTTAAAAAAAGTAGAACAAATTTCATTATTTTATGGAGTTTTTTGACTTAATGATGTATTATAGTGGTACAAAGTAGCATATTGTGTCATAGAGTGGAGGTGAAGACACATGTTCATGGGGGAATATGCGCATAACATCGATCGTAAGGGGCGATTGATCATGCCAGCGAAGTTTCGCGAGGAACTAGGTGAACATGTTGTCGTAAACCGAGGACTTGATGGATGCCTGTATGTATATACGGTAGAGCAGTGGCAGCAAGTGTATCAAAAACTATCAACTTTGCCTTCGACAAATAAGGATGCGCGTATGTATCAGCGTATGATGTTGTCTAAAGCTGCAGAATGTGAAATGGACAGTCAGGGACGTATTTTGATTCCATCCTCTTTAATTGCCTTGGCTGGACTTGAAAAAGAATGTTTGATTATTGGCGTTGCGAATCATTTAGAGATATGGTCGAAAGAACGTTGGGAAGTATTGGAAGAAGAACAGAGTGCATCTTTTGAAGAAGCAGCTGAACACTTATCAGAAATCATGGGGTAATAATGAATGGAACATATTAGTGTATTGTTGAATGAATCAATTGAAATGCTGAACATAAAAGAAGATGGAATTTATGTGGATTGCACACTGGGCAGAGGGGGGCACAGTAGTGAAATCTTGAAACGTTTAAAATCTGGACATTTATTTGCGTTTGATTGTGATCAAAATGCGATTGATGAAAGTATGCCGCGTTTAAAGGCGATTGGAGATAATTTTACCGTGATTCATTCTCCTTTTGAAAATTTAAAGCGTGAGCTTGCCCAAAGAGGTGTCGACAAAGTCGATGGTATCTTTATGGATCTGGGTGTATCAAGTCCACAATTTGACGATGGCCAAAGGGGGTTTAGCTATCGTATGAATGCAAGACTGGATATGCGTATGGATCAATCACAGGATTTGGATGCATATAAAGTTGTCAATACGTATGATAAGGAAGATTTGATTCGTATTTTAAAACGTTATGGCGAAGAGCCGTTTGCGGTCAAGATTGCCGATAGAATTGTAAAGGCACGTGAGAATGCACCGATTGAAACGACATTTGAACTTGTAGATGTCATTAAGTCGGCACTTCCACAAGCTGTTTTACGTAAAAAAGGACATCCGGCAAAGCAGACTTTCCAGGCGATTCGTATTGAAGTAAATCATGAATTAGAGCAGCTAGAAACAGTTTTACAGGATGGCTTAACCATGTTGAAGCCACATGGACGAATGGCTGTTATTACATTTCATTCTTTAGAGGATCGAATTGTAAAAGAGATTTTTAAAGAGGTAGCCGTAGCTAAAAAAGTTAATAAGCGGCTTCCACAAGTGGGGACAGAAAATTTAGAATATCAGTTGGTGAATCGAAAACCGGTTTTAGCAAGTAGTGAAGAATTAGAAAATAATAATCGTGCGCATAGCGCAAAACTAAGAGGGATAGAAAAGAAAGGATGATGCATATGCAAAGAAGTTTTAGATTAACAAGAATACTTGTTTCAACTTTGCTTGTATTATCTGTGGTCTTCTACTGCGTATCAAAAACATGTGTGAATTCTTGGAATATCTCACTTTCTATGGAAGAGGACCAATTGAGTCAGGAGATAGCTAAAAAAGAACAAACTGTTGAGGAACTTCAAAACGAGGTCAATACATTACAGGAAAAGGGAAGATTACTTGGAATGCTTGACAATCAAGTATCGGATAATGAAAATAATATATATGTAATGGATGACTAGATGGAGTGGTGATGTAAATGTCAGTTCGCAAAAGTAATAAAGAACTGTTAAAAATGATATTGAGAATGACATTAATTGGAACATTAGTAATTGCTAGTGTTCTTTTCACTATGTTCTCTCATAAGCATATATGGTCACAAAAAAATGTATTGGATCCACGTATTGCTTCTAGTATTGTCACTAAAAAAATCACGGCGAAACGTGGAACTATTTATGATCGTAATAATACGGTTATTGCACAACAAACAACGGCCTATACGATTGTTGCATATTTAGACAAGGGTGTAGTGGATATCAATGGAAATCCAAACTATGTTAAAAATGTTAAGGCGACGGCTAAAAAACTAAAGAGTGTTCTTGGGGATGAGGTCAATGAGAAGGCGCTCATTAAAATTATGAAGGCAGCTAAAAAGTCGGGCAAATCACAGACGGAATTGGGTGCGGGTACAAAGCGTATTAAAAAATCAACGATGAAGAAAATTAAGAAGCTCAATATTCCAGGGATTGGTTTTACTGATGCGGTGAGTCGTTATTATCCGGCAACGCCATATTCATCAAACTTAATTGGTTTTGCTGCTTATGATGAGGATAAGCAGTCGATTATTGGAAAATTAGGGCTCGAATTATCTTTAAATGAGTTGTTAAAAGGAAAAGATGGAAAGGAACAATATCAGCAGACGGTGGATGGTTCTAAGCTTCCGGGTACCACAAAGGTCATTGAACAGGGTGAAAATGGAAATGATGTTGTCTTAACGTTGGATTCAAGCTTACAGTCAACAGTGGAAACCCAGCTTCAAAAGACAATGGATAATGAAAAGGCCAAGTCGGCATGGTGTCTAGTGATGGAAGTAGAAACGGGTAAGGTCTTAGCTTGGGCAAGCTATCCTACTTTTGATCAGAATGAACATAAGGAAATTCCTAGCTATCAAGATGCGATTTCTACAAGTACATATGAATGTGGTTCGGTAATGAAGCCATTTACGTATGCGACAGCGATTGATACAAATGTGTATCCTTATAATAAGACATTTACAGCGTATCAGTTCTGGTATGACTATGATGCAAATACAGGAAAAATTGTGCGTGTTCCAAATGGTACCAAAACACCATATCCATATATTGGAGATGCTTTGGGGGCTAACTTTGGGGATATTACCTTCGATAAAGGTTTGGCCTTTTCAAGTAACGTAGGTATTTGTGAGCTTTTGGCTAACTATATCAACTACAATCAGTTTAGTGACTATTTAGATAAGTTTGGTTTCTTTCAACATGTGGATACGCCTTATGTAGATCAGTCTTTGGGAGTTAAAAATATTGGTCTGCCAACTGATTATCTATCGACTGGTTTTGGGCAGGCAAGTTCAATTACAGCTTTACAATTGTGCCAAGGCTATACGGCAATCTTTAATGATGGTACGATGATGCGTCCTTATGTGATTGATTCGATTGTGGATAGTGATACGGGCAATGTGATCAAAAAGTATAAGAAAAAGGCTGTAGGTACGCCGATTTCTGCACAGACAGCTAAAGAAGTGCAGGAATTGATGTCGCACGTTACAGATGATGGTGCGAGTGGTGAACGTTTTAAAGTGGGTGGTATTGATCTATTGATGAAAACAGGTACGGGTCAGATTTATAATCAGGATCAAGGTCAATATGATGAGTATTATCATACTTCGAGTATTATGGCGGCCGCTCCTGCGGATGATCCTAAGGTCATGGTTTATTATGGTTTGGTTTCAACGAATATCACGGGGTATTCAGCAGAACCATTTAAAAAAATTATGCGTGATACAATTCAAACCTATGGTATTTCGACTAATCCAACCAATGAAACGCAGGATGCGTATGAAAGCTGGGAAACGTACAAGATGCCAAGTCTAGTGAATCATACAGTGGATTATGCATATGAGAAGATGAAAGATAAAAAGGTGCATTATGAAGTTATTGGAGATGGAAATAGTGTAACGAGTCAATATCCAAATGCGAATGTGACAATCAATTCGAATGATCGTGTATTCGTATTGACAAATGGTTCGAAGATCAGCATGCCAAATATGACGGGGTGGACGCGAAAGGATCTTACGGTATACTGGCAGTTGACAGGAATTAGTATCAAAACGAATGGGTATGGTAAGGTAACCAGTCAAAATGTGGAAGAGGGAACAACGATTTCAACGGACACAAAAATTGAATTAACATTAGAGTAAAGAGCAGCGATGCTCTTTTTCTGTTTATGACAAATGTAATAATTGTTGACAAGAAATGATATATTTGTCACAATTAAATTACAGTGAAAAAGGAGAGAGTAAAAATGAATGATTCACAAAAAATGAAGTGGTACACACTTGCGTTTATGTGCTTTTCTACACTTTGGGGATTTGGAAACGTACTAAACGGATTTATGTACTTCAACGGAATTCAAGTTATCTTTTCTTGGATTTTGATGTTTGCGCTTTACTTCGTACCTTATGCATTAATGGTAGGTGAGTTAGGTTCAGCATTTAAAAATTCAGGTGGAGGTGTAAGTTCTTGGATTCACGAAACAACAGGTCCTAAGGCTGCATACTATGCTGGTTGGACTTATTGGGCATGTCACATTACGTACATTGCTTCAAAGGGTTCTGGTGGTTTGAAAGCATTAAGCTGGATGATTTTCCAAAACTCAGAAACTTATGCATCTTTTAACACAAAAGCTGTTCAGTTTGCGACATTAGCTGTATTGTTAGTATTCAGTTATGTAGCTAGTCGTGGTTTAAACCCATTAAAGAAAATGGCTACAATCGCAGGAACAAGTATGTTCGTTATGAGTATTCTTTATATCGTAATGATGTTTGCGGCTCCAGCTATCAATCCAAATGGTGGATATTTAGCTATGGATTTCAGTTTCAAAAACTTGATTCCAACTTTTGACTGGAAATATTTTAGTTCATTATCCATCTTAGTATTTGCGGTTGGTGGATGTGAAAAAATTTCGCCTTATGTAAATAAAGTTGAAGACCCTTCAAGAGGTTTCCCTAAGAGTATGATTTTTGCAGCTATCATGGTTATCATCTGTGCTATCTTTGGTACAATCGCAATGGGTATGATGTTTGATCCAGCTGTAATCGATGCAAACTTTGACTCATACAATGCGAATGGTTCTTATTGGGCATTCCAAAGATTAGGTGAATATTATGGTATGGGTAATGTATTGATGATTGTTTATGCAGCATGTAACTGTATCGGACAATTCTCTACATTAGTCATTAGTATTGATGCTCCATTACGAATGTTATTAGACAACGAAGATGCTCGTCAATATATTCCAAGTAAGTTATTACACAAAAATGATGCAGGTGCTTATTCAAATGGTATCATCATGGTTGATATCTTGGCAGGTGCAATCATCTTGGCTCAGGCTTTAGTTCCAAATGCAGATACAGTACTTCGTCAGTTAACTCAGTTAAACTCTGTAACAATGCCAATGCGTTATTTATGGGTATTCTTTGCTTATGTTATGTTGCGTAAGAAAACAGATTTATTCCACCGTGATTATAAATTTGTGAAGAATAACACCGTTGCGATTGTGTTTGGTGCATGGTGCTTTGTATTAACAGCAGCTTGCTGCTTGTTAGGTATGTACAAGGCTGGCGATATGTACACAACATTCTTAAATGTTATCACTCCAGTTGTTTTAACAGCATTAGGATTGATTTTACCAGCAATCAAGAAAAAAGAGGCAAAAAATTAATTTTGCCTTTTCTTCATATTTGTAGATAATAATAGTTGAGGAGATGTTTTTATAATGAATACAGTAGAAATTTCAAATGAATTAATTCAATTTATTGAATCAAGTCCGAGTATGTTCCATTCAATCAAAACAATTCGTACATACTTAGAGAAAGATGGATTTACTTATCTTCCAGAATCAAAAGTTTGGGATGTCAAGGCGGGTGGAAAATATTATACAATTCGTAACCACTCAAGCTTGATCGCATTCAAGGTGGGAAAGGAATTAGATTCTTATCACTTCCAAATGTGTGCAAGTCACTCAGATTCACCTACATACAAGGTTAAAAGTGTACCTGAGCTAGAAGGACCAAAAGAATACTTACGTCTTGATGTTGAAGCTTATGGTGGTATGATCGATAATACTTGGTTTGATCGTCCATTAACAGTTGCAGGTCGTGTCCTTGTAAGAAATGGTTCTAAGATTGAATCTAAATTATTATATATCGATAAGGATATTTTAATGATTCCAAATGTGGCTATCCACTTCAATCGTGAAGTAAATAATGGTTATAAATATAATCGTCAAATCGATTTGTGTCCAATGTTCTCTTGTGGTGCTTTGAAAAAGGGTGCTTTTGACAAGATGGTTGCGGATGAATTAGGTGTGGATGTCAAGGATATCTTAGGTAAAGATTTATTCTTGGTGAACCGTCAAAAAGGATTGGTTTGGGGTTATGAAAATGAGTTTGTTTCAAGTCCTAAATTGGATGACTTACAATGTGCATTCGTATCATTAAAGGCATTTATGGAAGCTAAAAATGAAAAGAGTGTCAATGTGTATTGCTGCTTCGATAATGAAGAAGTGGGATCTAACACAAAACAAGGTGCTATGTCTACATTCTTAAAGGATGTATTACACCGTATCAACAATGGTTTAGGTAAATCAGAAGAAGAATACTATCAAGCTATCGCAAAGACTTTCTTAGTTAGCTGTGATAATGCGCATGCGCTACATCCAAATCATTCTGAAAAGACAGATGCCGTTAACTATGTGACTATGAATGGTGGTATTATAACACAGCCCTTCGCAAAAATCGACCCTATTTTATCAGAAGTCCGCCCAGCAGGGCCCCCAGCCCCACGGCGCTGCCCCATTGGGCCAGCCGGACGCCCCACAGCCGCCAGCCGCCGGGCTGCCGGGGCCGCCACCGCAGCGAACCTACATACCGCCGGGCATTCTCCCGTAGGGCCTCCTCACCGTTCTGCTGCTTTTCCGGCTTTACGAATAAAATCGCCCGCTCAAAAAACTCATTATCCACTTCCACTACCTCTACCACCTGCTTATTGACTCCCTTCAGCATCACGCAGCCCTCCTTTTGCGGCATCAATTCCCTGTTATTTTGCTTCCTGCTGTGGAATTTATGCAGTCCCAC
>ERZ506754.1195-NODE-1195-length-10296-cov-11.877063_pt1 | contig 10296 bp, 8 predicted proteins | sample MGYA00513043_ERZ506754 | MGnify/ENA metagenome assembly ERZ506754 | reverse complement strand
AGGGCAGAGGGGACCGCTCAGTACGAGGGGGACCAGCGAAGCTGGTGGAGGGGTTTTCCCGTGAAGCTTGACTTCTAGTGCAGCCACACCGAAACCGTCCGGCGGAATTCGCTCGTACCTCGCTGTCCGCCTGGGGCTTGCCAACGCCGGTTGTTGCCCTTGCTTGTATCGGTAATGTTGATATTCAGGTGCTTTCTTGTGCAGGTGGGTAACTTTATTTGATGCGGCGTTTGCAAGCTTGTGAATAAGGCTCCCCTTTAGGGCACCCGAAGGGCGTGCCTTGTGCTGAGCTGGCAAGCCGTAGGCTTGACTGAGGGGTTCTTACGTATAATTTGCTACAGCAGCCAGCCAATTTCACAAGGAGTTACGCTTCTTTTTTTCTTTACTGAAAAGAAAAAAAGAAGCAAAAAAAGAAAAGAGTTCGCCTACCCTTGTACTACACGGCAACGTACCACACGAAGATTACACATCAACAAAAATCCCCCGGCGGGGCGAACAGGCGGCTGCCGCCGCCGTAACATTACCCTTTTTACACTTGAAACTGGGGCGTAAGGTCAGCGGCGACCCGCCGCTTTCTTTACTGAAAAGAAAAAAAGAAGCAAAAAAAGAAAAGAATTCGCGTTCCACCTGTACTGTAAGATTCCAATATCACCCGAAGATTACACAAGAAACTGTCACAATAGATTCTCACCAACAAAAATCCCCCGGCGGGGCGAACAGGCGGCTGCTGCCGCCGTAACACTACCCGTTTCACACTTGAAATTGGGGCGTAAGGTCAGCGGCGACCCGCCGCCTATGCTTTGCATAATTCCCCGAAACCAACACATACTATCCGCGAGGTGATTCGAATGGTACGCAATTTATCCCGCGGCGTATTCCAATACGCCCAGCCGCCCCGCATCATCAGCTACGCCAGCACCGTCGGACAAAAAGAGGGCGATGGTCCTTTCGGTGCCTGCTTCGACTGCGTGGAGCCGGACGCTCATTTCGGACAGGACACATGGGAACAGGCGGAAAGCGTGATGCAGCGGCGAACCGTCCAGCTGGCACTGGATAAGTGCGGCTTACAGGACAGCGACCTCTCCTGCATCTGTGCCGGCGACCTGATGAACCAGTGCATCGGCTCTACCTACGGCATGCGTCCGCTGGAGATTCCCCTGCTGGGCATTTACGGAGCCTGCTCCACCATGGCGGAGGGGCTGCTGCTGGCATCGTTTCTGGCAGCCGGCGGCGTAGGCGAGTACACTGCCGCCGTGACATCTTCCCACTTCTCCACCGCAGAACGCCAGTTCCGGTTTCCCCTGTCCTACGGCGGGCAGCGTCCGCCTACAGCACAGTGGACATGCACCGGCTCCGGAGCCGTGATTCTACAGCAGCCCGACGGCATACCAGACGGCGTGTGTGTCACCGGCGGCTGTATTGGCACCATGGTAGATCTGGGCGTGACAGATGCCAACCATATGGGAGCAGCAATGGCTCCTGCGGCAGCAGATACCCTTGTCCGGTACTTCAAAGGCACCAACACAGCACCGGACACGTATGACGCCATTGTCACCGGCGATCTGGGGCTGATCGGCAGCGAGCTGCTCTGCGATCTGGTGATGAAGCAGGGTTATGATATTTCTGCGGTGCATCGGGACTGCGGTGCAATGCTGTACGACCGGAAAACGCAGGACACTCACGCCGGCGGCTCTGGCTGCGGGTGCAGTGCCAGCATGCTGTGCGGGCACTTTCTGCCGGCTCTGCAAACCGGAGCCATGAAGCAGATCCTGTTTGCGGCAACCGGTGCCCTGATGTCCCCTACTGCTTCTCAGCAGGGCGAGAGTATTCCGGGCATTTCACATTTGGTAGAATTAAGGCAACACTGCACAAAGCCCGCCTGACGGCTTTGCACGCAATATGCGTGCAGATTTTCCGCCATATTGCCCAGAAATCCCTTGTCATACGAAAGTATGCCTGCGGAATTTCTAAGCAATCTGCCGAAAAATCTGACTACGCATCTTACGCACAAGCTTTGTGCGGTGTTGCCCTGACACTTCTGCGGCGATGAATAGGAGGAACAACAATGGCAATGGATCTATTCTGGGCATTTCTGGTTGGCGGTGCACTCTGTGCCGTGGGGCAGGTGCTGATCGACTACACCAAGCTGACACCGGCACGAATCCTCACGGCGTATGTGGTTGCCGGTGTGGCACTGTCGGCAGTAGGCATCTACCCGAAACTGGTGAAACTGGCAGGCGGCGGTGCCAGCGTGCCGCTGACGGGCTTCGGGAACCTGTTGGCAGAGGGCGTGCGGGAATCCGTGGACGAAAAGGGACTGCTGGGCATCTTCATGGGCGGTCTGACTGCATCTTCCGCCGGCATCACTGCGGCAATGGTGTTCGGTGTCGTCTGTGCCGCAATTTTTCGCCCGAAGCAAAAATAGGTCTTTTTTCAGCGAAACAGCCTCGAAATTTATGCAACATGCTGTAGAATTAATTTTGATTTCGTTGTACAGTTGTATAAATTGCCGTTTTTCGAAAAAGTGCTTGACATTTCTCCGAAAATGTAGTATACTATCATAGTCGCAGGAATTCAGGAGTAAACAAAAAGCACTGAACGAAACCTGTTTCGATGTGGCGGCATAGCTCAGTTGGCTAGAGTACTCGGTTCATACCCGATTGGTCGCTGGTTCGAATCCTGCTGCCGCTACCATATGGCCCGTTGGTCAAGAGGTTAAGACGCCGCCCTTTCACGGCGGAATCATGGGTTCAATTCCCGTACGGGTCACCAACGCAGAAAAGAGCAAATCACGAAATGTGGTTTGCTCTTTTTTTATGGCAATACCGCACAAAGTCGCCAGACGCTCTTTGTGCGGTATTGCTTTATGTTTTTGCGGATGATTGCATAAGCCTTTCCGGAAAGGGGTGACTTCCCACGGGGTGGAGTGTTTCCTTAGATGAACCTCTTGGAATGTGTAGGGGGATGCCCACATCGCCCCGCAGGCTTGTGCATAAGCCTCCCCTGAAAGGGGAGGGGGACCAGCGAAGCTGGTGGAGGGGTTCTGCTGAAATCTTTTACTCCTGTTTCAGATTTTACGGAAGAAACCCCTCAGTCAGCCTATGGCTGCCAGCTCCCCTTTCAGGGGAGCCTGTTGCGTAAACTGTCTGTGTGTTCTAGTGCAGTCATGTCAAAACCGTCCGGCGGAATTCGCTCGTTGCACTCGCTGTCCGCCTGGGGCTTGCCAACGCCGGTTGTTGCCTTTTCCTATATCGGTAATGTTGATATTCAAGTGTTTTCTTGTGCAGGTGGGCGACTTTATTTCATACGGCGTTTGCAAGTTTATCTGTTTATCATCTTTCATGTACAACCGATTTCACAAGGAGTTACGCTTCTTTTTTTCTTTGCTAAAAAGAAAAAAAGAAGCAAAAAAAGAAAAGAGTTCGCGTTCCACCTGTACTGTAAGATTCCAATATCACCCGAAGATTATACAGAGAATCTTCTACTGATGTAAAATCTTTTGTTTGACGTTGAGAGTTACGTAGGAACCCCTCCACCGCCTAACGGCGGTCCCCCTCCCCTTTCAGGGGAGGCTTTTTTCCACCAACAAAAATCCCCCGGCGGGGCAAACAGGCGGCTGCTGCCGCCGTAACACTACTCTTTTTACAGTTGAAATTGGGGCGTAAGGTCAGCGGCGACCCGCCGCCCGCCGCTTGTGATAAGCACCCTTGAAAAAGATACCCTGATACAGTTCTTCCTGTTCGCTCTTGATCCCCGTTGCAGGATTCTCCAGCACGAAAGTAACCTTAGCCCCGTTTACCAATGTGAATGTAGCATACTTGCCGCTGAAATACATCACGATGTCACCGTTCTGTGTCTGAGCAAATTCGCTCACATTCGTCATGTTTGCAATGCTCGGCTGGATTCCTGCCAACTCTCCGCCCAGAAGCACCCTTGTGCCAGTATAATCCTGAGATACCCCTTTGACTTTGAATGCACGCAGGATTTTGTCTGCATCAGGCATCACGTCATTCACAGCACGCACCAGCTGAATCTGCCGGACAATGCCTTTCCAGATCTTCTTGATGTCTGTTGCAACATCTTCCAGCTGCCAGTTGACGACCGCTGTTCTGTTCTCCCGAACGAAGCCAAAAACACGAACCTTGAAGTCGGCAGGCTGCATCTTTTTCTGGATCGCGTACATGGGGCTGTAAAGTTCTGCATATTCCAGCCGCGGAATAAAGTTCCCCGCGGCTCTCAGGTTGAAGTTTACCACATTGCAGAAAACTTCCCGATTCTGTAACGCCTCCACCCTGTCACCAGTGACAGAAACGTCAAAGTGCAGGCTGCTGTCAAATTGCGGCGGGGAAAGCTTGATGCCCATTGTTTTCAAATCTGCTGCGGTTAAGCCGCTTTTAAATGTACCTTTCATCATTCTCTGTCACCTGGAGCGTATTCAATGTTTCCTGAATACGCTGTTATCCTCGTTCGATTGCTCCGAAGTTGGTATTCTTTCTTTGATATTTGCCGGAAGCTGTTTGCATGTAAGGCAATACCGCACAAAGATTGTGCGACAGATGCGTCGTCAAATTTTTCGTCAGATGAAACAAAAAGCGGAATGAATACTGGATGTATTCACGAGCATTTTTGTGAAAGATGACGGGAAATTTGCAAGCAGATGGCGTGCAAAGTCGTCAGACGCTCTTTGTGCGGTATTGCCGTAAGCATCTACACGTGCCTTTTCGGCAAACTTTGCTGCATACTGCGTAAAAATACTTGCCGGACAACTGCGTTTGAGGCAGGATTCTTCTTGAGAACAAAGGCGTGTCGCACTAGGGTGGATTGCGACCGACAGCCCATCTGCGTATTTTTCCTTTGTCTGCAACAAAATTATGCCCGAAAATCTGCACGCAGATTTCGTGCAAAGTCGCCAGACGCTCTTTGTGCGGTATTGCCCTAAGACAACTGGAAGAAATCCAGAATCGTGGACATGGCAACCGGATAGTATCCGTTTGCATCAACGCCTACATCATAGCGGCGAATTCCTTTCTGCAAGTTGGACAGGTTGTTGTCCAGCCCTTTGGAATGAATGTGCCCGTGCAGGTGGATCGCCCCATGGCGTTCCCTTCTCCACTCCAGAAGCGGGTAGTGCATCAGCACCCACCACTTCTGCATTTCCCGCAGATCCCGATAAATCAGAATTTCCTCAAACAGTTCCGGTGCATAGGACTTATCGTGATTGCCCAAAATCAAATGCTTTTTTCCGTTCAGCTGTGCAATCAGTGCATTCGCCTTTTCAACGGAAATCTGAAAGGACAGATCTCCCAGCAGGTAAACTGTATCTTCCGGCTGCACCACGGCATTGTAATTGGAGATCAGCTGCCGGTTCATCTCGGTGACATTCCGAAAAGGGCGGTGGTTGAACTGGATAATATGTTCATGCCCGAAATGCAGATCACTGGTAAAAAAGATCATATGTCCTCCTCTGCTTCGGCATCTTCAAAGTGAATGCGTTTCTCCACATAGGTGCAGTCCTCTGAGAATACCGGAATCTCTAAATCCAGACACCATTTCTCCCGAACGATTTCACTGGGTGTGCCTTGGTTCAACAGCTGCGGCATTTTGATACAGCAAGTCCCACGTTTCCACACCGTAGGAAACGTTTCCCAATCGACCTGTTTCTCTGTCAGCAGCATCTCCAGAGCTTTTTTGCAGTTGACACCGTTCAGCTGCTTGTGGCTGAAATAGGCTTGTGCAGTTGCCTGTATGGAATTTCGTATCGCATCTCGCTGCCGCCAGACGAAGTAGTTATTCACTTCTTCCATTGGCAGATTGAATGCTCGGCTGTCGAAATTCGCCTGATCTGCTCGTTTCAGATAGTCGGTGTATCCCAGAGTGGAAGCTGCCTCCCGAAAATATTTCTGAAAGGCAGAGGTGCAGATGCTTGCGGAAATACTGCAAAGCTTTTGCAGCTTGTTGCCGAACCATGCCTCTGTGTCCAGCTGCTGATAATCACACAGCACGAGAGAAATCTCGTCAGACTGCGTGTAACCCAACACACAGCCTTCCACACGGCTGCAAAGCTCCTGCATGGTGTTCTGCATTGCCGTCAGCATTACCGGATCAAAGGGCTTCTTAAAGCCTCTGGTAAAGCGGTGAAAGCTTTTTCCGTCCAGTCGGAGAATCACCGGCATACGCCGTATCAAGCGGACTTGTGTGACTTGTTCGTATTGCTTCATGCGATCTCCTAGACCAATGTTTCGCATCTTAACTCTCCTTTTCGGCGATAATTTCCTTTACCAAACTGCGGCTGATCTCGCTGGACAGTTTGCTAAACTTTTCAATTCGATTGACCACTTCCGGCTCCTCTTTCAGGCAATCGTAATAGATGGCTGAAGGCAGATGCTGAAAAATGGCGGGAATGTTCTGTCGAGAAAAATCCTCCGGAATCACGCCCTCATCTACCAGCTTGTAGAGCATCTTCTGTACACGCTGTCTGGTAACAACTGTTTTTGCCAGTTCCAGCAGACGCTCATGCTCTTGCAGTTCCTCCGGACTGGGCTTCCGGCGTTGTTTCTTTTTCCACGTTTTCTTGTTTTCAGAAAAATTCTCGTGTACGATTTTCGTGTATGCAAGATTGCCGCTCAGGGTGCTCAGATTCTTGATGATGATTCCTTCACCGATCTCACCGCCCAGTTCTGTTTTTCCCACCAATGGCTGATAGTCTTCCCACGAGGTAAAAGGTCCCTCATAGAACACAGGAACATATCGCAGCCCCAGCTGCTCCGCAAGGGCTTTTACCTGATCCTGCGGCAAGTAGCGGTGCTGTTCCATATCGAACACATCAAAGCAGTACAGCGTTTCATAGCAGTCTTTCGGATAGGGTACAGTATGCCGTACCAGCCACTCTCCGAACATTCGCAGATTGTCACCCAGAACCGCATGTACTCGCTCTTTGTCCAGTTTTTGTACCCATTCGTAAAAGCCGCGAAGATGCAATTCCGGCGACAAGATCTGATTGCGGCTGAAACAAATCACGCTGTCTGTTTCCCGATCATACTGAAAGCTGGCATTGGAACCGTCGATTTTCTCTTGAATGATGATCTGATCTCCAGGCTCAAACATGTCACCGATCTCGCGGTTCAGGTTCTGAATTTCCATGTATTTTTTATGTGATAACATCATAGACCTCCTTTTCTGAAGCGTGTTCCCATTTCTGCGAACATGCTTCCAAAGCATTCGCCAAAAAAATTTTTTGTGATTTTCTCTTGACAAAGTGAAACAAATGCGGTATACTTTAAGCACTGAACTGGGGAATTTTCTCTGCACTTGCTGTGATTTTAGTCATACCCTTATTTTAGCACAGGGAAATCGAGATAGCAAGGAGTTTTCTACAGGATAATTTTCAAAGGAGGAATTTTCATGATGAATAACTATGAAATTGACGAAACTGCGTGGAAAAAGAACTTTTCGGACACACTGCTAAGGCTCATGGGGAAGCGGAACATTTCCATCAACAAGCTGGCGGCTGAAATTTTGGTTGATCCCAAGTCCATTCGCAATTATATCGATAAGAAAAGCGTTCCGTCTGCAATTATTTTGAAGAAACTGGCGGATTACTTTGAGGTCAGCACAGACAGCCTGATCCAGAGCCAGGATCGGTTTTCCGGACAAACGATTGCCGCTCTTGCGGTGATTCTGCGGGACTTCGACGTTTCGCTGGTCAAGGCAGACAAGGACGCAGTCACCCTGCAATTCAACGACAACGTGCTTGCTGCCATTCTCGAAGAATTGTATTTTTCCAGAGGGAAAAAGGACTATGCTGAAATCGTAGAAACGCTCTCTCTGCACTATGGCAGCATGCAGACCATGAATCAACATTTAGTGGATTATATCACCTTTCGCAACCTGATGCGTCACGAGTATATCTATCACGGCTTGGAAGACGATATTGCGGTTTATCAGGATATGGACGGAAATGAGTGCTACGGCATGGACGCATACACCGTTGAGAAAATTGAAAAGCGGGAGGAAGCGTGGGAGAACATGAGCCAGGCAGAGCAGAGTGCCTGGTATCAGAAGTATCAGAACAGAACAGAAAAATCAGATGACACCGATGCAGCAAAAGATTGATGCATTGTTTCCGTAATATCAAAAACCGCGGCAGTGTTTCACGTGAAACACTGCCGCGGTTTTGCCTTTATACGATTCGCCTGAAAAAATTACGCTTACTTCAACACGGACTCCTGAATGGTGAAGTGTACCGGAATGCCGCCCCGCATTACCAGATCCAGCTCGCCCTGGATCAGCGGCAGGAAATATGCCATTGCTTCGTCACTGATGTTGTTTCCTGCCGGCGTGAGGAACTCTCTGGGCAGGAACTTTTCCCGATTGGCGATCTGGGACGCGTCTGCCGGCTCCATAGTAATGGTATAGGGCTTGTTGTGAATCCGGCGGAAGATCATGACCCGTCCGGTTTCGCCGCGGAGGGCAGTCTGCACGCCGGCTGCACCGATCTGTTCCGCCTCGTCAATGTCCGTCTTGGAACTCAGGTGAGAGGAGCAACGCTGCATGACGTTCAGCTCTACCGAACGCACCTTACAGCCGAATGTATCCCGCACCAGCTGCTCCAGATACTTGCCGATACCGGACAGATACTTGTGTCCAAAGTTGTCCACCAGACCGGACTGTACCCCCTCCGGCACGGAAACGCCCTCGGAAACTGCCACGATCACCGCCTTATGTTTTGCCATTTCCTGTTCCACGTCGTGGAGAAAACGCTCAGCGGAGAAATGGGTTTCCGGCACGTAGACCAGATGCGGAGCCGGTTCGCCGTAGGCGTGGAGCACAGCACTGGAAGCAGTGAGCCAGCCCGCATGCCGTCCCATGATCTCGACGATCGTTACAGAGGGAATACTGTATACAGAGCTGTCGCGAATGATCTCCTGCATAGTAGTGGCAACATATTTCGCCGCAGAGCCGAAGCCGGGAGTGTGGTCGGTAATGCACAAATCGTTATCGATCGTCTTGGGAATGCCAATGACTTTTACGTCCAGATCGATTTCCTTGAAATAGGTGGAAAGTTTCTGTACGGTGTCCATGGAATCGTTCCCGCCGATGTAGAAAAACGCACCGATCTTGCGGCGTTTCAGCACAGCTGCAATCTTTTCGTAGACACTGCTGTCCTCGTGAAAATCCGGCAGTTTATACCGGCAGGAACCCAGCACGGTGGAAGGGGTCTGCCGGAGCAGTTCCATATCTTCATTGGTGCGGATCATGGTTTTCAGATCAATGAGGTGATCCTGAATAATGCCCTCTACACCGTTGACAGAGCCAAAAATCGCATCAATTGCAGGTTCCTTGAGGGATTCCCGAAAAACGCCTACCAGTGAAGCGTTAATGGCACAGGTCGGTCCGCCGGACTGGGCAACAGCAATATTCATACAAAAATCTCCTTTTTTGCAGCAAAGTAATTTTTTAGGCAACACCGCACAAAGCTTGTGCGGTGTTGCCTTTATCCGGAAAATGCTTCCGAAAAAACGCTTTCTTCTATTGTACCCCATTTCAACGGGGTTGTCAATATTTTACCGCAACTTTGCAGAATCTGTGACTTTGATCACTGTGTCCCGCAGAAAATTGCAGCTACAAACCTGCCCATAAGGAAAACAGAAAAGCTGGTAAAGGAGTTCTGTATCGAACTCTTTCACCAGCTTTAAGGCAATACCGCACAAAGATTGTGCGTAAGGTGCGTTGTCAGATTTTTCGGCAGATTGCCCAGAAATTCCGCAGGCATACTGCCGTATGGCAAGGGATTTCTGGGCAATATGACGGAAAATCTGCACGCAGATTGCGTGCAAAGTCGCCAGACGCTCTTTGTGCGGTATTGCCTTAATTATATCAGCTTATAGCCTCCCCCTGAAATAGGTGCCCGCATCGCCCCGCCAATATTGCCTCCCCTGAAAGGGGAGGGGGACCAGCGAAGCTGGTGGAGGGGTTCCTACGCAAAGCGTAACTTCTAGGGCAGTCGCGTCGAAACCGTCCGGCGGAATTCGCTCGTTTCTCTCGCTGTCCGCCTGGGGCTCGCCAACGCCGGTTGTTGCCCTTGCCTGTATTTGCAATGTTGTTTTTCTAAGGCGTTACTTGTGCAAACGGTCAACTTTATTTGATACGGCGTTTGCAAGTTCGCTGTGATAAGCCTCCCCTGAAAGGGGAGGGGGACCAGCGAAGCTGGTGGAGGGGTTCCTACGTATAATCCGCCACATCAGCCAACCGATTTCACAAGGAGTTACGCTTCTTTTTTTCTTTACTGAAAAGAAA
>ERZ506754.1190-NODE-1190-length-10338-cov-9.909462_pt1 | contig 10338 bp, 9 predicted proteins | sample MGYA00513043_ERZ506754 | MGnify/ENA metagenome assembly ERZ506754 | reverse complement strand
ACTCAACATATACTTATATGATTTTATAATTTATATTTAACTGTTAATTCCATCCATTGAGAATATATGATGATTTTTAATTATCCTATCTTATAGCAATTCCGGAAAATATTGCAGACAACCCGCTGCATCAGAGAAAGACCGTTATGCGAAATTGCTGTTGATGACTTATATAATATATTGTACACTTATATAGATATAAACGCAAGATTTTACTATTTTCCCCTTAGATTATCAAGGAATTTTATGACACAGCAGGGTATACTTTAATTCAAGAGTGTAGCTGATAAGGCTGCTCCCAAACTTTCATACACATATTCCCGTCTGCCGCTGGTTTTCACACCTGCACTGCCACTGTAAATCGTGAAAATTGTCAGTACATAGTACTCATAAAACTATGTATCAGCGGTCAGACCGGAAAAATGAACGGAGGATTTTTACAATGAATATTCCAAATAAAAATGAATTGACACGTATTTACGGCGAAGCAGAGAAATCAGCAGCACGTTTTCAGGCTGTAGCTGATCATTTCGCAGAAATTTACCATCATGATATAGCAGAATTTTTTACAGCACCGGGAAGAACAGAGATCATCGGAAACCATACAGATCATAATGGCGGTCGCGTAATCGCAGGCAGTATTGACATGGATACCATCGGTGCAGCTTACCCGAACAACAGCAGTGTTATCCGTATCACAAGTGAAGGATATGATAAGGAAGTTGTCGTAGACATCAATGATCTTGCCAGCGTACCGAAGGCTCAGGGAACTGTATCTCTGGTAGCAGGTATGGTGGAAGCTATTCAGAAATTCGGTTTTAAAGTAGCCGGTTTTGATGCTTATGTGACCACAAATGTAATCCGCGCAGCAGGTGTAAGCTCTTCTGCATCTTTCGAAATGCTGGTATGTTCCATCATTAATTATTTCTTTAATGATGGTGCAATGACATACATCAACTATGCAAAAGCAGGACAGTATGCTGAGAATGTTTACTGGCTGAAGGCTTCCGGATTAATGGATCAGCTTGCATGTGCAGTTGGCGGACCGATCCTTCTGGACTTCTCAGACAGAGAGAATCCTAAATATGAGAAAGTAAACTTCTCTTTCCATGATTATGATCATCATCTTGTAATCGTTAATACAGGAAAAGGTCATGCTGATTTAAGTGAAGAATACTCTGAGATCCCTATGGAAATGAAAGAAGCAGCCAAGGCAGCAGGAGCAGAGCTTCTCTGTGAGACAACTCTTGACAAAGTGCTTGCAAATATGGATAAGATCGATAATGACAGAGCAATCTTAAGAGCGATTCATTTCTTCAAAGAGAACGAACGTGTAGAGAGAGCTGCAAAAGCAGTTGAAGAGAAAGATGGTGAGACTGTACTGAAGCTACTCAGTGAATCAGGAAAATCTTCCTGGGAATTACTTCAGAACTGCTATCCGATCAAAGCATATACAGAGCAGAAGATTTCTGTTGCGCTTGCTCTTACAGATCTCTTCCTTGAGAAACTGGGCAAAGGTATCTGCCGTATCCATGGAGGCGGATTTGCCGGTGTTATCATGTGCGTAGTGCCGGAAGAAGAAACAGAGAACTATGTTTCCTATATTTCTGAATTTGCCGGAAAAGAGAACGTATATCCAATGAATATCCGCGCAGTAGGTGCAGTACATATTGAAAAGTAAATATGCCGCAAAGGGTGTTACTGAACATAAAATTATGAGCAGCCAGCGAAGCGGATTGTGAATATCTGTTTGACAAATATTGAGTTAGATGTTATCAGGAAAAACAGGCAGCAGTAAGGTGGATTGGATTGACATACACTTTACTGCTGTTTTTTTGTTAGGGCAAAGCCCTGTTTGCCATTGTGGAGTTTTTCGCTGATCCGAAAAATGGAGCTTTGGAAAACAAATAAACCACCTGCTATGCAGGTGAGTCAGCATTGCTTCAGCTTTCAGAAAAAAACCTCCGGTGGTATAATTAATCCTAGATTATTCACGACTGTGCCGTGAATAATCTAGGATAAATATGTGTAGGACTTGAGCGTAATCAAGCTAAAAAATTGATATTTGACAAATTGTAGGTTATAATGATAAAAACTGATTTTTGTTGAAAATAGTGAATATAAATATGCTTTTTGTTTATAGATGACATCGAAGCATTTTGCAGATCATTAAAGAAGAAACAGGAGACTTTACAGAATGAATTAATGGGGAGGGATTTATATATGTGAATGGGAATAGGGCAATGTTACCGGTGATATTTAGAAAATGAAGGGAAAGTAAAAAGTGGGAAACAGAAGGACTCTTTTGCTATAAGTCAGGCAGATATTCACAATCTCCGCAGGGGAGGAAAAGTCGCAGAAATCCAAGGAATGTGCATGATCTAACTTTACGGTAAAATGGTTTCATGTTATCATTATTTCATGGAATTGCTATAAGAAAAAACGCGCAGAAAGTTGTTGCCTGACTCAGAGAGCGGTATAAGGAAGATACCCATTAACAGAGTAAATACAGGAAAAAGAACGGGAGAGGATTTCAAATGATAGATGTACACAAGATAAGTACAAACTGTACAAGAAATGAATTTGTAGGAACCGCAGTTCTGGATACGATCGGGCTTGTGATTTCAGGGATTGATGATACTTTGCTGGAGACTATGAACGTAGGAATGAAGTATCGCTGTCTGGGATTGTTCAGCTCCCGTACAGGTGCTGCAGGGCAGATCACTGCTATCGATGATGCGGTGAAAGCAACCAACACAGAGGTTCTTTCCATAGAATTGCCGAGGGATACCAAGGGATGGGGTGGTCATGGAAACTATATTGTTCTTGGGGGAACTGATGTCTCGGATGTTCGCCATGCCATATCTATGGCTTTGGAACTTACGAATAAATATGCAGGTGAACTCTATATCAGCGAGAGTGGACATCTGGAATTTGCCTATTCAGCCAGTGCAGGACAGGCTCTGAATAAAGCATTCGGAGTACCGGTTGGAGAAGCCTTTGGGTTTATGGCGGGTTCTCCGGCTGCAATAGGGCTTGTGATGGCAGATACTGCGATGAAATCAGCGCCTCTTTCCATTGCGAAATATATGACGCCGAATAAGGGAACCAGCCATTCCAATGAAGTGATCCTGGCAGTTTCCGGAGATGCCAGTGCTGCTAAGACAGCGGTATTAAATGCCAGACAGACAGGTCTGGAGCTTCTGATCGGAATGGGCAGTTATCCGGAGATACCGGGGATCCCGTATTTGTAGAAATAAACTTTGTTGTTACTGTTCACACACCACTATCCCGCGAGGTGTTTTGGCATGAATATGCCAAAATCCCGAGACATACAAGCCAAAATTCCATTGCCACAGGCAATCTGGAATGAATTTTGGCTACGTTACTGTGAACGGAGTGAACAGTAACGTTCCCTGATTCACGCTGCAGGTACTGAAAAAATCCTTGACTTTTTTTATAACAGTCCGTATAATAATCAACGGTAAATTTGTGAAAAAGATATTTGGTATTATTGGAAACGGTACATCCTCCTGGATGGTTATGAACAACACAAATCTCTAATTGATGTTATTCATACTATCTAAGGAGGATTTTTATGCCTAAAAACAAGTTTCAGGAAGTTATTTTTACGATTATCATGGTGTTTGTAATGGTTTATGCCATGATCTGCTACAACATTGTACTGAATACAGGGACAATGACAAATGAGATATTTCTGTTAGCTTTTCATGAATTAACATTCATGGGACCGATCGCGTTTATTCTTGATTTCTTTATCATCGGTGGTCTTGCAAAGAAGATTGCATTTGGTATTGTGGATATGAGAAGAGATAATCCGTTCCACCTTGTACTTGCAATCTCAGCAGTATCCGTTGCATTTATGTGTCCATGTATGAGCTTTGCGGCAACTGTGCTGATCAAACATGCACCGGCAAGTCAGATCATTCCCACATGGCTCCAGACAACAGCAATGAACTTTCCGATGGCATTCTTCTGGCAGATTTTTTATGCCGGACCATTCGTAAGATTTATTTTCGGAAAGCTTTTTCCGGAGAAAGAAAAGGCAGCAGCTTCTGCCGAATAAAAAATATGTAATTTTGACTGCAGCATTCTGTATTTCAGGATGCTGCTTTTTTATGTTCTTATCTACACAACATAAATTGTACTTATTTTAATACACTATTGACAAATTCTGTCATTTCTTGTAATATCATATAAAACATATCGAATAACTATGAAAAGTAGAGAATGCAAAAAACTACTGGTACCTTAAAGGAGATGAAACATGATCAGAAAATTATTTGCCTTTGGTCTTGCAGTTGTACTGGCACTGATGCCGGTACAGGCTTTTGGAAAAACGGTGTCTATCACTAATGTTTCCTATGATCCTACCAGAGAGATGTTTGAACAGTATAATAAAATATTTGAAGACCACTGGAAGGAGAAGACCGGGGATGATGTGGAAGTGATACAGTCCCATGGTGGTTCAGGGAAACAGGCACTTGAGGTAGCCAATGGTCTGGATGCAGATGTGGTAACCCTGGCACTGGAATATGATATTGAGTCTATTGAAAATGCAGGGCTGATCAAGGCAGGATGGAAAGATAAATTTGACAATGACAGTTCTCCTTATACATCCACTATCGTATTTCTGGTGAAGAAAGGAAATCCCAGGGATATCAAAGACTGGGACGATCTGACGAAAAAAGGAGTGGGAGTAGTAACACCAAATCCGAAAACCTCCGGCGGTGCCAGATGGAACTACATGGCAGCGTGGGCTTACGCAGATAAAAAGTATGGTGGCGATGAAGCGCAGATGAAGGAATTTATTAAGAAACTTTACCGGAATGTGGTGGTTCTTGACTCAGGCGCAAGAGGTGCAACGACCTCTTTCGTGGAGAACGGACAAGGAGATGTGCTGGTTGCGTGGGAAAATGAAGCTTATCTATCCATGCGGGATTATCCGGATGAGTATGAGATTGTTACTCCAAGCGTAAGTATTCTGGCACAGCCTTCTGTGGCGGTGGTAGATGAAGTGGTGGATTACAGAGATACAAGAGATGTGGCAACTGAGTATTTGAATTATCTGTATTCCGACGAAGCACAGGAGATCGCAGCAGAGAATTATTTCCGCCCCACTAATGAGAAAATCCTGAAGAAGCACAGTGATACGTTTGATCTGAATATAAATCTGGCAAATATCAGTGATTATGGCGGATGGGATGAAGTGCAGGAGAAACATTTCACAGATGGCGGAATTTTCGATCAGATTTATGAGAGATAAAGGAAGACAAGATGAAGCAAGAGCATAAGCACAGACAGAATATATGAGACAGGAGAGGTGGTAATTGATTATGAAAAAAAGAAATAAACCGGTGATTCCAGGGTTTGGGCTCTCCATGGGAATTACCATTTCCATATTGAGTCTGGTAGTTCTGATTCCCCTGGCAAGCCTGGTGGTCTACACAGCGAAGCTGAGTTTTAAAGATTTTATCGAAACCATCACAAGGGCCAGAGTGCTGGCATCCTTTTATACCAGTTTTGTATGTGCTTTTGCAGCAGCAGTAATAAATGGAATTATGGGAACTATTCTTGCGTGGGTGCTTGTGAAATATGATTTTCCGGGCAAGAGACTTATGGATGGAATGATCGAACTTCCCTTTGCTCTTCCCACAGCGGTAGCAGGTATTGCGCTGACATCCCTGACCTCAGATTTCGGAATTGTAGGCAGCTTTTTTGCAGGATTCGGTATCAAGATCGCATACACAAGAATCGGCATTACAGTGGCTATGATATTTGTAGGGATACCGTTCGTTGTGCGAAGTGTACAGCCGGTTCTGGAAAAGATGGATAATTCTTACAGCGAGGCAGCAGGAGTGCTGGGAGCAAAGAAAACAACTATCTTCTGGAAGGTCATTTTTCCGGAACTGAAGCCCGCAATCTTTGCAGGGACCGGACTTGCGTTCGGAAGATGTCTGGGTGAATATGGAAGTGTTGTATTTATCGCAGGAAATAAACCCTATTATACAGAAATCACACCGCTGGTTATTATGTCAAAGCTTCAGGAATTTGATTATTCAAGTGCAACGGCAATCGCACTTGTGATGTTGGCAGTTTCATTTTTTATTCTGTTCCTTAACAGTATGATACAGCAGAGAAATGCAAGAATTTTAAGAGGAGGAAATGCCTGATGGACAACAATGAAAAGACTTCGGAGAAAATTACAAAATGGCTGCTTGTCGTGATCAGTGTTCTGTTTCTGGCAGTCATGCTCCTTCTTCCTCTGATCACTGTGATCACAGAAGCATTGCGGAGCGGATGGAAGGTCTATGCAGCTGCAGTGACAGATGAGTACACCATCAAAGCACTTCTTCTTACAGTGAAGGCAACACTCTTTGCAGTTGTTTTTAACACTGTTTTTGGTGTTTTTGCAGCCTGGGCACTGACGAAGTTTCAGTTCAGGGGTAAAAAGCTTCTTACCACACTGATTGACCTTCCGGTTACTATTTCCCCTGTTATTGCAGGTCTGATCTTTCTTCTGATTTTCGGACGACAGAGTCCTGTTTACTTTTTTCTCATGAAGTTAGGGATTAAAGTTGTATTCTCTGTACCGGGAATCATTATTGCAACTGTATTTGTAACCTTTCCTTTTATTTCCAGAGAACTGATTCCGGTTCTGGAAGCAGAAGGAAGCGATGAGGAGGAAGCGGCAGCCCTGATGGGAGCAGGTGGATGGACCATTTTCTGGAAGATCACATTCCCTCATATTAAATGGGCATTACTGTACGGAGTTGTGCTCTGTACGGCAAGAGCAATGGGAGAGTTTGGAGCGGTATCTGTACTTTCCGGACATTTAAGAGGAAAGACCAATACACTTCCTCTTCATGTAGAGATTTTGTTTAATGAGTTTCAGTATGTTCCGGCGTTTGCCGTATCTTCACTGCTTGTGATCATGGCGGTTATCATTCTGGTAGTCAGAAGCCTGATTGAATATAAAGGAAAGAAGGAAGCCTGATATGTATGTAGAGTTAAAAAATATCAATAAGACATATGGTTCTTACCAGGCATCAAGGAATGTGAATTTCGGAATTGAGAAAGGTAAACTGATTGGTCTGCTGGGACCAAGCGGAAGCGGAAAAACAACTATTCTTCGAATGATCGCAGGCCTGGAAACCCCGGACAGCGGAGAGGTCATTATTGATGGAAAAGTGGTAAATGATGTTCCGTCCAGTCAGCGTGGGATTGGATTTGTATTTCAGAATTATGCGTTGTTTCGCTATATGACAGTTTATGACAACGTTGCATTTGGTTTGAAGGTTCAGAAGGCTGATAAGAAGAAAATTGATGCCAGAGTCAGAGAGCTGATCAAACTGGTGGGGCTGGAAGGACTGGAAAAAAGATATCCAAGCCAGTTATCTGGCGGCCAGAGGCAAAGGGTGGCATTTGCCAGAGCCCTTGCTCCAAATCCCCAGGTGCTGCTTCTGGATGAGCCCTTTGCAGCCATTGATGCAAAAATCCGTCAGGAACTGCGAAGCTGGTTAAAAGAGATGATCGGAAAGCTGGGAATTACCAGTATTTTCGTTACTCATGATCAGGATGAGGCCATTGAAGTAGCAGATGAGATTATTATCACTAATGCAGGACGGATCGAACAGAAAGGAACTCCCATAGGGGTTTACAGAAATCCTGAGACAGCTTTTACAGCGTCCTTCTTCGGACAGCCATCTGTGTTGAAAAATGCGGATGATTTCCATACCTTTGCTCAGGCAGAAGGAGCAGACAAGATTATTGTCCGCCCGGAATTTGTAAAAATCTCCAAACTGGATGAGGTGGAGAAGTTCAAAACTTCCGTATCCCGGGGAGTGGTTGAACAGGTTTCTTTCAGGGGAGATAATCTGGAACTTCAGGTGAGAGTCAACAATTCCGTAGTAACTGCCAGAAGAAGCCTGGAGAAAGCAGATATCCGGGAAGGTGAGACTGTGAATGTATTCCTTTACAGGATTTTTGCACTGAGAGGTGACAGTGTACAGCTGATCGAAAATGAGGCTGTAAGGGATGACTTTGTAATTATCTGACAACGGTGGCTGCGGCGACTGACGACAATGAAGAAATAAGAAATTCAGAGGCAAGACTGATCGGAAAATCAACTTGTTGGCACACTGGTATGGAGGAAAGGGTAAGAGAGAATGAGAACAGAGAGAATCAGGACAGATGTGCTGATCATCGGCGGCGGTACGGCAGGATGCTTTGCAGCCTATGTGATTGGCCAAAAAAGCGGCAGAAAAGTTCTGATCGCAGAGAAAGCGAATATTAAGCGAAGCGGATGTCTGGCGGCGGGCGTGAATGCATTGAACGCATATATTACAGAAGGCAGAGTGCCGCAGGATTATGTGGATTATGCCAAAAAGGATGCCCATGGAATCGTAAGAGAAGACCTTCTTCTTACCATGTCAGAGAGACTGAATCATGTGACAAAGGTGATGGAAGATCTGGGGCTGGTCATCCTGAAGGACGAAAACGGAAAATATGTTGCCAGAGGAAACCGAAACATCAAGATCAATGGCGAAAATATGAAGCCAATCCTTGCAAAGGCGGCAGCTGAACAGGAGAATGTTACGGTTCTCAATCATGTAAATATTACAGATTATAAAACAGAAAACAAAAAAGTCACAGGCGCAGTTGGATTTAGCGTTAATGAGGATATTTTCTATGACATTGATGCAAAAGCAGTTCTTTGTGCCACAGGTGGTGCAGCGGGACTTTACAGACCGAATAATCCGGGATTTTCCAGACATAAGATGTGGTATCCTCCGTTTAACACAGGTGCAGGATATGCAATGGGACTTCTTTCCGGTGCAGAGATGACAACCTTTGAGATGCGTTTCATTGCATTGAGATGTAAGGACACGATTGCTCCTACAGGAACTATTGCTCAGGGCGTTGGGGCCAGACAGGTCAATGCACATGGTGATATTTATGAAACAAAATATGGTCTGACAACTTCCCAGCGAGTTTACGGTACAGTCATGGAGAACAGAGAAGGAAACGGTCCATGTTATCTCAGAACGGAAGGTATTTCCAAAGAACAGGAGCAGGACCTTTACAAAGCTTACCTGAATATGGCACCGTCCCAGACTCTGAAATGGATGGAAGCCGGAAAAGGACCATCCGAAGAGAATGTAGAGATTGAGGGCACAGAGCCATATATTGTAGGCGGACATACAGCCAGCGGTTACTGGGTAGATAATAACAGAGCTACAACTATTGAAGGTTTATATGCAGCCGGAGACGTAGCAGGAGGATGTCCGCAGAAATATGTAACCGGCGCACTGGCAGAAGGTGAGATCGCAGCAGAGGCGATTTTGGAATATCTGAATGGCAAAGATGATAACCGGATCGCAGCGGAAAATAAGGAAGGGGCTTTAGAGAGTGGCGGAGAACAGGAGCTGTCTCAAACTACAATAGCTAAGAAGGCAGAATACGAATCACATTTGAATGCTTCCCGTTCTTTGATGAATGCAGAGCAGCTTGAGGAAGCCATGCAGAAGATCATGGATCAGTATGCAGGAGGAATCGGTACAGACTACAGATACAGCGGGATGAGTCTTGCAAAGGCAGATGAAAAGATTGCAGCATTGTTGCCAGTAGTTGACACTCTGGCAGCAACAGATACTTATGAACTGATGCAGATTTATGAACTTCGCGAACGACTGATCGTGTGTCAGGCAGTGATCGCACATCTGGCAGCCAGAAAGGAAACCAGATGGCATAGTTTCGGAGAGAATACAGACTACCCGCAGCAGAGCGAAGAGTGGATGAAATATGTAAACTCCCGTATGGAAAACGGCGAGATTAAGATCTTATATCGTGACCTGATCACAAAGGAAAATACAGGTTTGAATACAGCAGAGAAAGGAGCAGGTGAGAGATGAGCATTCGGATTCAAAAAAGTAAATGTGCAGGATGTGGCAGATGTATTGAAGCCTGTCCCGGAAATCTGATCAAAAAGGATAAAGAGAACAAAGCCTTTATCCGTCAGGTAAGAGACTGCTGGGGATGTACTTCCTGTATTAAGGAATGCAGGCATGATGCCATCCGCTTTTTCCTTGGAGCTGATGTGGGAGGCAGAGGTGCAAGTATGGTTGTATCAGAGAAACCGGATATTTCCACATGGACAGTGGAGAAGCCGGATGGCACTAAGATCACTATTCAGGTTAATAAGAAAGACGCTAATAAATATTAAACACAAGTATGTACTCTCAGAATCTTTAGAGTGTGTTTGAAAAATGCTTTACGCAAGATGTGCGTCACAATTTGTGGGAGATTTTGTTCGGA
>ERZ506754.1181-NODE-1181-length-10384-cov-5.167974_pt1 | contig 10384 bp, 8 predicted proteins | sample MGYA00513043_ERZ506754 | MGnify/ENA metagenome assembly ERZ506754 | reverse complement strand
CAAAAGATGTAATCGGCCCAACTGCTCTTACATTTGAAAGAGACCATATGATTGTTGGTAATACATATGCCAGAGCCTTAATGATTGTTGATTTACCAACATTCTTAAGGGGAGATATCCTGACAGAATTGGCAAATATGCCATTCAATATGTTGGTAAGTGTTCATTACCGCGCGTTGCCACAGAATAAATCAATTAAATTATTGAAAAATAAATTAATTGATGTAAATGCAAACGTTGTAACATTACAGAAAAAAGCTTCAAAAAATGGGTATTCAGTTGATGTTATTTCGCCGGAAATCAAACAGGCATCACAGGAAGTGGAAAACCTGATGGGAGACTTAACACAGGATAACCAGAAACTATTCTATACAACTGTTACAGCAGTTATTTTTGCAAAAGATAAAGAGCAGCTTGATGAAAATACAAAGCTGTTTCAATCTACAGCTGAACGTTTTGTTTGTCAGGCAAGAATTCTTGCAACTCAACAGGAAGCAGGTTTATCAACATGTATGCCTCTTGGAGTCAATAAGTTAAAGACTGAAAGACTGTTAAATACAAGAGCTGCAGCGATTTTCCTTCCATTCTCTGTAAAAGAATTATGGCAGGATGATGGAATGTACTATGGATTGAACGGAATATCTAAGCAGATGATTCTGTACAACAGAACACATGCAAAGAATGGAAACGGATGTATTTTTGGTGTTCCTGGTTCAGGTAAATCATTCTCTGCAAAACGAGAGATTGTCAATGTGCTTTTAAATACGGACGACGAGGTTTTTGTAATTGACCCGGAAAACGAATATGCAGGACTCGCAAAGATGTTTTATGGTAGTTCAATCCGAATTGCCCCTGGTTCTGGAGTACATATCAATCCGATGGATATGAGTCTTGACTATTCTCCGGAAGACGGAGATGACCCGATTGTTATGAAATCAGACTTTATTGCATCTATTTGTGAAGCAGCAACAGGTACAAGATACCCGTTAACTCCAATTCAGAAATCTGTTATTGATAGATGCGTAAAGAATGTATATAAAGATTACATAGATACATTAAGGGCAGAAGGAAAGTCAAAAGATGAAGCGATTGTTCCTACATTGTTTGATTTATACAAAGAAATTGACATGCAGCCAGAGCCTGAAGCTCATAACCTGGCTCTTGCCCTTGAAAAGTTTGTAAAAGGTACTCAAAATTCATTTGCATTTAGAACAAACGTAAATGTTAACAACAGATTTACAATTTACAACATTAAGGATATTGGTGAAGGTATGAAAGCTATTGGCCTTCAGGTTTGCCTTGATAATATCTGGAATAAAATGATTGATAACTATAAGAAGGGAAAACGTACGTGGTTATACTGTGATGAGTTCCATCTTCTGGCTCAGACCGAAGTATCTGCAAAATATACACAGCAGATTTGGAGACGTGCCCGTAAATGGAATGGCATTCCAACAGGAATCACACAGCAGGTTGAAGATATGATGAAGACAGAGGATGGCCGTGCAATTATTGGAAACTCAGAATTTGTTATGATGCTTTCAATGAATGCATACGGACGTGCTCAGATGCAGCAGATGTATAATCTTACAGATGCAGAAATGGAGTTTATTACTTCCTCTGGCTCTGGTCATGGACTTATATATAATGGTACAGACATTATACCATTTGAAGACGACTTCCCTACAGACACAAAACTTTATAACGCAATGACAACAAAAGTTGGCGAAGGCGAAACTCGAGAATAAGCATAAAAAGGGGGCTTGTAACGGCATACCGTGCATGCCCCCTTTTTAAAGGGAGGTGAACTAAAATGGCTATATTCGGAGCTGCTAAAAGTATATTATCGCCACATCTTGTTGACTGGTATACTGATATATATACAAATGTGTATGGCTACGATAATTTGTATAAACAAGTGTTAAGCCAGTTTAATACTTACTTAAAAGAAATGGTCAACTCTTTACAATTTACTGCTTTTACAAATACAATCCTGACGATTGGCGTTGTTCTGATGCTGTTTTACTTTTTTACAGACCTGACAGAAAAAGCAGCTATGAACCAATTGTCAACATTACAGCTCGGTAAATCGTTCTGTGCCGCGCTTGGCACCATATTCATTATGTTCCATTCGAAAAATATATTTATTTTCTTGATGAATATGGTGGAAAGCCTAAATGACAGCTTAACGATTGGGGCAAGGGGACATATGATAGTCTCAAACATTTTGACTAATGATATTACTCAATTGCTATTGAGTCGTTGTGTTGCCGAACATTTTAGCGTATGGGCTATTTTAGGATATACGCTAACAGCGTTATTATTGATGTTGGTAAGCTTGGCTGTAAGAATGTATATTTTATATTTTGCGACAACAAGAGTTCTTCAGATGTTCATATATTATATGTTTGCGCCAATTGGATTGGCCGATATTTTTGAAAATGGTCCCGGTGGTACGATTAATACAAGAAGCAGTGGTTTTAAATATTTAAAGACGATAATTGCTTTAATGATGCAGATAATGGTTATTACGGTGATATGCCAAGTTTATCCAAATATTACAATTGCCGTAAATGCTGGATATTTCGCAGATGCCGGTGATGATGAATTACAAAAGCAGCAGGAAGAGAAAAAATCAAATTCTAAGAAAGATTCAACTGATAAGAATAAAACTGAAGGTTCTGATGATATGGAAGAAGACGAAGTAGAGAAACTTGAAAGTACGGCCGCTTTTTATCCATTGAAAAAATTTGAATATACAGACCATCAGGCATCAATACGAGAAATTATAGTAAATGGAGTAAACGATATCAAAGAAAGCATGTCTAAATTGCACGATATGCTAAGCGGAGACGAAGACGATAAAGAAGACTCTAATGAAGATACAAGCCAAACAGATGAATCTGCAATAAAAGACGATGAAATTTACCCATTAATATTTGACGCGAAAGATGACAAAAAAGATAATGCTGTAATTAGCAATGTTGGTACTATAGTTAATCATGACAGAGAGAAAGAAATCATTGAGAATTCAGATTACAGAATGACTATCCAGTCAACTGAAAGATTCTTTGACTGGTGCACCGGCTCTGATGGTTCAAAGGAAATGTTATTATTAATACTACTTGTAGCAAAAGTCTTGTTGATTAGTACATCAGCTCAAATGTGTAATTCGTTACTTGGTACATCTATATAAGGGGAGGGAGAAGTGTATGGAAAAATTTTTAGCAAATATGTATATTACTATATACGATGGAATGTATTCTAATGCTGGCATATATAACACCCTGACATTATATAGTAATGCCATTATGGGTTCATTCAGCAAGTCCGGAGTACTGCACAGCGCATATCTTGGAATCAGGACTATTGCGTTTGGTATATTGATTGTATATTTTATCATAGCTTTTGGAACAAAAATGCAAGGAAGAGAAACCTCACCGTCAATCGTATTTAAAACTTTGTTAGAGTATTTTGTTGGATTTGCTCTTGCCCTTGAATCTTTTGATATAGTAGTTAACTTTTTTAAACTAGGAGACGCATTGGCCGCTACAATTTTAGAGACAGCAGCTGATACAAAAGGGCTTTCGGCTTACTCAGGAGCATTTGAACAAAGCCTAAGTTCACTTGGGTTTGTAGCTCAGGTAATATATGTGTGTAAAGCGTTGGTTCCGTTTTTAATATGTTTCGGAACAGATATTGTTATTATATATGTAGTTGTAACGCGAGTGCTAAGGGTTTGTGCAAATGCTGTGCTGTCCCCAATTGCAATATGTAATTTCTTTGATGGTTCAAGACATTCAGATGGAATGAGATTTATTAAAAAGACTTTAGCAATGTGCTTGCAATGCTCCGCAATTATGATTATATGTGCGGCTTCTACAAGTTTATATTCATATATTACAACGGATGCCAGCAGGTCTTCTATATTCAGAGGTTCTGCGGAATCACATGAAAATGTAATTAAAGCAAAAAATTCAATGGTTAAATCTCAATCCGTAAATATAAATGCGTTACGTGATGCTACTGAGCAGGCACGTCAAAATATTGGATATGTAGCATATGATGACCCTGATTTGCATAAGCATTCAGCTACTGCTACCCCAACAACAAGTAATACATATATTAATGCAGCGTATAAACTTACTCAGACCAAAATCGCAAAGATAAAAGAAGATAAGGAAGAAGAGTATAAAAAATATGAAGATACACTTGGTATTCAAGTTTTTGTAAGAGACAAAAACGGGCATTATAAATATACAAAAAAGGGATATGCCAAACTGGATGATAAATACAAGATATTCAATGAGGAAAAGATGACGACGTTTATGAATATGCTGTTAGGTGGAACAAATTGGTTGACAATGGTCTTTATTTTAGTTGCTAAGGCAGGTTTGATAAAGAAATCAAATTCAATATGCAATGTTATTGTAGGCGTATAAAAAAACGGAGGTGATGTGAAATGACAAGTTCAATTGCCGGAGTGCTCGATAACATTCTGGCTACATTGCTGGTGTCAATATATAATTTTTTATATAAACCAGACGGAATGATAGATATATTTTCTCAATATAACGATATTATAAATAACATATTAGAGAAAAAAAATTTTATCTCAAATGTATTTGACGTCTTAAAGCTGGTTGGAATTGCTTTGCTTGTAACATCATTTCTGGTGTCATTAATGGACAAAACATCCGCTGGCGATTTTTCAATAAATAACTTTTTCAGACATTTATTAAAATATTTCATTTTGTACATTCTACTAATAAATGCGAATACGATATTAACTGATTTGCTGGATATTACAACCGGGACGTTTGACGCATTAAAAACATCTACGGATGAAATAACTGCAAATAGTGCAGCGGTTGAATTTAACCATGTTTTTCTGGCAAATAGCGTTCATAAATATATGGGATTTGGAGCAAGGCTGGGAATGTTTATAATGCTGATAGTTCCTTATGCGATATCTGTATTATTTACTATTATACTAAACTTTTTTGCTATATCGAGAATGATAGAGATGACGGTCAGAGTATCTGTTGCACCCGTAGTTGCAGGCTTATCGTTTTTTGGAAATGGTGCTGATATGGATTTTGTAAGGTTTGTGAAAAGAACACTTGGATTATTCTTTCAGATAATAGTAATATTGATTATTTGTGCATCTATAACATTCGTACATAACGCATTAGTAGTAACAGATGAAAATGCACATAAATCAGTAAATACCGTTGTTGACCCGGCAGTCAAGTTAAAAGGCAGTTATACTGCTGATTATCCAGAAATTGAAATAAGAAATATGCAGACAACAAAAAAACAAAGCGTAGCTGAGGATAAAAAAATAGAATACACATCAGTAGAAACAAGCAGAGAGTGGAAAAAAGCAGAAAAAAGAACTGTAAAAAAAGAAGTCACAGATAATGACCATGAGGATGATGATGAAAATGGTGGAACATCAGAAGCATATGCGAAAGATGATTTTAAATATTTTGTTAACCATATTGTAGACCCATCTACGTTTTTCATCAGTACTGGCATTATGCTATCTGCGTTATTCCTGATATTTAGGAGCAGAGAAATTAGCACGAAACTGTTTGCGTAACTGATTTAAGAATAGGTTTGTGGGCAATATGCCGGCAAATCTATTTTTTTTGCAAAAAGACAACTAAAATAAAACTTTTTTTGCATATTAAATATATGAAAATATGGCATATTATTTTTGCCGCAAAAAAAATACAAACAATAAGGAGAAAAAAAATGATTACAGATAAAGACGGAAAAGAGATGTCTCTCAGTGAAGTTTTATCGTTTTTGGTTGGAACTGATGATATGGATATGGCGAAATCGGTTATTGATTTTGCTGTATATACAATCAATGAAGATAAAACAGTTGGAGACCCTCAATATTACTTAGTTGCTAATGAAGCAATTGTAACAAACATATCATTTATGGGGCCATTTACAATGCTTGAAATTGATTTCAGAAATATTGGTTCTGAAATATTAAATCAGGTAATGAATGTTATCAATAAATTCCATACGGATATTAATTACGATAACCTGCTGATGTTGTCTACCATAACGTCACTTGATAAAGATGCAACACATATCATGTCTCTTGCAAACCCTTTAACTTGCGTCAGGGGTTTTTCATCAGAAGGTAAAAGCTCTACCCTCGTCCAGATGATATTCGCAACAGATAACGTTGGCTTTACAGTTTCTGATATTGATTACACTAAGATTGATGCTGATATTGAAAGAGAAATTCAGGAGCTTGAGGCTACATCAGTAACTAAAGAAGCGGAAGAAGCAGCTCAGGAGATTTATGACGAAAACAATGAAGAAATGAAGAATGTCTTCACACCTGAATTTGGATTTAGAACTGATGCTGATAGAAGAGAACGCCAGGTTAGCGGAGTCAGAACGTCATTCGGTAATGAGACAGATAAAGTTGAGTCCAGAAAGGCAACTAAGATTGGAAGTGCTAACGATGCAAGAATCAAAGGCGTCAGGGAGACTGATGAGGATGACGAAAACATCCCGGACAATAGAGTATAATGTTATGTCCTGCCCGGATTTCCGGGTGGGATACTTCTAAAAAAGGAGGAAAAAAATTGAGAAAAAAAATTGTAACAATGGCTATTATTGCGGCAATGTCTGGCGCGATGGCAACAACTGCCATTACATGTTCAGCTTCAACATTCGCTGACGCAGTGAATGACATTGACGATGATTTTGATGCAAATAAAACCGAAGAAGAAAATGAAGCAGAAAGAGAAGCTTCAAGTTCATCAGAAAATGTGTCTGGAGATAATGCTGATACAGCTGACGATGGTGTTGCTAACGAAGTCAGTGAAACCGGAGAAACAGATGAAATCGGCGATACAGAGACTGGCGAAGCCGGTGTGGTATCTGATGGTTCTGCCGAAGCCGAAACATCAAATGAAGATACAACAGATGAAGAACCAGAAGATGAATCGCAGCCGACAGTAACTCCAAAGCCAGAAAAAAAAGAAACAAAGAAAAAATGGTTTTCAATTACAATATGGGATATCTTAAAACAGCTTAGCTGGGCAATGGTTCTAATGGTTATTCCGGGGTATTACATCTTTTGTAAATCCAAAAAGTAAAAATAGATGTTGACAAATCATTTTCAATATGATATAATAATTAAGCTGTGAAAGATAAATGTGTTTACAGCAAATTACAAAACAGAAAAAATAGTAGTTGACATTGTGCCAATAATATGATATAATAACGATATGCAATTAAGAGAAGTGCCTGTCTCTTATTTGATGAAGTAACAGCGAAAACCAAGCTGTATACGCGTGCTATCAGACGATATGTTGAATATCGCAAGCATGCGCTTTCGTCAAATAAGCGATGGGCACTTTGTTTTTTAAAAAATGTTACATTTTTTGAAAAATTCTGCATATTAAAAATAACAAAAAATCTAAAAAATAAGGAGAGAATAACCGCTATGTTAAAACAGAGACTTTATAATGCGAAATCAAATAATGAATCTAAGCAGTATGCCACAACAGGCATGCCTTGGTCAGTATGCGATTTTACAGGGTCAGTCTATAGTTTTAATGATTGTGGAGAACAAAAATACGCGTGGAATAAGCGACGGTTGAAGTGTTGAAATTTTGATTATACGCAGGGATTGCGTTATATATGATGGATTTTACAATACTTAGACCGTTTGCTGGAAATATATCCAGGCAGGCGGTTTTTCTTTTATTCCGGAACAGGCACCCGGGGGATGTTTAAGCCGCAGTCTGGTAAGAATTTTTCTTGCTGATGCTGACGGAACAGGCACCCGGATGCTGAAGAAAACATAAAAAATAAGGAGAAAAAAAGATGAAAGCGCGATTTTATACCGTCTAACTAATTTGGACGGTTAGCTCAGGCGGAAGAGCGGTAGGTTGAAGCCCTGCGCGTCAGAGGTTCGATTCCTCTACCGTCCACTTGGTTTTGTCTGGTTCTTGGCTGAACGCAGAGACCAAAAAATAATCCGCAAAAAATTTCGCATTTTTGAAAATTCTGGCATACTGTAAGTGTAAAGAAAAAATACACGAAAAAAGGAGCAGAAAAAATGTACGACGTTCAAGATGTGGCAGAATATGTAATTACATACAGCGAAGTCAAAGATTACGGCATTTCTAATCTGAAGCTTCAGAAAATCCTTTATCTGATTCAGGCATATTCTCTGATACATACCAAAAAGCCATGCTTTTCAGAAGATATTGAGGCGTGGGATTTTGGGCCGGTGATTCCGGAAGTGTACAGAAAATATAAACAGTTCGGCAGCACTGATATTCAAATCAGATTCCGGAGACTGGAAGAAGTACAAAAAGGATTTGAAAAAGAAGACAGAAAAAGAATTGAAGAAGTAGTTGACAGATTTGCTGATTTTTCTGCAGCCGATTTGACGATTCTGACTCAGAATCAGGCACCTTGGAATGAGGCGTTTGGCAGAAAAGAAAAGGTCATTCGGTGTGAAGATATTTTGGAATATTTTTCCTGAAAAAAGCGAAAAGGAGAAGAAAAAATGAAAGAAACTACACTTTGGAAATGCGATATTTGCGGAACAGAATACAGAGACAAAAAACAGTGTCAGAAATGCGAAAGTAATCACAAAAAAGAAGGAAAGATTGTTAAAATGAGACATCTTCCGTATACATCTGACCAGTCCGGATATCCGGATAAGATTACCGTTAAGTTTGAAGACGGGGTTGAAAAGGTGTATAGCAGGTAAGTTAAATATGCCGGCAGGAAGGCTGCCGGCGGATACGGGGCATTAGTCGCAATGGGGCGACGCCTGTTTTGCAAGCAGGAGGCGGCGGGTTCGATTCCCGTATGCTCCATTTAGCATATGGTTTTGGCTGTATGCAATTTGATGGTGAAGGGTTTTGCCCGTAAAGAAATATTGGCGCGTAGCTCAGCAAGGTAGAGCGCTTGGCCGTTAACCAAGGTGTCGTGGGTTCGAGCCCCACCGTGCCAGCTGATGTTCCCGACATTTATGTCGGGGACATATAAAAAAATAAACAGGAGAATTAAAAGTAATGAGAAAAACAAAACGAAAACAGAAGGCGAAATACCGAAAACAGAATATTAATTTGCGTCTGTAGCCAAGCGGTATGGCAGCGGTCTTTTAAACCGTATATCGCGTGTTCGAATCACGTCAGGCGCATTGCAGGATAAATCCTGGGAATCGCCTGTATAGCTTAGTTTGGTAGAGCAGGAAACTCTTAATTTCAAGGTCCAGAGTTCAAATCTCTGTGCAGGCATTGTACATGAGAACAAAAGCGAGGTGAAGCATATGATGACAAAAAATAGGGAAAAAGTGTATAACCGGTCTTGGTATAGAAGAGAATGCAAGGTGAATATGCGGTCAAGACGGAAGGAATACAACAGAAAAGTCAGACATGCAAAAGTAACCGAAGATTCTTGTTCAAGAGGGTACAACAAAAATTTGATGAGGCTGGTCTGGGAAACGATTAGCTGAAAAGGGATTGGAAAAATATTTTGGATTTTTCGTCCGATTGAGAAAAAATCTAGCATATTAAATATGTGAAAGAAAAAAGGAGATGAAGTAATAATGGAAGCTGATTATCATTATTGCAATGCAAAGTTGATACATATCTAGGGTAGGTATGCAAAATGGCTGAAGCAAGCGGTCTGTAAAACCGTCACACTAGAAACATTGTGAGTTCGAATCTCACCCTGCCCATTCGGCTTACGCTTTATTGCAAGAAGAATGCGGGTATATATTTGCGGATATATACTTGAAGCGCAAGCCGGCATACATAAATGGCCTCATAGGATAATTGGTTATTCCGCCTGACTGTCTATCAGGAGATTTCCGGGTTCAAATCCCGGTGGGGTCGCTTGACCGATAAGGTCGCAGCGTATGATGACAACATTCGCTTTTCTTGCAGGTTCGTCACCTGCAATATTGCGGCAGCGTGTCTGCTGCATATACCGGATTGGCTCAGTTTGGTAGAGCGCCTGGTTTGGGACCAGGAGGCCGTGAGTTCGATTCTCGCATCCGGTACTGCGGGATAGAGCAGTTGGATAGCTCGCAGGGTTCATACCCCTGAAGTCGTCGGTTCAAGTCCGTCTCCCGCAATTCTTTGTCAGATTAACTCAGCTGGGAGAGTGCCGTTCTTACAAATCGGAAGTCGCAGGTTCAAGCCCTGCATCTGACATTTTGGCTCCGTGGTCTAACGGTTAGCGACATTGCCCTTTCACGGCGATAATGCAGGGTTCGAATCCCGCCGGAGTCACTTTTGCTGAAATAAATCCAGCATATTATACAGAACAGGCTCAGCTGCGAGCCCGCCTTTGTATGTGTCCTGCATATACAGTGTAAGTA
>ERZ506754.1179-NODE-1179-length-10409-cov-3.033707_pt1 | contig 10409 bp, 10 predicted proteins | sample MGYA00513043_ERZ506754 | MGnify/ENA metagenome assembly ERZ506754 | reverse complement strand
TGTCTTTGGCGCGTAGTCCTTCATGTCCGGCAACGCACCGCCGGCCACCGCCCAAAAGTACAGGCTGGCCACGCTGCAATAGGGACTGAGCCTGCGACGGTACTTCTCAAACAATTTGCGGTCGATTTTGCGATGATGGTATACCATGCGCATGCCACGATGAATGGCCAGATCGCCGTAGCTAAGTATGTTGGGTCGCTGCATACAAAACAGCAGAATCATTTCCGCTGTCCACACCCCAATGCCGTTTAAGGACGAAAGCGCTTTGATAGCCTCATCGTCCGGCATGGACCAAACTGCCTCTATATCAAAGCTGCCGTCCAGCACCTTTTGGGCAAAATCGGTGATGTACTCTGCCTTTTTGTAAGATATGCCCAGCGCCTGTAATCCCTCCACACCGGCGCCCAGCACCGTCTTCGCATGCACGGTGCCCAGTGCGTCGCACATACGCTGCCAAATGGTGGCCTGGGCCTTGGTGGAGATTTGCTGGCCGATTATGTGGTGCACCACTGCGGAGAACAGGTCCGTATCCACCGTGCGGTGCACCGGTCCTATGCGGTCGATCACCTCTGCCAGGCGCTTGTCCTTTTGACGCAGAAAATAAAGTTCTTTTTCGCCGTAAGTAAAATACATGGTTTTTCTCCGATCACGTTTGATTTTTGCCTGTGCTTGTATAAGTTCTTTCTTTTTTGCACCGCATCTTTTCCAATTTTTTACTTTTCCTTGCCTTGAACTGATTTTTAGCAAGATATACTGAGGGCAGAAAGCAGAAAGGAAGTGACTCTATGCTCTGTTCTTTATGGACCCGGGGGCGTTCTGTGTTGCTGATCGGCGTTCTTTTATTGGGAAATGGGCTGCCTTGGCAGCGTGCGGCAGATGATCCGTATGCTTTTGTGCCGGAGCCGGAGAACACGGTACAGATTGCATGCGTGGGCAACAGCGATTTGTATTCCGGCTTTGCGCCGCCTGTACTGTGGGGAAATCAAGGGTATAGCGCCACTGTGTACGCCTCTGCCCGTCAGTCGCTGACCAAATCTTACGCCCTGCTGGAGCGTGTGTTTGCCACCCAGTCTCCGGAGTTGGTGGTGCTGGAAACGGATATGCTCTATGACCACAATCCGCAGGAAAGAGAAATGCCCCGGGTGCTGGCCCGTCAAACGAGGGCGAAACACCTGGGACAGGATATGCGCAATTTAGCCTCTGTGTTTCGGCAGACCGGAGCACAAGTGACGCCCGACGATTTTCCCTCTATTCGTCGCACCCACGGCTACCGCTACAGTACCAAGGTTACCCGGCTGGCAATGCCGGACTATATGGCAGACACCGGGGAACGGGAGCAGATCCGTGCGGAAAACCGAAAAACAGCGGATCGGATTTTGCAGCTTTGCCGGGAAAACGGCGCACAGCTGTTGCTGGTGGAGCTGCCCACCGTAACTTCCTGGAATGCAGCCCGCCATCGAGGTGTGGCGGAATTTGCAGCCGCTCGAGAATTGGAGTTTTTGGATTTGAACCTGCTGTACGATCAAATGGGATTGGACGGCGCCGTCGCTTTTCGGGACGCAGGCAATCACCTGAATGTAACCGGTGCTACCGCCGTTACCGCCTACCTGGGGCGGTATATTGCCCGCCAGTACCGTCTGCCGGATCTGCGCGGCTATTCCCGCTATGCCAACCGTCAAGAGGAATGGGTATGCTACCGCCGGTTTGTAAACGGAAATGTATAAAACAGCGGAGCGATGGAGGTATGGAACCGTATAATCGCTTTTTGCCAAAAAAAGACGGGGGCAATCTCTTGTGATTTGCATAAAAAGCAGGAATGCGTTTTTGCTTTACAGACGAATGTTGGCGTAGACCCCGTAGTGGTCGGACACATAGCCGCCGCTCAGGTCGTTTAAGACGGTATAATCGCTGCCGGTGCCGCTGGTAAAGATAAAGTCGATGGGCTCGTTTCCGGTATCGCAGTAGCCCCACTCCTGGTAGGTCGTGGTTTTCTTGGCAGGGTCGGTGCAGTCTTGCAGCCGGGCGGCGATTCGGCGGTAGGCCTCGTCCTCTTGCGTTTCGTTAAAATCACCGGTGAGCACCACGCCGGCATCTTTGCCGTACTTGGCCTGCAAGGCGGTTAGGTGTTCGATGATTACCTCGGCGCCAAAGTCCGCTGCCTGCTGGGAGGCGTTATCCAGGTGGGTGTTGAGAAACAGCAGCCGCTTGCCGGTGGTGCGGTCTTGCAGCACCACATAGCTGCAAATGCGGTAGCAGCCGGCTTGGCCGGGCTGTCCGTTTTCGTCCGTGTAGGTGTAGCGGCTGGCTTTGTTCGGCGTTTCGCTGAGCCAAAAGGTGTTCTTCTCTAAAGCGGTGTACTTGGTTTTATTCCAAAAGACCGGGTTCATCTCGCTGTTCCAGTCCGTAGCGTCGCCGCCCCGCTGCACGCCGTAGGCATCGTAGTCCGGCAGGGTGGTTTGCAGCGCTTTGTACCAGTAGATGTTCATTTCCTGGGTGCCGATCAAGTCCGGCTTGCATTGGTTCATATAGGCGGCAAAGCGCGCGCAGCGGGTCATACTGTCCGTATCGTCAAAGCGGTTGCCAAACACACTGGCCACATTAAAAGTGACTGTCCGTACATCATCGGTCTCACTGCCGGGCGCAGTGTATTGCGCCGGTTGCGCCTTATAAAGGAAACAAAGGGAAAGCACAATGGGCACCGCCAGCAGGGCTGTTACGCCTGCGGCAGCCGGGCGTATTTTTTTGCCGCTGACTTTGGTGTGCAGCAGAAATTGCAGCAGGTAAATGCCAAAGGTCACCGTCAATCCGACCTTGGCTCGGGCACCGAACCCAATGGCTAAAAAAGCCGCCAGTGCAAAGACGGCAGCGTTTATCCCAAAGGCGGTCATATTCCGCCGATCGCCGCCCTTGGCCGCGGTGAACAGGGAACAGATCAGTTCCGCGATTCCCAGCACCAGCGCGCAGAAAACGGCTGCCACCGCAAAGCCGTAGCCTTTATCGGTTATCATGGGTCGCAGGTCCGCACCGTGGTTGGACAGGCAGAGAATGATGGTGATCAGCGATACATTCTTGTGCCCGGCGTAGAACATAGGCAGGCACAGCGTGCCCAGGGGTGCCAGCAGCGCCAGCTGGCGCAGAATGTGCCAAGGGGTCTGCATGGTAGAATTTTTCAGTCGGTGCCAAAAGCCGGCTTGTTTGCCGGGTGTGGATGTGGTACGCATGATTTCACCTTCCATATTTATATTTGTATTTTGTGCAGCGGGTTTGTGGCAAGCCAATACGGATGCGTTGGCAGGCAGATGGCTGTGCAGGCGGAGAAAAATTTGCTCACCCCACCATAGCGCCGATTGCCAAAATCGGGCACACCATCCTACCTTGATTATATAAGAAGTTCAGCCGGGTGTCAACGGATAGAATTTGCCCAGCCGGAAGTATTCGGTTCTGCCGGGCGCTATTTCTTCTCGTTGGGGCAGTCTGTAATGCCAAAGTAAGATTTTTCCACGCTGCCGTATAGGTCGCCAAGTGCTTCTTTTCCGTCTATCCGGGATAGGTTGGCTTTATCAACGTAAAGGCAGTAACCGCCGGATATGGGCGTGTATCTTTTCTTGTACGGAATGGCCTGTCGGGTCAGGTATGCTTCATATAGCTGTAATTTGACTTGGTTCTTGGTTTCTAAAATTTTATGTTTCATACGGCTTCCTCTTTCAAAATTCCAGGCGCAGCTGGGGATCCAGCCAACTGGTTTGGGTGGCTTGGTGGATGGTGTCGCCGGGCAGACTGCCGCCCAGCAAAAGGGCTGCTATTCGTTTGAGTAGTCACTGGCTGTAAAACGCAAAAGTGTTCTACGGCTTTTTGGTACGCTGGAAGGGCTCGTCACTCAGTATCGAAAGGTCCACTGGACCTTTCTCCCAAATTTTTTCGCTTCGCTCAAAATTTGGACACTCGTGTTCGAATCCCTACAACCCAAAACATAATAAAAAGCCGTAAAACGCAAAAGCGTTCTACGGCTTTTTGGTACGCTGGAAGGGATTCGAACCCCCGACCTTCTGGTTCGTAGCCAGACACTCTATCCAACTGAGCTACCAGCGCGTATGCAAAAGCACTACTGCGCTTTTGCTCAAATAATATAGCACATCGCATTGCAAAATGCAAGCCTTTTAGGTGATATTTTTTAAATAATCTTCTAAAAGGTCGGCGGCCAGGGCGCATAATTCGGCGCAGGGACGCTTTTTGTAGTAGCCCTCCGTGCGGGGTTCCGCCTGTGGCGTGGGTTTCACATTCGGGTCCAGTCCCAGGAGCACCCGGCACACCAGGGAGCCGGTCTCCGCCTGAAAGCCCTTTGCCACCTGCTGCACCATGGCGTAAACCTCGCTTTTCGGCCGATCGCCGTAAAGGGCAGACAGTACAAAAGTCACGCCGGAGATGGTGCCGCACACTTCACGCATACGACCCATACCGCCGCCAAAGCCTATGGTGAGCCGGGCGATGGTGTCCGGGTCCATACCAATCTTATCTTGAAATGCCAAAGCCACCGCTTGGCTGCAATTATAGCCGGACTTGAAGTTTTGCCGAGCCAGATCGCCTTTGGTCATCAGTCCGTACCTCCGGGCATGACCTCCGGCGCTGTTTCCACAAACTTGGCGGAGATGGTCACATCCTTGCTGCCTACGGTAAAGGAATAAGTGGAGTCGGTGGATTGCAGTTCGCCCTTCATATACCAGCCGTCAAAGTCATAGCCGTCTCTGGGGGTGGCGGTGAGGGTCACATTGTCACCCTCCTCGTATTTGCCGCTTCCGGTGACGCTGCCGCCGCCCTGGGTGCGTACATTTACCCGCACGCTGCTGTCTTGGGTAGTGGTCGTCTGTTTTTTGGTGGTGGTCTCTTTCTTCGTGGTGGTCTCCGTGGGCTTCTCGGTGGTGGTTTCCGCCGGCTTCTCGGTGACATAATTGTTATTGGTATAGTCCCGGTCGTCGCTCACAGGGACAGAGACGGAGGTGTCCGGCACCGTGGTGGTTTCCTTGTCGTGATGGCCGGAGGCCACGGCGATGATGATACCCACCACCACGGCAATGAGTACCACGCACAGCACGATAATAATGATCATGCTCTGCTTATTCTTTTGCTGCAACTTTTTATCTTCTTCCGGGTTCGGCCGGGGGGCAGGTGCAGGTGCGCCGTCGGGTGTTGCGCCGGCAGGCTGCTGATCTGCTTGCGCGCTCAGCTCATTTTCATCATATAGGGGGGAACCGCATACTTCGCAGATATAGCGGCTGTCATCGTTCTCCGCTCCGCAATTTTTACATCTCATATCTGAAACCTCGCTTGTTGATTTTCGCTTGATGAACAGGGGCGAAAAATGCCCCCATCTACACAAAAGTATAGCACACTGCCGTGCAAATCGCAATAAATATGTTAAAAATACAGGCGATATGAAAAATTAAACACTAATTTTGTAAATGGGGCTTGACTTTTTGGTAAATTTAATATAAATTTTATATGTACGTTTTTGTAAAACGGATTTCGACTTTTGAAAGGGGAAACTATACGTATGAAGAAATACGCATTCAAGGGCCTCGGTTTGGTGCTTGCAGTTGCACTGATCGTTGGCTGCTTTGCCGGTTGTGCAAAGATCAACTATGTGACCGACGGCGCGATCCAGGCAATCAATGAGGTGAAGGACGGCAGCTGGAAGACCAAGGGTCAGAAAGACGCTGCTACCAGTGAAGCGGATTATGATAAGCCCGTTATTGAGGAATTCAAGGCCGGTACTTACGGTGGCGTTGAGTTTAAGGATGTGGCCGCTGTTGCCGATTATTACAAGCAGGCTTACGACTACACCAAGACCTTGACCGCCCAGTATAAGGACGATAAAGGCCAGACGCAGACCTACTACAAGATGCTTTGCGAAGAGGATCTGAATGTACATAACATTGCCATTGACGGCAGCGTGAATAAGACCATCAATAACATGGTTCCCGGTATCGTAAAGCCCATTTACCATCCCGGCTTGAACGGTCTGGTTCCCTCCACCAACAGAGATCCTAAGCTGGATACGGACGAGTGGGACGGCAAGGGCGAGTCCCTGCAGACCAGCCGCCTGGTGGCTGATGATCTGGTGACTGCCAATGTGAAGGACAATGGCGACGGCACCATCACCCTGCAGATGCAGCCCAAGTATGTAAACATGAGTGCACCCGGTAAGGACGCACAGGGTCATATGTTCCAGTCTTTGGGCGCCATTGATTCCACCGTGGACAGCATCAGCGTACTGTCCTGGTCCGAGGGCACGACTGCCGAAAACTGCAAGGTGCATTACTACGGCGGTACCGCTACCGTGACCATCGACACCAAGACCAAGGAGATCACCAAGGCCGATTATGTGATGGAAGCTCACGTGGTTGTATCTCACGCTTGCATCGCTGTAATCCGTGATAAGAACGCCACCGTAGATTGTACCATGAAGTGGTCTGCACCTGCCAGCGAAAAGTACATGCAGGAAAGCAAGGGCGTTACCAGGGCGTAAACACCTGTTCCGATTTTACAAAAAGCAAAAAAATTCCGCACCCCCGGGTGCGGAATTTTTTGTTTTCGGGGCGGCATAAACATAGGCCGATCGGTACGGCGTATGGGTTGGAATAAATTCACTGCGGATTTATGTTGCTTTGACGGCGGTTATCCTGTATAATGAAGTGGAACGCACCCTCGGGGGCGTATCCCTTATATTAAGGAGAATAGAATGAGCGAAAGAATACCAAATTATAATTATGATGCAGACGAGGTACTGAATGATTTTAAGTCCAAGTTTGCCTGGCCCAAGCGAGATGAAGTGCAGGCGGTGGTCAAACCGGGCAAAATGCCCTTGCGGCTGCTGCTGTGCGCCCTGATCACTGCGGTGGTGGGCGGCATTGCCTATTATATGATGCTGCCGGCACTGAATGTGCACGACACCCAGTTGTATCTGTTTTTGATCTTGTTGGTGGTGGTATTTGCCGGGTCCTTTTTCCTGGTGTGCCGGGCCAACAAGAAGGCAGAGCGCCTGGAATATGTGAAGAAAAAGACCCTGATACCGGTGGTCATTGTGGCGGTGATCGCTGTGGTGATGCTGGTGGGTTTCCTGGTAGGTGCCACCATCTTCCGTGCTTCCGCTTACAGCGATCTAATGACGGTGCAGAACAGCGACTTTGACCGGGATTTCTCCGATATTAGCTATGATGAGGTGCCCCGGATCGACGCCTCTCGGGCCAAGACCCTGGCCGACCAGCAGTTGGGCTCTCTGTCTCAGTACAAGAGCCAGTATGTGGTTGCGGACGCCACCACGCAGATCAACTACCGGGGCGTGCCCTGCCGTGTGGCCAGCCTGCAATATGCGGATGTATTCAAGTGGGTCAACAATACCAAAAACGGCTTGCCCGCATACATTCTGATTGATGTGGTGAGCCAAAAGGTTACTGTGGTCAACTGTGTGGAGCAGTTCGGCAGCGGTATCCAGTATTCCCCGGCGGAGTATTTTAATGAAAAGTTGATTCGTCATCTGCGGTTCCAGTACCCGACCAAGCTGCTGGATACCCCTAATTTTGAGATCGACGAGAGCGGTCACCCCTATTGGGTGACGGCGTCCCTGACCAAGAAAATTGGTCTGTTTGGCGGCACGGATGTGCAGGGCGCCATTGTAACGGACGCGCTCAGCGGCGAAAGCAAGTATTATCCCATTGACACCGTGCGCAAGGACAAGAGCCTGAACTGGATTGATGTGGTGTATAGTGACCAGCTGCTGATCGAGCAGTACAACTATTACGGCAAGCTGAAGAAGGGCTTTTGGAACTCGATTATCTTCCAGAACGATGTGAATGTGGCCTCCAGCGGCAACGGTTATATTGCCATGGACGATGATGTGTGGGTGTACACCGGTATCACATCCTCTAAGACGGACACCTCCAACTTCGGCTTTATCCTGTGCAACCAGCGCACCAAGGAGGTGCGGTATTACCAGAACGGCGGTGCCATTGAAACCTCTGCTATGGAGTCTGCCCAGGATGCGGTGCAGAACTTTGGTTATGCAGCCACATTCCCCATTTTGCTGGATATTGAGGGTCAGCCCTCCTACTTTATGAGTCTGTACGGCGACAGCAACACCGTCAAGGGCTATGCGTTAGTCAGCCTGGAGGATAAGACGGTGGTAGGCACCGGTCTGATTGATACCAACAGCGACGCCAAGGCGTTAAATACGGCGGTGGAGAACTATATCAATGCCATGAAGGACAAGGGCTGGATCGCCAAGACAGTGAACGCAGCGGATTATGTAAAGGACGAGGCGGAGATTGCCACTGCCGGCGGAGAACAGACCGGCGGTGCGGCAAAGCCGTCTGCAAAGCCGTCTGCGCCTACAGACAGCAAAACGATCACCGGCAAGATCACGGACATTAAGTCCTCGGTAAACGACGGCAACACCGTTTATTACTTGCAGGTGGACGGCGTGTATTACTATATCCGGGTCACCGATTGTATGCAGGTGCTGCTGCTGCAAAAGGGCGACACGGTGGAGATTACGCCACAAGGTGACGCCAAGGACGGCTTTGCCCAAGCTGCCGCAGTGAAAGCAAAATAACAAACAAAAATCCCCTGTGTGCCGCTTGGCATACAGGGGATTTGATTGCCTGACAGGCCACAGAACGGTCTGCCGGGCATTTTTATTTGGTTTCCGTAAAAGGAGACGGCTTGGCTAAAAACGCCTTCAGCGCGTCCATTTGCTCCATGGCATTGCGGTAGCCGGTTTGATAAATTTGCTCCAGCTTGTCTGTGTTGCGCTCTAAGGTGGGGCAGTGCAGCGGATGGTCCGGTGCAATCACAAAGGCATCGCCTCTGCCTTGGGCGTCCCACACTGCTTCCAGTTGGCGGTTGTATATTTTATACCGGTTCAGTATCGCCCGGGTCATCAGCGGATATTTGCGGAATATACGGCGAATCAGGCGCGCATGCCCCATAGGCTGCTTTTGATAATTTCGATCTTGCGTAAGCACCACTACGGCCTTTTGGCACCCGTCCTCGTAGGCGTGAGCCAGGGGAATGGAGTCGGTGACTCCGCCGTCAAAGTACCGGTCTTTGCCCAGCACAACCCCCTTGGTGGCGCCGGGCAGGGCGCAGCTGGCTCGCAGAATGGGGCAGCCCCGCTTGTGGAAGTCCTTGGGATACATATATTCCGCCTTGCCGGTGAGGGCGTTGGTGACCACCACACACAAGGTGGTGTTCGCCCGGTCATAGGCCTCTTGGTCCAAGGGGGACAAATCGTAGCTTAATTCTCCAAACAACCACTCGCCGTTTAAGAATTCGCCGTTTTTTATCATGTTTTCCAGGCTCATAAAGCGTTTGTCGCCGCTGTACTGAATGGAAATATCATGTTGACGACCCCGGCATTTGCCGATGTAAGACACAGCATTGCAGCTGCCCGCCGACACGCCGATCACATAAGGGAAGGTGATCCCCTGATCCATAAAGGCGTCCAGCACGCCGCTGGTGTAGATGGCACGGTTGCCGCCGCCCTCCAGTACCAATCCGCAGGAATACATAGAATACCTCCAAAAAAGTTAGGGGACGGCGAAAGCCATCCCCTCATTGCATTGTGTTTTGCTTATTTGGCAGCCTTTTTAGCAGGTGCCTTTTTCTTAGGTGCGCTCTTTTTGGCGGGCACCTTTTTCTCAGCCGGCTCTGCCTTTTCCTGCACCTGGGTGTCTGCAGCGGCGGTCTCTACGATCTCCAGATCGTTATCGCACTCGAAGAAGTCGCTGTCGTCGAAATACTCTGCCTCTTTGGGAGCAGTCAGCTTCTGGATCGCAAGATATACGGCAACGGCCACGCCTGCAATGGCAACGATGGCACTAATGACTTTCAGGATCGTTTTGAAATTCATAATAATGAACCCCCTTATAAAATCTGTTTCTATTATAAATGGATTTGGCAGCAAAGTCAAGCGCCAAAACAGCAGAAAGATGTCTACTTTCGCAAAAGCCGCGGCCGGTGACAAAAAAAGAACGCTCCCTGCAAATGCAGGAAGCGAAAATTCGATAGAAACCGAGTGTCGGCGCTTATGCGCGGTTCAGTTTGCTGACCAAATTGCTCTTTTTGCGGGCTGCGGTGTTCTTGTGCAGCAGACCACGAGCGGCAGCCTGATCGACAGCCTTGACAGCTTCCTTGTATCTCTTATCGGCCTCGCTGCGGTTGCCTTCGATGATAGCAGCATCAAAATACTTCAGCTGAGTCTTCAGTGCGGACTTTGCGGCCTTGTTTCTAGCGGCCTTTGTCTGATTGACCAGAACACGCTTCTTTGCAGACTTGATATTCGGCAAACCAAACACCTCCTCCGATGGGTAAAATTTCGTCACAAAAGTTCTGTGCGAGAATGTATTGTAGCATAA
>ERZ506754.1174-NODE-1174-length-10443-cov-4.323931_pt1 | contig 10443 bp, 8 predicted proteins | sample MGYA00513043_ERZ506754 | MGnify/ENA metagenome assembly ERZ506754 | reverse complement strand
TTTGGCCAGAGCTGCGCATTTATCAAAGCTGCCGCCAATGCCAATGCCCAGCACAATGGGCGGGCAAGGGTTGGCCCCCGCCTGCTTGACGGTTTCCATCACAAAGTCTTTTACGCCCTGTACGCCATCGGCAGGTTTGAGCATGGTCAGGCGGCTCATATTCTCGCTGCCGAATCCTTTTGGCGCAACCTTTATCTCTACTTTGTCTCCCGGCACGATACTATAGTGGATCACTGCCGGTGTGTTGTCTTTGGTATTCTCGCGGATGATCGGATCTCCTACGACGGATTTTCTTAAGTATCCTTCTACGTATCCCTGACGGACACCTTCGTTGATGGCATCCTCCAGACTGCCTCCTTCGAAGTGTACGTCCTGACCGATCTTCATGAAGATGACGGCCATACCTGTATCCTGGCAGATTGGGATCATATCTTTTCCGGCGATCTTCAGATTATCCTGAAGCTGGCTTAATATCTTTTTCCCCAGTGGTGACTTCTCTGTTGAAACTGCATTTTTCATCGCAATGTCCATATCTTTTGAAAGAAAATGGTTTGCTTCAATGCACATTTCTTTGATATTCTTTGAAATCTCTTCCACGTTCAATGTACGCATTGGTTTTTCCTCCTGCATTTCATAATCTGATTTTTATTATACTATGGTTTTTTTTCATCTGCAATGTAATCATCTTCAAATAAACCAGTATTGCCTCTAATTGTTAACCTTATAAAATTTTAAGTTGACATTCTTTCTTTTGCATGGTAAAGTGTGAAATGTATTTGATATTTTTTACCAAGGAAGGTTTACTTATGATTTCTGAAATTGAAACAACTACAGATCCGGTGCTTTCACGAGAAGATGCGATTGCAATCCTGAATACACCGGACGAAGAACTCGATCAGCTCATTGCACAAGCTGAAAAACTGCGCAGAAAATATAAGGGCAATCATGTAAGTATTCATATTCTTACCAATGCCCGCAGCGGTAACTGCTCACAGGACTGCGCTTACTGTGCACAATCCTGTCGTTCAAAAGCCGATATCGACAAATATAAGTGGGTAGCTGATGAGAAGTTATATAAAGATAATGATTTTGTAAATGAACATCATCTTTCCAGACACTGCATCGGACTCAGCGGTATGAAATTCACCGACGAAGAGATTGAAGAACTGGCTTCTAAGATCCGCAAGATGAAGGAAGACGGAACTCACCTTTGCTGTTCCATCGGATTTCTTACTGAAAAACAGGCTCTAATGTTAAAAGAAGCCGGACTCGACCGGATCAACCACAACCTGAACAGCAGCCGGGCTTACTACAGTCACATCTGTTCTACCCATACTTTTGAGCAGCGCGTTCAGAATATCAAAATGCTTCAGAGACTTGGATTTGAAATCTGCAGTGGCGGAATCATTGGAATGGGCGAAAGCAAAGAGGATGTTGTTGATATGCTTCTGGAGCTTCGTGAGATCCAGCCGGAAGCTCTGCCGATCAACTTCCTGTTGCCAATTCCGGGAACTCCGCTCGGTGATGCCGATATTTCCGAACTCACAACTGAGTATTGCATGAAGGTTCTCTGCCTTGCAAGACTTCTGGTTCCGCAGTCAGATATCCGTTGTGCTGCCGGACGTGAGGTTTATTTTAAAGGTGAAGAAAAGAAGCTTCTCAGCGTTGTAGATTCCATCTTCGCTTCCGGTTATCTGACCGCAGATGGTCAGGGAATCAAAGATACGATCCGGACGATTACGGATGCCGGTTTTACATATGAGATCGAATCTGCTTAATTTATTGACACGCCGAACATTATTAACATTCTAAAAGGAGAGTACATAACATGACTCAGGGAAACACACAGACACTTCGTACAACCAATACTTATGCAATGGCGGTAACAGCTCTTATGACCGCTGTCACCTGCATTCTTGCACCGCTTTCCATACCGATCGGACCGGTGCCAATTTCACTTACCAACTTTGCAATTTATCTTTCTCTCTATCTTCTGGATTGGAAGAAAGGAACGATCAGCTATATCCTTTATCTTCTTCTCGGACTTGTGGGACTTCCTGTATTTTCCGGATTCACCGGAGGAATCGGAAAGCTTGCCGGACCAACTGGCGGATATATCATTGGTTTCATCCCAATGGCAATCATTGCCGGTATTGTAATTGACAAATTCAGTCAGAGATGGATCCAGATTCTTGGAATGATCGTTGGAACCGCAATCTGCTATGCATTCGGAACTGCATGGTTCTGCATTCAGGCAGGTTACACTGTATCTGCTGCCCTTGCAGTATGTGTCATTCCATTTATCCCGGCGGACCTGATCAAGATGGTGATCGCCATGATCATCGGACCTGAAATCCGCAAAAGACTCGGAGCTGTTGCACAGTAAGATGCACGGCGTCTGCCAGAATATTTGAAGTCTGGCAAAATAATAATTTAGCCCCCTCTACAAAGTCCGGAAAGCCTGTTTGCTGCAGCGTTTCCGGGCTTCTTTGTTTTTTTAATCCGACTTTTACCAGAGCAAACGCAAGCCATGCCATAACATTTCTTTCCATGCAGCCTCACAAAACAAAGTAAGAGACCAGACAAGGCATTTGCATATTCCCTGTCCAGTCTCTTTATGATTTATCCTGCTTCTGTATTTCTACTTTCGCTCAGATCTTTATTCTTCTGTCTGCTCTTCTACAACCGTCTCAGCAGTTGCTTCTGTATTTGCTTCTTCTGCAGTCTCTTCTGCGTTCTCCTCCAGTTCACCTGAAGCCCTGCGTACCTTTGCGATACTTGCAACTTCTTCGTGTTCCTTCAGATTGATCAGTTTAACACCGGATGTGATTCTTCCGAGTACGGAAATCCCCGCACATTCCATACGGATCACGATACCATCTGTGTTGATGATCATAATCTCATCATCCGGACCTACTGCCTTTGCACCGACTACATTTCCGGTCTTCTCTGTGATCTTATAGCATTTCACGCCTTTTCCACCACGGTTCTGGGCTGTGAATTCTTCCATGCGGGTTCTCTTGCCCATACCCTTTTCAGATACGATCAGAAGCTCTTCACCCTGCGCATCAAGCTGCATTGCAACAACTTCATCACGGTCACTTAAATTCATACCACGAACGCCCATAGAGGTTCTTCCGGTTGAGCGTACATCAGATTCATGGAAACGGATGCATTGACCATACTGCGTAACGAGAATAACATCTCTTTCATCATCCGTAATCTTAACTTCGATCAGTTCATCATCCTCACGGAGTGTGATCGCAGCAAGTCCTGTCTTTCTTACATTTGCGTAATCCAGGATCGGCGTCTTCTTAACAAGACCTTTCTTGGTTGCCATGAACAGATAGTCACCTTCCTTGAAATCCTTGATTGGAATCATTGCTGTGATCTTCTCATCCGGCTGAAGCTGAAGGATGTTGATAATTGCTGTACCTCGGGAAGTTCTTCCTGCTTCCGGAATCTCATATCCCTTCAGGCGATAGCAGCGTCCGGTATTGGTAAAGAACATAATATACTGGTGAGTATTGGTCATGAACAGCTCTTCTACATAGTCTTCATCCAGAGTCTGCATACCCTTGATACCCTTGCCGCCACGATTCTGGCTCTTGAAAGTATCGTTGCTCATTCTCTTAATGTATCCCATCTTAGTCATGGTGATCACTACATCTTCTCTCGGGATCAGATCCTCTGTAGAAATGTCGTATTCATCAAATCCGATGGCTGTTCTTCTGTCATCTCCGTATTTTTCAGAGATCACAAGGATTTCTTTCTTAATTACGCCAAGCAGAAGCTTTCTGTCTGCGAGGATCGCCTTGTACTCTGCGATCTTCTTCTCAAGCTCTGCATACTCTGTTTCCAGCTTCTCTCTTTCCAGACCGGTCAGAGCTCTCAGACGCATATCCACGATAGCCTGGGACTGTGCATCACTTAAGTTAAAGCGGCTCATCAACTCTGCTTTCGCAATCTGTACGGTCTTGGATCCACGGATGATCTTAATAACCTCATCAATGTTATCCAGGGCGATCAGCAGACCTTCCAAGATGTGTGCACGTTCTTCTGCCTTATTCAGCTCGTATTTGGTACGTCTGGTCACAACGTCTTCCTGATGTTTCAGATAATGGTTCAGGATTTCCAGAAGGCTCATAACCTTCGGCTCATTATTGACCAATGCAAGCATGATCACACCAAATGTATCCTGCAGCTGTGTATGCTTGTAAAGCTGGTTCAGAACGACATTCGGGTTCACATCTCTTCTCAATTCGATGCAGACACGCATACCTTCACGGCTTGACTGGTCGCTCAGGTCTGTGATTCCATCAATCTTCTTATCTCTTACAAGCTCCGCGATCTTCTCGATCAGGCGGGCTTTGTTGACCATATACGGAAGCTCGGTTACTACGATTCTGTGCTTTCCATTCTGCATTGGCTCGATATTGGATACCGCACGCACACGGATCTTTCCACGTCCTGTACGGTAAGCCTCTTCGATTCCTCTTGTTCCAAGGATCGTTGCTCCCGTCGGGAAATCAGGTCCTTTGATGATCTCCATGATCTCTTCGATCGTGGTCTCATCTTTATCTTCAATCTGGTCATCAATAATTTTCACAACCGCACCGATGACTTCTCTTAAGTTGTGCGGTGGAATATTGGTTGCCATACCTACCGCGATACCGGAGGTTCCGTTTACCAGAAGGTTCGGGAATCTTGACGGAAGTACGGTCGGTTCTTTTTCTGTCTCGTCAAAGTTCGGTGCAAAATCAACGGTATCTTTATTGATATCCGCTGTCATTTCCATCGAAATCTTACTAAGTCTTGCCTCGGTATATCGCATTGCGGCAGCACCATCACCGTCCACAGAACCGAAGTTACCGTGACCGTCTACAAGAATGTAACGGGTAGACCAGTCCTGTGCCATATTAACGAGGGCTCCGTAAATAGAACTGTCACCATGCGGGTGATATTTACCCATGGTATCACCGACGATACGCGCGCATTTACGGTGCGGCTTGTCAGGACCGTTGTTCAACTCGATCATCGAATAAAGAATACGTCTCTGAACAGGTTTCAGACCGTCTCTTACATCCGGAAGCGCACGAGAAGCAATAACACTCATGGCATAATCGATATAGAACTCTTCCATGGTTTTTTTCATATCCACTTCATGAACTTTATCAAAAATATTATCTTCCATTGGTATTCTCCTATATATCTAAGTTCTTAACAAATTTTGCATTCTCTTCGATAAATTCTCGTCTTGGTTCTACTTTATCTCCCATCAGGGTTGTAAAGGTAAGATCCAGTTCGGAAGATGTCTCATCGTCCATTGTCACTCTTCTTAAGATTCGATGCTGCGGATCCATTGTGGTATCCCATAACTGCTCTGCGTCCATCTCACCCAGACCTTTGTATCGTTGAATCTTATTGTTCTGATCACGTCCAACTTCGCTGATGATCTTCGCCAGTTCTTCATCGCTGTATGCATACCAGACTTTCTTGTTCTTCTCCAGCTTGTAAAGCGGCGGCTGAGCCAGATATACATAGCCCTGTTTGATCAGCTCCGGCATAAAACGATAGAGGAATGTCAGAAGCAGCGTACTGATATGTGCTCCATCAACGTCGGCATCGGTCATGATGATGATCTTGTGATATCTCAGTTTGGAAATATCGAAATCATCATGGATTCCTGTACCGAATGCAGTGATCATTGCCTTGATCTCGGCATTACCGTAGATCTTATCCAGTCTTGCCTTCTCTACATTCAGGATCTTTCCACGAAGCGGCAGGATCGCCTGGGTTGCTCTGTCACGGGCTGTCTTTGCAGAACCTCCCGCAGAGTCTCCCTCTACGATGTAGATCTCACACTTGGATGGATCCTTATCTGAACAGTCCGCAAGCTTTCCAGGCAGTGACATGCCTTCCAGTGCGGATTTTCTTCTGGTAAGATCTCTCGCCTTTCTGGCCGCCTCTCTTGCTCTCTGCGCCATAACCGACTTCTCAACAATTGATTTTCCAATAGCAGGATTCTGTTCAAGGAAGATCTGAAGCTGGCTGCTGACGATACTGTCAACCGCACCTCTCGCTTCACTGTTACCGAGCTTCTGCTTGGTCTGTCCTTCAAACTGAGGATCCTCAATCTTAACACTGATGATAGCTGTAAGACCTTCCCTGATATCCTCACCGGAAAGATTCGGCTCACTGTCTTTTAATAATTTGTTCTTTCTCGCATAGTCGTTAAAGGTCTTTGTGATCGCATTTCTGAATCCGACCACATGGGTCCCACCTTCCGGTGTCGTGATATTATTTACAAAACCATAGGTGTTATCTGTATAAGAATCATTGTGCTGCATTGCAACTTCAACTTCTACATTATCTTTTGTTCCTTCACAGTAGATGATCTGCTCGTAAAGCGGAGTCTTACTGCGATTTAAGTACTGAACGAACTCCTTGATACCGCCTTCATAGTGGAACACTCTTTCCTTCGGTTCTTCATCCCGGAGATCGGTCAGGCTGATGCGAAGTCCCTTGGTAAGGAACGCCATCTCACGGAATCTCTGTTTTAACGTATCATAATCAAATACTGTATCTTCAAAAATAGTTTCATCCGGAAGGAAGGTTACCTTTGTTCCTGTCTTCTCCGGATCACATTCGTCTACAACCTTCAGCTTATAAACCACATGTCCTTTTTCATATCTCTGTCTGTACACCTTCCCTTCGTGGCAGATCTCAACCTCAAGCCAGTCAGAAAGCGCATTTACAACGGAAGCTCCTACACCGTGAAGTCCACCGGATACCTTGTATCCTCCACCGCCGAATTTACCGCCGGCATGAAGCACGGTGAATACAACCTCTACCGCAGGGAGTCCCGCTTTGTGGTTGATCCCCACCGGAATACCACGTCCGTTATCTATAACCGTAATTGAATTATCCGGATTGATGAACACCTGGATATGATCACAATATCCTGCAAGCGCTTCATCCACCGAGTTGTCAACGATCTCATAGACAAGATGGTGAAGTCCTCTTGAAGATGTACTGCCAATATACATACCAGGTCTCTTTCTTACTGCTTCCAGCCCCTCCAGTATCTGGATTTGGTCTGCTCCATATTCTGCACTCATATTGATCCTCCTAATTCTCTTTTGATACATGTCCGTTCTGAACATGGAATACTTTATTTATTGAAAATCGATGATTGACAAACTCGTCAAGTCCCGTACAGGTGATCAGAGTCTGTATATCATGAATACTGTCCAGTAAATAGTTTTGCCTGTGTTTGTCAAGTTCAGACAATACATCGTCAAGCAGCAGCACCGGCGTATCCTTTATGATCTGCCGTACCAGCTCGATCTCAGACAGTTTCAGCGAAAGTGCCGCTGTCCTCTGCTGCCCCTGCGATCCGAATCTGCGGATGTCGATCCCACCTGCCATAAAACAGATATCATCCCGGTGAGGTCCCACCGAGGTACTCTTCATCCTGATATCGCGCTCCCTGTTCTTCTCAAGCGCCGCCTCAAGCGAAAGTGCTCCGCATCCAGGCTCATACGAAAGGCTGATCCTTTCCCTGCCTCCCGTCAGTTTATGGTGAATGTCTCCGATTATCGCATTGACCTCCTCGATAAACCGGATCCTTCTCTGAATAATCTTTTCTCCATACTGAACCAGCTGCATATCCCATACATCCAGTGTGTCCAGTATATCATCTCTGTAATAGGCATCCTTCAGCAGACGGTTCCGCTGATTGAGTGTGCGGTTATAATTTGCCAGGTCACTAAGATACACCTTATCAAGCTGTGAAAGCTCCAGGTCCATGAACCTTCTCCTCTCCGCCGGACCATTTTTAATAATGTTCAGATCCTCCGGCGAGAAAAACACAAAATTCGTCAGACCGAAAAGCTCACTCGCCCTCCGGATCGGGACCTTGTTAATCGCAATCCCTTTCGGACTGTTCTTCTTCAGGTGCATATCGATCTGCCATGGAACGCCATTTTTCTCAATGACAGTCTCAATATGAGCCTCATCCTGCCCGAATCGGATCAGATCCCGGTCCTTCGTCCCCCTGTGAGACTTCGTGGTTCCCGACAAATACACCCCTTCCAGGATATTCGTCTTGCCCTGCGCATTATCACCGTAAAAAATATTCGTGGCATGATCAAATTCAATATTCAATATTTCATAATTTCTGTAATCTTTTAATTTTAATGATTTGATAATCATACCTGTGCCAGCCTATTTTTCAATCTTGATCTCTTCTCCGTTAAATGTAACAACGTCGCCGTCATATAATTTTTTACCACGTCTGGTATCTACTTCTCCATTAACCTTTACCAGACCTTCTGTAATGACTTCCTTGGCTTCCACACCGGATCCTACAAGACCTGCTGCTTTCAGTGCCTGACCAAGCTTGATAAATTCATCTCTGAGTTTGATTGTCTCCATAATTTTTGTCCTCTCTAAATTCCTATACTGCTCCACTGAAGTTCACCGGAAGAATCAGGTATACATAGCTTTCTCCTTCATCCTTGATAAAGCAAGGAGCCTTTGCATTCATAAAGTAAAGATCTGCTTCTTCATCATCAATGACACGAAGTGCGTCAATGAGGAACTTCGGATTGAAGCCGATCAAGAGGTCTTTTCCCTCTTTAGTGATCATAATCTCTTCATCCATCGTACCCTTCTCGGACTTGATCTTAAGTTCCATCATTTCATCCTGAATGTTGATGATGATCGGCTTCTTATCACCTTCTTTTACAAGAAGAGTTGCACGGTCAATACAGTTCAGGAGTTCTCTTTTATTGATTCTTACCTTTGTCTCATAATCATTGGACAGCATCTGCTCGATACGGAAATATTCTCCTTCAATCAGTCTGGATACCACAACGGTATCATCAAATTCAAATACAATGTGGTTGGCTGTGAAATACAGTCTCACTTCGCTGTCTGCTTCACCTGAAAGGATCTTGCTGACTTCGATCAGGGTCTTTCCCGGAACCACGATCTTCTTCGGTTCATAAGATTCCTTCAGCTCGATCTTGCGGATGGAAATACGGTGTCCGTCAAGGGATACCACTTTCAGAATATCCCCGTTCATATCGAAGAGTTCTCCTGTCATCAGTTTGTTGCTGTCGTTGTCTGCAATTGAGAAAATGGTCTGGCGGATCACTTCTTTCAGTGTGAACTGGGAAATGGAAACCGGATTTTCTCTCTCAATATACGGCAGATAAGAAAAATCTTCACCGGATTTACCGGAAATATTGAATTTTGCTTTTTCACAGGTAATGAGCGTCTGAAGGTTCACTCCACTTTCAATCACGATTTCATTATCAGGAAGCTTTCTTACGATATCTGAGAAAATCCTCGCATCCAGTGCGATCATTCCCTTCTCATCGATCTGCCCTCTGATCACAGTCTCGATCCCAAGCTCCATATCGTTCGCTGTAAGTTTGATAATATCTGTAGTTGCATCTATCAGAATGCATTCCAGGATCGGCATGGTTGTCTTTGTCGGAACAGCCTTTGATACAATGCTGACCCCTTTCACAAGATCTGATTTAAGACATCTGATTTTCATAATGTGTAAAACTCCTTTCGACGCGCAAAATATATATTTATATAAAACAAATCCGTAGTTATCTTAGTAGTGTCTGTTGAATTGTGGACAAGTACTTTAAGGCCTTGATCCAAAAGGATTTAAGGCTTTGACAAGTCCGTGGACAGTTCTTTTTCTTCCCTGGCAGATCATGGAAAACTTTTCTACAGCGGGCTGATTTTCTTCTGAATGATCTCGATCGTATTTCTCAAAGTCTCATCTTTTTCCACATCCCGGGCAATCTTGTCCACACCGTGGTTCACAGTGGAATGGTCACGCCCTCCGAGCAGATCACCGATACTTTGAAGAGACGCATCCGTCATCTGCCTGCACAGGTACATCACGATTTGTCTGGCTCCGGCCGTTCTTGCATTTCTCCGACTTCCCTTAAGTTCAGAGACGGAAACATTAAAATGATCGGAGACAACATCCAGAACCAGCTCCGGCGTCACCTTGTGGCTATCGTCCGGTGCGATCATATCCTTCAGTGCCTCTGCCGCCAGAGAAACATCAAAGTTCTTTCTTCCACCGATCCGGTATAATGCAATCAGCTTGTTAAGTGAGCCTTCCAGTTCCCGGATATTGGTCTTGATGTTCATCGCAATATACTGGATCACCTCATCCGGAATCTGATATCTTTCCAGAAGTCTCCACAAGGTCATCGTATGGCTCTGTACCCCATCCATACCATTGATCACAAGAATCGCATAATCAAGCACCTGCAGCGTACGCTCCATCTCCGCCGAAAAGTCGACATGTCCCGGAGTGTCAAGAAGTGACACTTCCATATCGTCTGTTTTCAGCAATGCCTGCTTTGAGAAAATCGTGATTCCTCTTTAGATCGGAAGAGCGTC
>ERZ506754.1150-NODE-1150-length-10597-cov-5.259344_pt1 | contig 10597 bp, 7 predicted proteins | sample MGYA00513043_ERZ506754 | MGnify/ENA metagenome assembly ERZ506754 | reverse complement strand
AGTTTCCATTTCGGATAGTAGTCGCACAGCATTTTCTTCTATGTATTGGTCGGTTAAGTCTTTTGGATTCATACCCGGAGCAGTTTGTATCGCCTGCTTGAAAAAATCAAGATAAAAATCATCCCATTTTTCTTTTCTCTCTGCGATTCCCTTTGCTCCTTCAAAAATATCCTCAAACGATTCTAATGATGCAAAATATAGCTTTTTCTTTCCAATCAAAGAAATGAACTTGCTTAAGTCCATATATCGCCAGAGTTTGGCTGTTGGCAAAACCTCCTCATATTCTGGTTTTGTCCAGTAATATCGAACAACGGTTTCAGAAAGTAGCCGGGAACAGTCATCACAAAGTACAGCTGGGGTTCTATCTACAAGATAACCTAAGTGTGCCGTCATGCCATTTTGGAACTGCTTTCCACAATTGGTACAAGCTTTTTTGTGTTCATTATAATAAATATCTAATTCGCGAGTGTGTTGATGCGTCATTTCTTGCATAATTTCACCTCGGTTCCTTTTTCATATTATAACAGAAATTATCACATTTTGGAATACAGATGTTCCTTGAGTTGATATAAAAAGCACATAGGGAGTGCATTCGCCCCCTATGCTTGCTTTGTTAGCGTCTTAGCTCCTGTGTTCCACGCGGTAATTGACGTATTTCCCGCCGGTATCGGCCAAAAGCACCGTCCCGTCATAGGTTTTGCCGGTTTTCATGGAATAGAGGCCCTTTACCTTTGCTTTTCCGTCTTTGAGCAGCGCGGCGGCGATTTTCGGGGTGAACGCTTTCCTGCGTTCCTCAAAAAATCGGTCATTCTTCCACATGACAAACTGGCAGGCCCGGTTTCCGCAGTAGTAGTTTTTCCTGCCCTCGTAGACGGCCTCGCCGCAGCGGGGACACGTCCCGATTGCAATACGCTCGGTCTGAAACAATTTCTGCTTATCCTCACTAATGCAGGAATAGGTTTTCACCAGCTCCCGCGTCATGGCCTCAATACCTGCCATAAACTCGTCCGGGTCAGCCTGCCCCTTGGCGATCTCGGTCAGACGGCTTTCCCATTCAGCGGTAAGCTGGGGAGAGGTCAAAGCCTCCGGCAGTACCACGGCCAGATTGATGCCGTCCTTGGTGGGAATGAGCTGCTTACCCTTTCTCTGGGCAAAGCCCATCTGAACCAGCTTTTCCAAAATAGCGGCGCGGGTGGCCGGGGTTCCCAGCCCCTTGCGCTCGGCGTCCTCCGGCATATCCTCGGCCCCGGCCCGTTCCATAGCAGACAGCAACGTATCTTCCGTGTAGGGTTTGGGCGGCGTGGTGAAATACTCCGTGACGGATGCAGCCACATCCGCAAAGGTCTGGCCCTCTTTAAGCTCCGGCAGCTCCCGCACAGCCTCGGCTTCCTCGTCAGAATCCGTTTTCAGGGAGGAACGGAAACGGCGGTCAATCTCTTTCCAGCCGGGGGAAAAAACGGTTCTGCCCTTGGCGGTAAACTCTTTCCCGGCACAGGTGAATGTGGCGGTGACGGCCTCATATACATAAGGCCCGGCCACGGCGCACAGCACTTTGCAGCAGATCAGGGACAGCAGCTTTCGATCACTCTCGGCCAATCCGTCAAAGCCCTGCTTCACAAATTCAGCGGTGGGGATGATAGCGTGGTGGTCGGACACCTTTTTGCTGTTCAGGATGCGGTCAAACTGCGGGGAAAGGTTCAGGCCCTTGGCGAAAGGCACCAGCTCCCAAAGGCCGGACACAAGGTTTTCGGCCACGGGCAGCATATCATCGGTCAAATACTGGCTGTCCGTTCTCGGATAGGTCAGCAGCTTCTTTTCGTAGAGTGTTTGGGCGTAATCAAGGGTTTGTTTGGCGGTAAAACCAAAGAGCCGGTTTGCCTCCCGCTGCAAGGTGGTCAGGTCATAGAGCTTGGGCGGTTGCTCCGTCTTTTTCTCCCGCGTTACGGAAGCACAAACGGCCTGCGCTCCGGCACAGGCCGCCTTGACGGTGTTTGCTTCGCCAGCATCAGAAAAGCGGCTGCTTACTGCGTCCGCGTCGCCTACACCGATATGGACGATGTGATATTTCTCTTTCTTGAAATTCGTGATCTTGGCGTCGCGCTCCACCAGCAGATTCAGGGTCGGGGTCTGGACGCGGCCCACGGTCAGGGTCTTGTGGTACAGCACGGAGAAAAGCCGGGTGGCGTTAATGCCGATCAGCCAGTCGGCCTTTGCCCGGCACAGGGCCGATTGATACAGCGGGTCGTAGTCTGTTTCCGGTTTCAGATTGGCAAAGCCGTCCCGGATGGCGTTGTCCTCCATACTGGAGATCCAGAGGCGCTTGAACGGCTTTTCACAGCCTGCCATCTGATAGACAAAACGGAAAATGAGTTCTCCCTCGCGCCCGGCATCGGTGGCGCACACAAGGCCGGTCACGTCGGGACGTTCCATCAGAGAGCGCAGAATGTCAAACTGCTGCTTTTTCTCGTCGGGGATGATGTACTGCCACGTTTCCGGGAGGATGGGCAAATCCTCATAGCGCCATTTCTTGAAACGCTCGTCATAGCGGCCAGCGTCGGCAAAGGACACCAGATGCCCGATGCACCAGCTCACCAGATAGCCGTTTCCCTGCAAATACCCGTCGTGTTTCTCCGTGGCCCCGATCACGCCCGCAATGCTGCGGGCGACACTCGGTTTTTCTGCAATTACCAACTGATAACTCATTCCTCGTCCTCCTGTTCATTTTCAACTTCCGGCGCTTCGTCCTCAAAATCCTCGTCGTCGCCAAAATCATACTCGTCTAAATCGTCGCTGCCCTTGGTGTCTGCCCTGGGCTTTTTAAACTTGAAGTAATACAGGGCTGCGCCGCCGCCAGCCAGTGCTACCACAAGAAACACGATCAGGCCGCCAGCGCCGGTACCGCTGTTTTTCGGTTCCTCCTGCGGGGCCTCGGTTTCCTGCGGCTCCGGCCCGGTACACTCGCTCATGTTATTTTTACAAACCGGGCAATTCGTATTGACGGCCCCAGCCTTGCATTTGGTGGTACAGGTGCAGACAGAAGCGGTACTTCCTGTCTGGTCGTCCTCCATCAGCGCCAGCAGGTCGGCTTCATCCACCTGATTTAAGAAATGGACGGTTTCTTTTCCCTCGTCGTCCCGGTCAATAATCAGGTAAAAGACATTGCCGGTCTTGGTTTCCACGGTGATAAACTGTTTGCCTCTTTGGGTGGTGCTGCCGATGTCGTCAATCAGCGTCAGGTTCCCGTCCGGGGTCAGGGCGGCGCTGCCGCCGCTGGTCTGGCTGCCGGTGAATAGCCCCAGCAGGGCGGCAAGTTCTTCTTCATCAAGGGAGAGGGAGAAGCTGCCCGCGCCGGTACTTTCTGTCTTGGTATCGCTGACGGTCAGGTAGTCGGAATGGACATAGCCGATGCGCTCCGGCAGAAGAATTTTCACCCAGTCGCCGTCTGTGCCGATCACTTCCACCTGCGTTCCGTTGGGGAGCTGGGTGAACGCGGTCTTATCAAGCCCCGCCCCGGTGCGGACGTTCAGTTTTCCACCGTTTGTAGTCACGGTGCCGGTCTGGGTAGTTTCCTCCGTGCCGCTGGTGGTGATCTGGATGCCATCGTCCGTAGCGGTGATGTTTACCTTGGAACCGAACAGAGAGGAAAGCAGGTCGGCGGCCTCCTTGCCGGTCAAGCTCTTGCTTTTATCATCCTCCGTTTTGCCTGCGGATGCGGTTTCAGTCTTGGAGTGATTGTCTGTGTCAGGCTCCACGCCGCCGGTTGCTTCGGCGGCAGCTTCCGACAAAGGCTCCGGGGCCGGGTCGATGCCGCCTGCAAAGGCGGTAACAGGAAAGACCGTGACGCAGAGCATCACGGCCAGAATTGCGGGCAGAATCCGGGAAATTCGTCTGGTTTTATTCTTCATGGGCATTGTCCTCCTGTTCATGGTACGCTGTGACAGCAGGGGCGGCCTGCATTGCGCCGGAACGCAGGAACGCGGCAAATTCCTCCGGCTTCATGTTCATGCCGCGCACAAGCTGGATGATCTGCAAATTCTCCTGTTCGGTTTTCTGCGCTTCCAGCTCCCGAAGCTGCTTCTGATACTCCGCGATCTTGGACTTGGTTTTCTGGATATCCTTTTCGATGCGGTCAAGTTTACTTGCCATAGTCAAAACTCCTTTCTGGCGTCAGGGCAGACGCCCGAAACTGTAAAAATGGGATTGCCAATAGTTTGAATTGAGATTTGTGTAGGAAATGGGGTCGCCGCAGTGCAGCATGACCGAATTGCCCACATACAGGCCGACGTGAGACACGCCGGGGGTGTCATAAGTGCCAACAAAAAACACAAGGTCGCCGGGTTTAGCCTGTGAACTGGAAACAGGAGTGCAGATGTTGTATAGGCCCTGCGCCCCCAGCCGTCCCACGTTCCAGCCGGAATGATTGATGACCCATGAGATAAAGCCGCTGCAATCAAAGCTAGTGCTGGGAGCGCTGCCGCCCCACACATAGGGATAGCCTATATACTTTTCGGCCTCTTTCAGCATGGCGGCAAACCGTTCATCCTCCAAAGCCTCCGGGGGAACGTCGTAATGGGTTGGCTCTTTCAGGGTGGAGGCGTGGGGGTACTGGCTGCCGGAAAACAGGTCGGGCCGGTTGCCCAGCGTGGACATATACAGAGAATAGGCACTTAGTGTTTCCTCGTCCATGATGTAGACCGGCACATGGGACAGATTGAAGTTTTCCAGCGTCACGGTGCAGATGTAATAGTCATACGGCACCTCGTAGGTGTCCGTGTGGGTGTTGCCGTCTGCGTTCGTCCATGTATCGGTTTCTGTGCGGTAGCGGGTTTCCACCACGACGGTTTCCGTCAGGATGTATTGTTTGTCGAACAGCATTTGCAGGTCGCTTCGTACCTCCCCAATGGTAAACTGCCCGTCATGGAGCGCCGACAGAATGGAGATCAGCACATAGGGGTCATGCTCGATGCTGTCAAGGTTAAAGTGGTACTCGTCATAGTCATGGGTGGCCTCGTAGTTGTCCAGATACGCTTGCAGCTCAGCTTCCATCTGTGCGTAGGCATCCTCGGCGGCCAGCATATCGCTGTCCTCGGAAAAGTAGGAAGATGCCGCAATGCCGCTTCCGGCGCTGCCGAACATGGCGGTGCAGGATTGCAGGCCGGTCAAAACCATCAGCAGCAAAAGCCCCAGCACCAGAACGGCCAGTGAACCTTTCCAGTGACGGGCCACAAAGGAGGCGGCCCGTTTGCTTTCCTCGGCGGCTGCCTTGGCCGCTTTGGTGGAGGATGCGGCTGTCTTGGCTGCGCCCTGTGCCGCCGTCCCTGCGGTCTGGCCCGCTGTCCGGGCGGCCTTGGCATACTGGCGCTTGATCTGCTGCTTTTGCCAGAACCGGGAAACGGGATTAGTGGCCGCCTGCGCGATCTCCGGGTTATCCCGCAAGGACTTCTGGTAAAAATACTCCGCGTTGGCGGCAAGGGCCTGACGCTCGGCTTTTTCTGCGGCCCGGTAGGGTTTCAGCTTGTGGTGCCGGATGCTGCTTCGGATGGCCCGGCCAGCCTGACGCTCGGCAAGTTCCTCCCCCTTATGGCCACCCTCCACACCCACGTTTTCATGTTCAACTTCGTGGATTTTTCCGTGAGCGAATAGCAACGCCTCCGAAACGGGACGGCCTGCCGGATTAGGCTTTAACTTGGGAGGCCCTTTGTCCTGCTGTTCAAAGCGCAGGGCGCTCTTGGCCTTGCCGGTGGCCTCGTCATAGACCGTTTCTTTCACGACAACACGCTTTTTCGGGATGGCGTCACGGGCTGCATCCAGCTTGTCAGCTTTCTGATCTGCTTTGCGGATATAGGGCTGCAAATCCGGGTCGGCCCGTTCTTCCTCGGTCAGTTGGAGCCGGGAGGATGGCCGGTGCAGGGCGGCGTCCCCCTCGGCAGCGGTGGCTGCTGCCTGCTTTGCGGACTTTTTGGCCTTATGCCGGTCATGAGCATCGTCGGCCCGTTCCAGCAGCTTTTCCGCTGTGCCGCCAGCCTCCGGGGTATAGTCCTGTTCGGCCTCCCGGCTGGAAATGTTCTCAACCTCGCCAGTGGCCTGATTTTCCAGCGTCAGGCCATCGCGGGTCATGGCCTGTGTCACCTTGGGCTTTGCTTTCAGTTCTTTCAATGGCCGTCACCTCCTTTGCGAATCACTGGCTTACCACCTCGCTTAACCGGGTCGTCATAATCTTGTAGAGCTGGGTGTTGTGGGGGATCGGGTTGGTAAAGGGCAGCACCACATTTTCAAAGATTAAAAGGCCCTCGCCGGGTTCGGAATTGTCAATGTACTTCTGCTGGTCTGCCGACAGGTTGAGCCGTTCCGCAAGGATTTTCCTGTCCCCGGACGCCTGATTGAGCAGCGTAATAAAATCGCTGTTTTCCAGAATGTTTTCGATCTCCGGGGAGGAAAGCAGGTCTTTCACATTCTGCGTCGCACCGGTTGGGATGCCGCCCCATTTTCTGAACCGCTTCCAGATTTCAGCGGAATAGGCCGCCGTCTGTTCCTCTTTCAGAAGCAAATGGAACTCGTCGGCAAAGTACCATGTGGCCTTGCCCTGGCTGCGGTTGGCGGTGACGCGGCCCCAAATCTGGTCTTGGACAATGAGCATTCCCAGCTTTTTGAGCTGCTTGCCCAGCTCCTTGATGTCAAAGGCCACAAGCCGGTTTCCGATGTCTACATTGGTACGGTGATTAAAGACGTTCAGGGAGCCGGATACATACAGGTCAAGGGCCTGCGCCACACGGTCAGCCTCCGGGACGTGCTGATCTAACAACGCTTTGTGGAGGTCAGACAGAATCGGCATATTTTCCGGGCGGGGGTCTGCCAGATAGGGGCGGTAGATCACCCGCACGGCCCGGTCAATGACCGTTTTTTCAATGGGTTCCAGCCCGTTCTTGCCGCCCATGACCAGCTCGCAGAACGACAGCACAAAGTCGGATTTCAAGGCCAGCGGGTTATCGTCCTCGGAATAGTTCAGGTTGATGTCCAGCGGGTTCACATAGTCCCGGCTGGTGGGCGACAGCCGGATCACCTGTCCGTGGAGCCGCTTCACCAGCGGATAGTATTCAGCCTCAGGGTCGGAGATAAAAATATCGTCAGGCGTCGTTAAGAACACACTGACGATCTCGGATTTGCAGCTCATGGACTTGCCGCTGCCGGGGGTGCCTAATTTCAGACCGTTGGGACACCGGGCCTGTTTCCTGTCCAGCATAATCATGTTGTGGGACTTGGCGTTGACGCCGTAATACATGGCTGCGCCGCCCTGAAAAAGCTCCTGCGTCACAAACGGCACGAACACGGCCACGCTGGAAGTGGTAAGGCCCCGCTGAATTTTGATCTGGTTGACGCCCAGCGGCAGGCTGCTCACAAGGCCCTGTTCCTGCTGGTAGTCCAGACGGACAAGGGAACAGTTGTATTTCTGCGCCACACCGGCGGCCTGAAACACATCGTTGCTCAACTTCTGTTTGGTATCGGCCACGTTCAGCACAAGGAACGTCAGCATGAAAAGGCGCTCGTTGCGGGTCTGCAATTTTGTCAGCAGCTTCTTGGCGTCCTCCCCGTAAGTGGCAAGGTCGCTGGGCAGTATGTCCATATCGTAGCCGCTGCGGACGGCCTTTTTCTGCTCCTGTATCTTCATGGCGTCAAGGTCGGTGATCTTGCGCTTGATGGTCTTGATGGCCTCGGTCTGGTCGATGGCCTGCACATGGAGGTTCACCAAAATGCTGCTGTCCGTATTGAGAAAATCCGCCAGCATTTCATCCGACAGCTCTGGGGCGAGGATTTGCAGGAAGCTCACCGCGCCGTATTTTCCGCCCATGCCAAAGGTTTTTGCATTGCCGAAGCACAGGGAGGACGGGGCGATAAAGTCCTTGGTGGAAAGGCCGGAGGGGGGCATCCACTTCCAGTCAAAATTGAACAGCTCCCCGTCCGGGTGGAACACTCCATGCAGCACCGCAAGCCGTTCTTTGCCGTTCATCACATGGGCCACAGCTCCCATCGTCTTGAAGTAACCTAAGAGGTCAAGGCCGATGCGGTTCAGTCTGGCCCTTGCGGATTTCGGGCTGTCGGCCTCAATGGTGAACGTTAGGTACTTGGTTTTAACGATGCCGTTGTTGCCGTTTGCAAGCTGCTTTTGCAGGATGCCGGTGTACTCGGCCCGGATGTCGTCGAAGTCGTCCCCCTGCGGCGCGATCTCAAAGCTCTTGGCGTACTGCACCGGGTCAACCCTGCGGTTCAGGAACGAAAACTGGACGTGGATAGAGGCGTCCACATAGTTGTAGAGGTCGCACAGGTGTTCAAAGATGGCCGTCTTGGTGTCCGGCTGGGCCAGCTGATAGCTGATGTCCTCAAAGGCAATGCACTTGGAAAAGGTGTTTTTCGTCAGGCGGCACACGCCGTCCGGGTACATGGCCTCATAGGGGATGGTGGCCTGTGCTGTATGGGGCTTGCCGTCGCCCTTGTACTTGCGGATTACCGCGTCAATTTCTTTTCGTTGGGCGCGGGTCAGCTTTGTTTTTTCTGGTTCTTTTGGGATTTCTTTTTTGGACAATGGCCTTTACCTCCTGTTCCATTTGATGCTGCCGCATAAGGGCGGCGTAGGCGTTGTTGGTTTGGTAGGGACGCTCTTTGGGGCGGAGGAAGCAACACTGAATCATCTGCATTACCACCACTTCAAGGGGCTGGCCGTGACGCTCATACATGGCAAGCAAAAAGCCCGGCAGCATGATAAATACCATGAGCAGGGCCGCTGCACTGGTGGAGAGATAGTCACGGGTGAGAAAGTATAACGGGACACCTACCAGCAGCGCCCCGCCAAAACAGATCAGTTGCCGTTTGGTAAGGCCAAACACAACCTTGGATTTCACATGAGTTAAGTCCTTGGGGACAGTTACATAAGCCATCTGGCACCTCCTTTCACGACGGGGTTAAGGTAAGATCACATTCCACTTCGTTGCCCCACGCGTCCCAGCCGGGGCATTTCTGTCTGGCAAACAGCTCCACGCGGGGCAAGTCGCCCGCCAACTCCACGATCTTGTCACGGGTCACATCCGGCTTTTTACTGTGCTGTTCAACCGGGCTGATAATGAACTGATGGACAGCGGCAGAATAGCGTTTCGGTTTGCCGCGCTTTGCCAGCAGGCAGATTTCCGCGTTCCCCCTTGTCCAGTAACCCAGTCCGTAAAACCATGTAGGACTTTTGCGGTTCTGTTTCAGCCAGACAAAGGACACCGTCTTGAACGTAAAGCCCCATGCCCGGATAAGCTGCAATGCCTCCGACAGCATGGGAAATGTGGCCCATAAAAACAGCAGACAGTCCTTGGCAGCCAGAGTTTCCACCGGCAGGGCGCACAGCTTGTCTATGCTCATGGTGGGATAGTGATTTTCCGCTGCACCCGATTTGTTTTTGCACTCATACCGCCACGGCGGATCAGCGTAAATGATGTTGTATGTTGAAATAAATGATTTCCTCCTGTGTGTAGTTGATTTTTAATGCGCCGAGAATACGGATTTACTGATGCTGCCGGTCTTGAACAGGCAGAAGCACAGAAGCACCGTATAGCCCATGCAGCCCCAGATTGCGCCGGATATGTCAGAAGCGGAAGCAATGTTCTGTATCAGCACCGCATAGATACCGACAACAACCATGATTAAAAAGGCTTGGAAGCCCAGCGCCAGCAGGGATTTCAAGTAGTTCTGGCCCATGCCGCGCCATTCGCTGTTTCCCATTGTGGCAAGAGGGATAGGCCCTAACGAGGTTACGACGTAAATTTCAATCATGCGCCCGTAGGTCACAAGGAAAATACAGATGGCGAGAATGTTCATAGTAAGGCCCACCACAAGGGTCTGGAACCACAGGCCCAGAAGCCCGCCCACGCTCATAGCCTCCAACTGGCTTTCAAGGTCAGGTATCAGGCTGTTAAAATCCACGGACGTTTCCCCGATAATCACACCGGCGCTTTGGTTGACGACGCTCTGGGTGGCGTCAAAAATGCCCATGACGATGTTCCATGTGTTGCTGACAATGAGGATGGCAAACGCAGACTTGAAAATCCAGCGGAAGAACATGGAGCTGTCAAAGTCGTGCATATTGTTTTTCTCGGTTATCATCTGTATCAGCTCCATGCACATGACACAGGCAAGGATGGCCGCCGCAATGGGCAGCACCACCGTTTCGGACAGGTTTTGCAGCATATTGAAAATGCCGCTGTTCCACGCCTGCGGGGTGGCTCCCACATCGGCGGCGATTTCTCCGACTTTGGCATTTACATTGTCAAACAGCCCGGACAGGTTGCCCGTGATGCCGTCGATCAGAATACCTTTTATCCATTCTTCAATGATTTCACTAATCACGGGTAAACACCTCCTTTCCCGCGCCCTCCCGGTCAGGCCGGGAGAGCGCGGAGGGGATTAGTGCGGATGGTTACGGACAAATGCCGGGCTTATCCCAGCAGGCCGGACAGCAGGGGAATCAGGGTCACGCCGATCAGGGCCACGCCGCCGCCAGCGACAAGCTGTTTTATCCCCAATTAGGTGTAAAACTCTGCTCGATGGCGGGCGGCGGCGTACA
>ERZ506754.1143-NODE-1143-length-10656-cov-3.569569_pt1 | contig 10656 bp, 6 predicted proteins | sample MGYA00513043_ERZ506754 | MGnify/ENA metagenome assembly ERZ506754 | reverse complement strand
ATCTTTTGCCTTTCTGTAGGTATCACCTTTTGTCAGTCTGCCTTTTTCCGGTTCTCCGACACTGTTTTCCAGTCCGATGATCATCATCATTCCTGAAAGTGCTCCACATACTTCCATCATTCCCATTCCAAGTCCGAAGCCTTCTGCGATCCGGAACATCTCTTCTTCCGCTACACCAAATTCCTGACAAAACGAACAGGCAACTGCCTGTGCACAGTTATATCCCTTATCATGAAATGCAATTGCCATATCTGCTTTTGTACTCATTTTCTTTCCTCCTGCATACTTTATACTTTCGTTTGTTTTTTATCATAACAGAAATATTACAATATATCTACATTTTTTATAACATCATACTGTTTATTATATTGAATAATATTTTTACAAATGATATAATTATTCTTGATTTTATAGTTAAAGGACGTATTCTTATGGGCATAACAAATGTGCTGTACAATCGATCGGAATTTCTTGAAAAAGCCCAGGAATTCCTTGATGCATGCGAATCATCTGGCTGGTGTATCATTTCCATCGACATCGAACGTTTTAAATTATTTAATAACTGGTACGGACAGGAAGCAGGGGATATTCTGCTTCAGAATATCAGTCAGTACCTGCTTCGTGTACAGCAGATGAAAGGATATCTGGATGGCTATTTCGGTGGAGATCATTTCTTTATGTGTATTCCTGATGACGAGCAACTGATCAATCTGATCTACAAAACAATTCGCAGTTATATTGGCATCCACAGTCAGAACGAGGGGTTTCTTCCAATCATCGGTATCTACCCCATTACAGAGAAGCATCCGGATACAGCGACCATGTGTAACAATGCACAGCTCGCTGCTTCCGAGATCAAGGGAAATTTTAATAAACGGATCTGTTATTTCACAAATGAGATCATTGATCAGCTGGAAAAAGAACAACAGATGCTCCACGACGTAAAAGTCGGTCTGGAAAACAAAGAATTTACTTTCTATCTGCAGCCCAAATGCAACAGTATCACTGGTGCAATCGTCAGTATGGAAGCTCTCTCCCGCTGGATCAGTCCTTCCCGTGGTTTTGTTTCTCCAGGAGAATTTATTCCATTTCTCGAGAATAACGGTATGATCACTGCACTGGATACTTATATCTGGGATGCAGTCTGCCAGACTCTGGCCTATTGGAAAAAAGATCATCTTTATGTTGTTCCTATCTCCATCAATGTCTCTGTAGCTGACATTGAAACGATCAATGTTCCTGAATTCCTGCAGGATCTCATCACAAAATACGGCCTTTCTCCTGAGATGCTGCTTGTTGAAATTACAGAAACGGCCTTTTCAGAAAACAATATCATTGTAAGAGAAACCATCGATCAGCTTCATCAACACGGTTTCTGCGTTCTGATGGATGATTTCGGAAGTGGCTACTCTTCTCTTAACATGTTAAAAGACACAAATGTTGATATTTTGAAACTTGATATGAAATTTATTGAAATGAATCCAGAAAACCGCCAGAAAGGTATTCAGATCATTAATTCTGTTGTTAACATGGCACACAAACTGGAGCTTCCTATTATTGCAGAAGGTGTGGAAACTCCGGAGCAGATTGAGATGCTTCATTCCATGAACTGTGTTTATGCGCAGGGATACTTTTTCTTCAAACCAATGCCAGTCGCAGATGCCGAGGATCTTCTCAGTAATGTTCCTCATGAACACTATAATCATGCCAACAAAGCTGTTTCAGATGATACTACTGTGACAGAACCAAAATCATCCGTAGAACTTCTTCATGAAACAACGGTTACACATTCCATTTTTAAGATCCTTGCGGAAAATTTCCTGCTTCTTGCAAGACTGAATCTCAGCAATGCAGAATACGAAATCCTCAAAAGAGATTATCGGCTTCATGGCAAGGAACTTGAACTGGAGCATAATTTTGAATTATACAATCGTCGTATTCTCAACGAAAACCTGATTCATCCCGACGACGTAGAATTATACCGTTCAAGAATCACACTCTCTTCACTGCAGGACATTTTCTTTGGTGGCCATAAACAGCTCACCTATCAGTTCCGCCGTTGTTTGGACAATGATTATATCTCTACGACTATGGAATTTCTCGCCGGCAACAAATGTGATGCACAGAATCCATGGATTGTTGTTATCATTCGCGAAAAAACAGTCTGAGACGACATTATCTGAAAACCTGTCCGATTTTTTGTGCATTTGTCTGTACAATTAGAATTGTATCTTGACAGTCCGCGGTAAAAAGTGCTATTTTAACCTTGAAATTTTAAAAATCATATGACGAGGTGCAAAGACATGCAGGAATTAAAACCAATTAAAGAAGGTAAAGTACGTGAGATCTATGATAACGGAGACAGTTTGATCATGGTAGCAACTGACCGTATCAGCTGTTTTGATGTTATCCTGAACAATGAAGTAACCAAAAAAGGAACTGTACTGACACAGATGTCCAAGTTCTGGTTTGATCTGACCGAGGACATTCTGCCTAACCACATGATTTCTGTTGATGTAAAAGACATGCCTGAATTTTTCCAGCAAGAGAAATATACCGGAAAATCTATGATGTGCCGCAAACTGAACATGCTTCCAATTGAATGTATCGTTCGTGGTTATATTACAGGTTCTGGCTGGGCAAGCTATCAGAAGACTGGTAAAGTTTGTGGCATTGAATTACCTGCTGGTCTAAAAGAAAGCGAAAAGCTTCCACAGGCAATCTATACACCAAGTACAAAGGCAGAAATTGGTGATCATGATGAAAATATTTCTTTTGAACAATCCATTGATGTATTGGAAAAAGCTTTCCCTTCACATGGTAAAGAATATGCTGAAAAGATTAGAGACTATACATTAGCACTTTATAACAAGTGTGCTGAATATGCTTTATCTAGAGGTATTATCATTGCTGATACAAAGTTTGAATTTGGTGTCAATGAAGATGGTGAAATCGTTTTAGGTGATGAAATGCTTACACCAGACTCTTCTAGATTCTGGCCACTGGAAGGATATGAAGCTGGTCATTCTCAGCCATCTTTCGATAAACAGTTCGTAAGAGACTGGTTAAAGGCAAATCCAGACAGTGACTACAATCTTCCTCAGGAAGTGATTGATAAGACAATTGCCAAGTATCTGGAAGCTTATCAGTTATTGACTGGTAAAGAACTATAATTGTAAATAGTTTCAATAGAAAACAAAGCCGATATGAAAGATATCGGTTTTTTTGACCTTTTTTCAGGGAATTCTTAAAAAATCTGTGAATAAGAATAGTGAAGGAAGGTGGTATATATGAAAACCGATGAATTGAAATTTAAAAAATTTGAAGAAGAATGCAGGAGATATCTGTATGAGAAGGAAGCTCTTTTACAGCTGGAAAAGCGATTTGTAAAAGTAAATACTTCCAACACACATTACAACGACAACTGTTCACGCTATGATCCATTAAAGAAATATCGTTTTCTTGAAGCACATACAAATCATGTGAATCATGTCTTTAAACTGATGGAAAAAGAGTATGGCTCTCTTGTTGCAAATACGATTAAAGAGCAGATGACGCATTTTCATACGAATGAAGAAATTGATGAAGCTTATAAGAATTCTGTCATTTGCATTTTAAATAAAACTGAAAAGGGAGTGCGCGCATGAAAAAGAGAATCTATCGTTGTCTTCAGTTTCTTTTATCATTTTTTATTGCATTTACAATGCCTGTTTTTTCAATGTTTGAAGTACATGCAGATGGACTGGATGTGAATCAGGCAATCAATGACATCATTGGTGGAAACATTGGAAATACATTTCATTATTCTTATCAGGGTGGTCAATATTTTGATCAGATTTTAACAAGCAACAGCAGTGAAGAATTGTATAACATAGGTTTAGACTGTACGTCAGGCACGCTTGCAATTGTGTCAAAAGCAATCCGAAATGTAAATGGAGATCCATATAAGTATTTTGGTGAGTGCAGAGAGTATCTGAATACTGTCTATCCGTATGAATTGGCAACACATTTTACGAATATGGAACAGATTGCATCTGGAATTGTGGATGTGAGTGTATTAGAACCAGGTGACATTATTGTGTATGGTCAAATGGGAGAAAAGGGCCATATGAATGTGTATTGTGGAAATGGACAGACATTTGATTTTGGTTCGAATGGAAAAGGAGCAACTGCAAACTATCGTGGATTTGCAAATTACGTAACATATAAAACCACCGCTTCTTCGACTACTGGTTCGTATCCAATCAGTGCAGTATATCGAATACATTTAAATAAGAAGGTTCAGTATGAAATTGTAAAGCTTTCTACTGATCCACTTGTTTCTGCTACAGCACAATATTCACTTGCAGGTGCTGTATTTGGGGTATACACGAGCAGCGACTGTAATGAAGCGAGTCGTATTGATACATTGACTAGTGATGCTTCTGGACATGCTAGAGGAGAAGCAACGGTGTCTAATGATGTGAATACATTGTATGTAAAGGAAATCTCTGCACCAGAAAACTTCAGAATTTCAGATGCATCCATTCATACAGTGATGATACAGGATGGAAGTGCATATGATGAATTCAAGGATGAGCCAATGTATGCGGATGGATCAATTGAAATCAGCAAGATTGATCAGGAAGGTAAGAAGAATGCTGCTTCGATGGCAGAAACCTATTTTACGATTACATACTATGATTCTTTTGATATCAATAGCACAGCAACAAATACATTTACAATCAAAACACTTGCTGAATATGATGAAAGTGGTGTGAAGTATGTTGCGAGAATGGATGATGCACATCTTGTAGAAGGAGCATATATTCGCAATGCAAAAGCAGAACCAGTCTTGCCAATGGGAACATATGTCATTCCTGAGACGAAAGCTGCAAGTGACTACACCATGGAAGGTGGATATTTTGAGAATGGTGTTCGTGTAGGTAGTCAGGAACAGTTGATCTTTATTGTTGATCATGAAGGTGATTCCATTGTGATGAAAGCTGGAAATCGATATTCACAAGGCATGTATGAAAAAGAGGAACTTGTAAAGCGTGGAAGCTATGAGCTGCAGAAGAAAGACAAAGATTTATCTGCTGATCCACTTCAGCCAATTCGCTCTTTAGGTGATGCAACATTTGCATATGCTGAATTTGATTTATTTTATTTAGGCAATGGAAGTGAAGGTGCTTCTATGATGATTGATCATGACGGAGATGGGATCGGCGAATTCATGCCATCTTTCACAACACCAGTTGATCATATCCAGCTGGATGAAAAAGGATATTATTCTACACCAAACGAAACATATTTAGCGTATGGAAATTACAGGCTTGTTGAAACAAAGTCACCAGTTGGATATTCAAAATTGGCTGGAGAACAGCCAGTCACAATTGATTTTTCTATTACAGAAGATAAAGAAAAGAAATATCTAGAAGCAATAGAAAAAGTGTATGAAGGTGATATTCAGATTGTGAAAACACAGAATTCTAACCAGTCTTCTTCTTTTACAAAACCGGAACAAGGTGCTGTATTTGATGTTGTATTGAAAAAATATGTTTTACAGGAAGCCAATGGCAGGGAAGTAGATCGTCAAATTGTTCTGGATGCATATGATAAAGCAAATACATGGAGCGGATATGATGCATCAAATAATTTTGTGAATGGATATGCAGACAAAGAATATGATCAGATTACTACAGATGTGAATGGCTGTGCAAAAACAAAGATGCTTGCCTATGGTGACTATTATCTTGTACAGGTTTCTTCTGCAAATGAAATGAAAATCATTGAAGATGTTCAGGAATTTTCAATTACACAAGAACATCAGCCAACATTGCAATTCTATGCAACAAATAATGTTAAGGGATATGTGTTAAAGATCTTCAAGAAAGATGCAGATACAAATGAAAGAGTTACATTCACTTCATCTGCATTTAAAATCCATATGTTAAAAGATATGAATGGCAATGATGTATCGCATTCCACGACGAAAGATACATCTTTATCCACACGTTTAGTGAATGGATATGTTGTACAGACACTTGGAGAAAATAGTGAAAAAACAAATGTAGATGTATTTATGACAGCTTCTAAAACAATGGCTTTATCGAATGATAAACTTGAAGAAGGTGTTTTCTATGGTGTGAATAACAATAAAGAAGACAATGTAGATAGCTGTACGAGCTTACCTGTAGAGCTATATCCAGGAGAATATCAATTGGAAGAAGTTGTTACAAGTGATGGCTATATCACATCTTCCCCATTACCTTTTACAATTCGACAGGAATCCATTACACGTATGAATGCTGCGAAACAGAATATCATTGAAATTGAATTTAAAAATACAAGATTAAAAGGTGATGTCTTCTTTAATAAAGAAATCATACATTATGAAAATGCGGATACATCTTTGATCCATGATGATTTAACACAGTTTGGTTTTACACTGTATGCAAAGAATGACATTTATTCGAGTGATACTGGTGCATTGATTGTTAGAAAAGATGAAAAGGCAAAACGATTGACAACAGACATCAATCAGCCATATGCATCCATTGAAGAAACATATCCAGATACTTCAGGAAATTTTGCTTTCACTTCCTTGCCGCTTGGGGAATACTATTTAAAAGAAACGACAGTTCCAGATGGTTTTGTGAATGAAAACCGTGTATGGGATATCACAATTGAACAGTCTCTGTTTGATCATTACATTGAAGAACAGACAACACTTCCATTACATTTAGGAGAAGTAACAGATCGTTCCATAGAGAAGGATGATGTGCGTACAGTTATTCAAGGAGAATCTACAAATACATACAAGATTACAAATGACGTAACAAAAGTCAGCATTTCTAAAAAAAGATATTACAAATGATGAGGAATTAGAAGGTCCACAATTAAGTGTACTGGATGAAAATGAGAATGTTATAGATACATGGATTTCTAAAGATCAGCCACATACAATCGAAGGACTGAAAGAAAATGGAACATATACTTTACGAGAAGACCTTTCTCCATTAGGCTACTACCAGACAACAGATATTTCATTTACTGTCAATCAAGGAAAACTTGTGCAGCAGATTGAAATGAAAGATGCGCCAGTCATGTATAAAATTAAAAAAGTAGATGAAAATGGAAATATCGTCAGTGGTGTGAAATTGAAACTGTTTGATCGTACAGATCAGGAAGAAATTCCATTAGAAAATGATGGTATTACAACAGAAAAGCCATTTATTTTAGATAAAGTATTAAAGACTGGACATACATATGAACTGATTGAAGAAGAAATCGTCGCAGGTGTTTTTCAGGCAGCAAATCTAACGTTTGTTGTACCAAAGGTTAATAATGATGCAGCATGTATCACAATTACTATGGTCGATGAAACAACAGGTGTGTTTGTGAATAAAGTGGATCAGTATGGAAATGGTGTTGTAAATGCAAAGCTAGAGATTTTAGAAGCAGAAGAGAATGAAAATGGTGAAGTTTATGCATTAGAAGGTATAGAACCTGTATATGCATTTATGACAGATGGAAGACAACATGATATTTCTTCTTATGTCAAAGGCAGTGATGAAACAAAGAAATACTGGTATATCTTAAGAGAAGTAGAATCTCCATTTGGTTATGCAATGATGGAAGATATTGCATTTTATGTAACTGGGACAAAAGAAAATGTGCAGTTTATTCAGGCGATGGATATGAAAAAAGATGTTCGTATCAAAGTGGTGAAAAAAGATGCTTCTTCTAAAGATACTTTGCTCAAAGGTGCAACGTTTACGCTGTATGATAAGGATCATCAGATTGTAAAAGATAAGGATGGAAACGATTGTATTCTGACAACAGATGATTCTGGTACAGTGCAGTTTGAAATTCCATATGATGAAGGCTATTACATCCAGGAAACAAAAGCACCACGGGGATATCAATTAAATCAAGCAAAATTTGATGTTGTATATCCAGAGAACTACACATTTCTTGAACCACTTGTCATTCAGGTAGAAGACAAGCCAAATGAAACTGTCAATACAGAAGATCAATCTAAAATATTCTTAGAAGTATGTGTATTGATTTCATCTATCACTGTTGGTGGGTTGTGGATGCGTATGAAACACGTTTACCGATAAAAGAAAAGTAGAGCGAGTCTCTACTTTTTCTATAGATGCATGATGAGATATATTGTAAGTGCAATTAGAAGTATCGCAAATAAGAGAAACAAGAATAAATTCTTTTTATCAATGGATTTTTCTTGTTTTGTGAAATCTCTTTGATAGCTTTGTAATGTCATATCCATTCTATCCAGCCATGTTTTTGCGATTGTTTTAGAAATATGTACGCTTTCTCCATGAGAAGCATTGTTGCAGTTTAAACGGATGTCATGAAAGAGGGAACGCTGAGAAGAAGTGATGTAGTTTTGCGCGTGTAGAAATGAAATGCGGTTGTATAAAGTATCAGATGGAATTTTTTGTGTATTGATAAAGATTTGATAGTTTTCATTCAGCTGATAATATTCGACAAGTGATTTTGTGAGCTGATCTACTGTACTTCTCATATTTGTGGCAAAAGATGTATCATCAAAATCTTTTTGATAGATGGTATTTGCTTTTTCATAGCATTGTAAAGCATTCTGATAATGATGAATTGCCTCATTGGATGCGGCGAGTCTTGGCTGCAATGTAACTGGAATTTCAAATGTCATCCCTCGACTTTTGGAAAAGACTTCATTTGTACGAAATTTTGTTTTGGAATCAGTAAACATAAAATGAGAGAAGGAATAGTTCTTTAAATGTGATGGATTGATGAATGAAGAAGTGTCTGGATTTGTTGCACCAATAAATGTAATGGTGTCATTTGGATAAATTCCTTTTTTGACATATGTATATTTTGTACAGCCAACATATAATGTTTTGTTTTGCTGATTAATAAAAACAGCGTATGAAATATGTTTTGCAGGATCACCAGAAAGCGTATTTCCACGAAATTGAATATCCATGTTTCTTTCCTTTCTAAATTTCATTTTAAGTATAACATGACAAAGTAAACATGAAATTGAGAATTCTTTCACATGATTTTCACATAAAAAATTTATAGAACCATCAAAAAAATTTCTATTTAAATATTGTAAGCGTTTTCCTAAAATACTAGTATCAAGTGAGGAACAGAAAACACCTCACACAAGTTAATAGGAGGGAATATTATTCCATGAACAAGTTTTCAAAAGTTTTACTCGCTGGAACAATGGCATTAGGTTTAGGTGCTTGCTCTAGCAAACCAGCTGCTTCAGCAGGTGGATCCGCTGCTACTACAGGTGGCGCTTATGCTGACAAGAAAGTTGGTATCGCAATTTATCAGTTCAATGATAACTTTATGACATTATTCAGAACTGAACTCGAAGACTACTTAGTAAGCAAGGGATTCGACAAGAGCAACATCACAATTACAGATGGTGCTAACGACCAGGCTACTCAGACAGCTCAGATCGATAACTTCATTACACAGGGTGTAGATGTTATGATCGTTAACCCAGTTAACTCTTCTTCAGCTCCAACAATTACTGATAAGGTAACTTCTGCTGATATCCCACTCGTTTACATCAACCGTGAACCAGATGAAGAAGAACAGAAGAGATGGAAGGATGAAGGCCTCAAGGTTACATACGTAGGTGCTGATGCTAGACAGTCCGGTACATACCAGGGTGAACTCATTCTTGAAACAGAAACAAAGGGTGATATCAATGGTGATGGTGTTGTTTCATACATCATGATCGAAGGTGACCCAGAAAACGTAGATGCTCAGTACAGAACAGAATATTCTGTTAAGGCTTTAACAGATGCTGGAACAAAGGTTAAGGAACTCGATGACGAAGTTGCTAACTGGGACCAGGCACAGGCTCAGGAAAAGGTTCAGAACGCTCTATCTAAGTATCCAGAAGCAGAAGTTGTATTCTGCAACAACGATGCTATGGCATTAGGTGCTCTTGAAGCTATCAAGGCTGCTGGTAAGACAGTTGGCAAGGATATCTACTTAGTTGGTGTTGACGCATTAGCTGATGCTTTAGATAAGGTTGAAGCTGGCGAAATGACAGGTACAGTATTAAATGACCACATCGCTCAGTCTCATGGTGCTGCTGATGCTGCTATGGACTACCTCGATGGCAAGGATGTTGACTACAAGTATGTTAAGGACTATGTCAAGGTAACAAAGGACAACATCGCTGACATCAAGAAATCCTTAGGCTTATAATTTAAAAACTTAAGCATTGATTCTCATGAGTGTGGGTGCTCATAGCGGTGCCCACACTCATATCTTATTTAAAATGATTAAAAAAATTCTATCAATTCACGGAGTAAAGTGAAAAATTACGGAGGATAAAATGGCGGAATACAAACTTGAACTCAAGGGCGTATCCAAGTCGTTCCCTGGCGTTAAGGCACTTGATAACGTACAGCTGTTTCTACGACCTGGATCAGTACTCGCATTAATGGGTGAAAATGGTGCAGGTAAATCAACATTGATGAAATGTTTATTCGGTATCTATCATATGGATGCTGGTGAAATTTACATTGATGGAGAAAAAGTAGAAATCAAAGATCCTGATGATGCAATGGAAAAAGGTATTGCAATGGTACATCAGGAATTACAGCCTGTACCTGCAAGATCGGAAGAGCGTCGTGT
>ERZ506754.1112-NODE-1112-length-10935-cov-3.437684_pt1 | contig 10935 bp, 10 predicted proteins | sample MGYA00513043_ERZ506754 | MGnify/ENA metagenome assembly ERZ506754 | reverse complement strand
CTGATGATTTGCTGCGGTATCAATATTGTGCTCGACCTTGTGCTCGTGCTCGGATGCCGGATGGGCGTGCTTGGCGTGGCGGTCGGAACATTGATCTCACAGGGAATCAGTGCGGTGCTCGTGACGCGGGCATTGATGTATCACACGGAGGAACTGAAGCTGGATTTAAGAAAACTGCATCTGGAGAAGGATCTGCTGCTGAATATGCTGAAAATCGGACTTCCGACCGGTATCCAGTCAAGTATGTATAATCTGTCAAATATTCTTGTGCAGGCAGCGATCAATGCATTTGGTGTGAATACGATGGCGGCGTGGACTGCGTTTGGAAAGATCGACAGTTTTTTCTGGATGCTAAATGGTGCGTTCGGAATTGCAGTTACGACCTTTGTCGGGCAGAATCTCGGCGCGGGGCTTTTAGACCGCGTGAAAAAGGGTATGCACTCCGCAACGTGGATCGCTTTGCTGACCTCGGTCGTCATTACGGTTTTTGTGCTGATTTTCGGAAAATACGGCATCGCACTGTTTATTTCCGGCACGGCGGAGGAAGTGTCGATCTCGTCGCAGGTGGCAATACACTATCTTAATATCATGAGTATTTGTCTGTCTATCCTCTATATGCTGCACATTTACCGCTCCGCGCTGATGGGGCTTGGCGATACCATCATGCCGATGGCTTCGGGCATCATGGAATTTTTGATGCGTATTGGCGTGGCGTTGTTTCTGCCGCTTATTATCGGGCAGGAGGGTATTTTCTATGCGGAGGTCACTGCTTGGACCGGTGCGGCTATTTTGCTTGTCACGACGTATTTTTTGAGAATGCATAAGTTGACGAGAGAACTTGACACAAGCCAGAGTAAAGCGGGCGAATAAAAGAAGCCTTTCAGAAAAATATGAAGCTAAAAAGCGTGCAGAAAACAAAATCTGTGCGCTTTTCTTTATTATATGCGCATAAGAACACGGCAAAGACTCAAGAATGAAGAATGTGAAACTCACTCTTGAAGTTTGTCCGTACAACCTGTATACTGGGTGTAGATTACGCGCGGGAAGTCGCGCTGACGGAGGTATTTTATTATGAGGCCCCTTACACCGAAATTTCCGAAGCTGCTGCATGGCGGCGATTATAATCCCGAACAGTGGCTGCGCTATCCCGAGATTCTCAAGCAGGATGTGGAGCTGATGAAGAAAGCGGATATCAACTGCGTGTCGGTCGGTATTTTCTCCTGGGCACATCTGGAGCCGAATGAGGGCGAATACGACTTCGACTGGCTGGAGAAAATCATCGACAATCTCTACAAAAACGGCATTTATACCGTGTTGGCCACACCGTCCGGTGCAAAGCCGCTTTGGATGAGCGAAAAGTATGAGGAGATTCGCCGTGTGCAGAATAACGGTGTGCGCGACCTTTCCGGCGCGCGCCACAACCACTGCTATACATCCCCTGTGTACAGAGAGAAGACCCGCGAGATGGATAAGCGCCTTGCAAAGCGCTTTGCAAACCACCCGGGCGTCATTTTGTGGCACCTTTCTAATGAGTACGGCGGCGAGTGCTACTGCCCGCTGTGCCAACAGGCGTTCCGCGATTGGCTGAAAAAGAAGTATAAGACGCTCGATGACCTGAACCACGCGTGGTGGACGGACTTCTGGAGCCACACATATACGAGCTGGGACCAGATTCACGCGCCGCAGCCGAACGGCGAAATGAACGTGCACGGTCTGACGCTCGATTGGAAGCGCTTTGTCACGTACCAGACCGTCGATTTCATGAAAATGGAGCGCGATGCCGTGAAGGAAGTAAACCCGGATATCCCGGTGACGGCGAACCTGATGGGCTTCTATGACGGCCTCGATTACTTCAAGTTCGGCCCGGAGCTCGATGTTGTTTCCTGGGACAATTACCCGCAGTGGCATACGACCGACAACGTAGAGATTGCGGTTTCTTCCGCGATGACGCACGACGTGATGCGTTCGATCAAGCACGAAAACTTCCTTTTGATGGAAAGCACGCCGAGCATGACGAACTGGACGCCCATCAGTATGCTGAAGCGCCCGGGCATGCACCTGCTTTCCTCCATGCAGGCGGTTGCACACGGCTCAAATTCCGTGCAGTATTTCCAGTTCAGAAAAAGCCGCGGCTCCTGCGAAAAGTTCCACGGTGCGGTCGTTGATCATGTCAGCCATGGCGGCGTGTTCGACTCCGTCACGAACGAGAACACCCGTGTGTTTAAGGATGTGCAGTCCGTCGGCGCTGAGCTGAAGAGCATGAATGAGCGTAACGACGTATACGGCACCGAAGTCAAGCCGCAGGTCGCTATTGTATACGACGTGGAAAACCGCTGGGCGCTGGATGCTGCCGCGGGCCCGCGCAACAAGGATAAAGACGAAAAATATGTAGAGACGCTCTTGACGCACTACCGTCCGTTCTGGGATAAGGGCGTGCAGGTGGACATCGTCGATATGGACGGCGACATCTCGAAATATAAGCTTGTCATTGCGCCGATGCTCTATATGTACCGCGCAGGCTTTGAAAAGAAGATGCGCAAGTTCGTCGAAAACGGCGGCACGCTCGTTACAACGTACTGGAGCGGCATCGTGGACGATACCGACCTGTGCAAAATGGGCGGACTCCCCGGCGACATGATGGACGTGTTCGGCGTGTGGAACGAAGAAATCGACAGCCTGCCGGACGGCATGAAAAACGGCATTGCGTTTAACGGCAGCCGTTACGATGCTATGGAGCTTTGTGCACGTATCCACCCGCTGACGGCGGAGGTGCTCGGCACATATGAAAAGGATTTCTACGCAGGCGAAGCGGCGCTGACGAAAAACAAGTTCGGCAAGGGAGAGGCGTATTACATTGCGGCCCGTACCGGCAGCGATATGCTTTCTGTACTGTACGGCGAAATGATTGAGACGCTGCACATTGAAAAAGCGCTCGATTGCGCCCTGCCGCACGGCGTAACGGCACACATCCGCCACGGCGAAAAGGAGAATATCATTTTTGTAGAAAACTACACAGAAAGCGGAAAAACCGTGGAATTGCCGCGCGGCTACAAGTTGTACGGTACAGATCAAACGGTAAATTCAATCAAACTCGCTCCGTTTGGCATTGCCCTCTTATCGGATTTAACAAAAGTTTAATATTTTGCGTATTTGCTGTGGAAATTCTCGCTATTTTGTGCTATATTGAAATAGACAAGAGCCGACATTGTTCGTGTAAAACGGACAGGCAAATAACGGAATATGCAGTTTGAAGGAGTAATCAAATGGCAATGGAATCACAGACGTTTTTCAGTGCAGAGAATCGCGTAGCACCGCTTGGCATCGTACCGCTTGCCGGTGCGCGTGAGCTTTCCGAAAAGGTTGAGGCCCATCTGGTGCGTTGGGCAAAGCGTGCCGGTATGGATGTGGACACGTTCATCATCGAAAACAGCTGCCCGCGTTTCTCTTCTGGCGACAGCAAGGGTCTTATCAAGTCAACCGTGCGCGGCTATGACCTGTTCTTTGTTGTAGACGTAGGCAATTACAGCCTGACCTACAACTACTTCGGCAACGAGAACCACATGTCCCCGGATGACCATTATCAGGATTTGAAGCGTCTCATTCAGGCGGCAAGTGGTAAGGCACACCGCGTTAACGTCGTGATGCCGCTGCTTTACGGCGGCCGTCAGCACCGCCGCAGCTACCGCGAGTCTTTGGACTGCGCGTACATGCTGCAGGAGCTTCAGCAGATGGGCGTTTCCAACGTTTTGACTTTCGACGCACATGACCCGCGCGTGCAGAACGCTGTGCCGGTTATGGGTTTCGATAACCTGATGCCGACTTATCAGGTTTTAAAGAAGCTCTTCAAGGACTTCCCGGATCTTTCCACCGATAAGAAAGACTTCATGATCGTCAGCCCGGACGAAGGTGCGTTGAACCGCAACATGTACTATGCTTCCGTGCTCGGCGTGGACATGGGCATGTTCTACAAGCGCCGCGATTATTCCCGTATTGTAGACGGCCGCAACCCGATCGTCGCACATGAGTATCTCGGTACCCCGGTCGAGGGCAAGGACGTGTTCGTTGCCGATGATATCATCTCCTCCGGCGAGTCCGTGCTCGACATTGCAGAGAACGTCAAGGCCCGCAAGGCACGCCGCTTCTTCGCTTACGGCACGTATGCCATCTTCACGAACGGCCTCGCAAAGTTTGATAAAGCGTATGAAGAGGGCCTCATCGACGGCATCTTCGGCAGCAACCTGACGTACCTTAACCCGGAACTGAAGAACCGCCCGTGGTTCCATGAAGTCGACGTTTCGAAGTACATCGCTTACTTCATCTCCGCTTTGAACCACGACGCTTCCATCAGCTCCCTGCTTGACCCGCACGCCAAGATCGACGCACTGCTCCAGAAGCGTGCGCTTGAAAAGGCAAAGATCATCGACGAGCAGCTCTAATTTTTAAATCACAGCTAAAATAAACAGGGTATGCACTGTAAAAAAGTGCGTACCCTGTTTTTGTGTGTTTATTGATTTTTAAGAAAGGGCGTTAAAAAGAGTGGAATCATCTAAATCGATAAAAGCAATGTGTCCGTCACCATCAGTTTGAACTCTTCCGGTCTGTGTGATTTCTATAGGATTGGAGTCTCCTTTTGTCACATTTAGTTTGGCGGTATAAAGGTAAATATTGGTTGTAGCATCTTTTTCCACAGTAACGGAGATGGGCGATATTTCAGCTTCATTTAGAATGCACATAGTCGGAAAGGCGAGACTTGTATATAGATGCTTAAATAATGAATTATAATAGGCTTCTGTAAAATCATCTTTGCTGTATTTTTGGCATAGATGTTCTTGCATACGTTTTTCTGCCTCTGCAATTTCCGTTTGGCTGTTTTCTTGTTCTAAAGAATATTTGTTTTTATTTAGTATTTTACCGTATTCTTTTGCCTCATTGTCTGGACAGGTGAAAATTGTAGTTAAAACACGTTGAATGCTTTGTTCAGGTGTATCGACATTATTTGAACAACTCGGCAAAAACAAAAGAAAGCAAAAAGTAAGAACGAGAAAATAACTGATTTTTTTATGAAACATATTAAATTCGCCCTCGTTTTCAAGTAATTTCAAAAGGAAGCATGAAGAAATTGCTTTAGAGGTTTTTTATAACGTGAAAGCAAAATGCTTCCAGAAGGAGTCTGTTTTGATATTCCCATAAAAAGTGCCGGTGACACCGCCATAAAACAGCGCCATAGTGTCAGTATAGGAGCAATTATTGATTGCATAGCGCCCAATAACGCCACTACGGAGAGGACTGCCCTCGGTGCCGAGCATCATGCCGCAGCCAGAGCATTTCCATGCAAATCCACTGAATATAAGTGTACCCGGATTGTATAAGGTTCCTGTATAAACTTGTGCTACGCCTTTTGCTACCATTATATGCTGAGCTCCACCAGGGCAGACTACTTCATAATGGGGTTGGATAAGCGAGTTATCGGATTCATTTGCGGATGCAGGAATAATTGCACAGGTGAGAATTAGAACAGCAACTAAAACGAGCGCGAGTATCTTTTTCATGAGTTTTCCTCCATATAAACAATTTGAATTTGATTATTGATAAATATACACAGTTTTATACATTGGACATTGGACTCACCTTTTTTAGAATTTATGTCAAAAATATATTAACATAGTTTATAACATATGTCAAGACTGTATCTAGGCATAAAACCAATAATTTTAAATTTAATTCATTTAAAATAGGTAAATAGAAAGAACCAAAAGAAAAAAGCCGCATAAAATGGCGCGGAGAGGTGATCTTTGGGCTTGCGTTTTTAAAGGGGCTGTGTTAAAATACTGTCATAAAGCAAACGCTGAGACCGAACGAGTACCCCGGGGGCAGTCGATAGAGAGCGGAGGTCATGGGCTGAAAGCCGCCGCAGAAAAGAGCCGGGCGAAGTGCATTCGCGAGCGGATGCGGTGAGCGAAAGTGAGCCGCATACGGGTACGGTACGTTACGCCGTTTGAGTGATAAACCGGAGTGGAACCGCGGATTTATTGTATCATGAATGTTTTGGTACATTTCGCCCCCGAGCGCCTATGTTGTGCGCTCGGGGCTTTTTGTTTTTAAGGAGAGGTTTACGTCATGTTTTCTAAATTAAAGGCGGAGCTGGACGCCGTGATGGCGCGCGACCCTGCCGCCCGCAGCCGTGCGGAGGTCTATTTTCTGTATTCCGGCTTCAAGGCGGTGCGGTCTTACCGCAAGGCAAACTGGTTTTTCCGCCATAATATGAAATTTATCGCGCGCTATATCTCGCAGCGCGCGCGCCGCAAAACGGGTATAGAGATTCACCCGGGCGCAACGATCGGCAAAAATCTGTTTATCGACCACGGTATGGGTGTCGTCATCGGCGAAACCACCGTTATCGGTGACAACTGCACGCTGTATCAGGGTGTGACGCTCGGCGGCACGGGCAAAGACCAGGGCAAGCGTCACCCAACGCTTGGAAATGACGTGCTCGTCGGTGCGGGCGCAAAGGTGCTGGGGCCGTTCCGCGTGGGTGATAACGCTCGTGTGGCGGCGGGTGCCGTGGTGCTGGATGCCGTGCCCGATAACGCAACGGCGGTCGGTGTACCGGCGCGCATCGTGCGCGTGGGCGGCAAGCGTGTGATGGACAACAGCACGCTGGATCAGATCCACGTGGCCGACCCGGTGGCGCAGGAAATGTGCCGCATGCGGCTTGAAATTGAGCGCCTGCACGGCGAGCTGAACAGCTGCCGCAGAGAAAAAAGCAAGCTGACCGCACAGAAAGCGGAGAAGAATAAGGAAGAATAAGCAGAAAGGAAGCACCTGTATGCAGCTCTATAACACAAGAACACAGAAAAAAGAAGAATTTATTCCGCACGAAGCCGGAAAAGTCAAAATGTACACCTGCGGCCCAACCGTGTACCACTATGCGCACATCGGCAACCTGCGCTCGTACATCATGGAGGATATGCTGGAAAAAGCCTTGCGCTACCTCGGCTATGACGTGACCCGCGCCATGAACATCACGGACGTCGGCCACCTTTCCAGCGATGCCGACACCGGCGAAGACAAGATGCTCAAGGGCGCACGCCGCGAGCACAAGACCGTCATGCAGATTGCGCAGTTCTATACCGACGCATTTTTCAGTGACTGCGAAAAGCTTGGCATCAAGCGCCCGGAGATCGTCGTTCCGGCGACGAGCTGCATCGATACATTCATCCACATGGTAGAGGTGCTCCTTGAAAAGGGCTATGCGTATATCGCGGGCGGCAACGTCTATTTTGATACCTCCAAGCTCGAAAACTATTATGTTTTCGGCAACATGGAGGAAGAGAGCCTCGCCGTAGGCGTGCGCGACAGCGTGGAAGAGGACGAAAACAAGCACTCCAAGAGCGACTTCGTACTGTGGTTTACAAAGTCGAAGTTTGACGACCAGGAGCTCAAGTGGGATTCCCCGTGGGGCGTGGGCTACCCGGGCTGGCACATCGAGTGCAGCGGCATCAGCATCAAGTACCTCGGCGAATACCTCGATATTCACTGCGGCGGTATCGATAACGCGTTTCCGCACCACACGAATGAGATTGCACAGAGCGAAGCGTATCTCGGCCACCCGTGGTGCAAATACTGGTTCCACGTGCTGCACCTTTTGGACGCGCGCGGCAAGATGAGCAAATCAAAGGGCGATTTTCTCACGGTCTCGCTGCTTGAGGAAAAGGGCTACGCGCCGCTTGTATACCGCATGTTCTGCTTACAGTCCCATTACAGAAAGCCGCTGACGTTCTCGTTTGAGAGCCTTGACAACACCGCCACGGCGTACAAAAAGCTCGTTTCCCGCATTGCAGCGCTGAAAAATGAGGGAGAGCACGACGAAGCTGCCATGGAGCCGCTGCGTGCCTCGTTCCGCGCGGCGCTGGAAAACGACCTCAACACGTCCTTGGCACTTACAGCGCTGTACGACGTACTGAAAGCCAAGCTTTCCGACGCGGACAAGCTTGCGCTCATCAAGGAGTTTGACGAAGTGTTGTCCCTCGGCTTGCTGAAAGCTGCAAAGGCGCTGCGCGAGGAGCAGAATGCGCAGAAGTCCGCTGTGCCGGAGGGCATGACCGCCGAGGAAGCCGCGGAGATCGAAGCGCTCATCGCAAAGCGCACGGAAGCCAGAAAGGCAAAGGACTGGGCAACTGCCGACGCGATTCGCGATGCGCTTGCCGCACGTCATATCGTTGTGAAGGATACCCCGCAGGGCATCACGTGGTCTGTGCAGGGCTAAAATAAGGAAATAAAGCAAAAGGGCACGGAGCTTTAAAACTCCGTGCCCTTGGTTTTTGCGGAACTTACGCGTCTTTATTTTCTTTTTCATCGTCGCAGCAATGGCCTGTTTTGTGCTTGTGAATATCTTCCGTACCGGCGGCAATGGCTTCCTCGTAGTATTTGCACTTATAATCGATTACTTTAAGCTGATCTTCAAGCTCCTTGATTTGTGCCATAACGGCCTCGCGGCGCTCAAGAAACAAGTTGTAGCGCTGCTCCAGGGTGGAGTCACCCATTTGTGCCCACACCGCGTACTGGCGAATATCTTTAATGGACATGCCCGTGCATTTTAAACATTCGATAATGCGAAGCATGGAAAGATCCTGTTCGGAAAACATTCTGTGGCCGGATTCCTTTCGCTCCAAAAACGGCAGGATGCCTTCTTTATCGTAATAGCGCAGCGTGGTCGCCGGGATGCCCGTGATGTCCGAGGCTTCCTTAATGGTGTACGTCATCTGCAAGCGCTCCTTTCTAAGTTAGATATAACTCTATATATAAGCATACGTTTTTTTGCGCGGTTTGTCAATGTGTTCGTGGAAAACTCCTGCGCCAAAATTTCGGAAAAACAAAAAGAACGCCCGGCAAGCTGCGTAAACAGCCGCAAGGCGCTCGGATACAGGTTAAAGCTTAAAACTCAAGTGTAACGGTATCGGATTTCGTGATCTCGTTCCACGTTATGAGGCCGCAAAGGATTCTGCTTCGGAGGAAGCCGTGCGGCTCACACTGCTTTCGGAAGCGGTGCTCCGGGTGCCATCGTTGCTTCCGCACGCCGTAAGAGAGAGAACGAGCAGTGCAGAAAGCAGGAAAGACATGAATTTCTTCATTTAAATTACTCCTTCTGCTTTTTGAGAAACACCGCGAAACATGCGGGAATTTCTCAGAAAACGGTGAAATTTGTACCTACAATATTATATATATAATGTCAATAGTTCGGAGCACATTTTTTTGAAAAAATCGACGGAAAAAGCCATGCAGAAGAATTTTACACAGGGCTTGCGTATAAGGCAAAAACAAGATAAAATAATATTTAGTATACACAGAAAAGACAGGGGGTGCGGCATGAAAGAAAAAAATCAGCTGTTAGCGGCGGCGCTGGCGCTTATTTTACTGCTTTGCGGCTGTGCGGCGCGGGGCACGGCATCAAACGACGCCAAGCCGGCGGCGGGCGATGTCACGGACAGCAACGCCGCGCCCTACGAGGTCCCCGCTTTTCGGGATTCCGTCTTCAACGAAGAGGAAGCGACCGCGTTCGGCAGCGGAGAGATTGACCTTTCCCAGCTTGAAGGCGGCATCATCGGCGTAAAAGCGCAGAGCGATACGCGATTAAAAATGCAGATTGTCTGCGGCGAGGATAAATATAACTATGACTTGCCGAACGACGGCACTGCGACATTTTTCCCGCTCAATATGGGAAACGGCACATACACGTTCCGCCTGATGGAGCAGGTGGGCGACAGCAAATACGCATGCATCGGGAGCGAAGACCGCGACGTGACGCTGAAAGATGAATTTCAGCCGTACCTGCGCCCGAACCAGATGGTGAATTACAACAAAAGCTCCGATTGCACCAAAAAGGTGAAAGAGCTGGCCGCAAGCTGCACCACCGATGCGGACATTGCTGCCGCCGTGTATGACTACATGGTGAAGAATATTCAATACGATACGGAAAAAGCGGCGACCGTGCAGAACGGCTACCTGCCCTCCCCGGATGAGACCTTAAAGACCGGCAAGGGCATATGCTTTGATTATGCAAGCCTTGCCGCCGCCATGCTGCGCAGCGAGGGCATTCCGTGCAAGCTCATCACGGGTTATGTGGGTGAGGAGACCTACCACGCGTGGAACAGCTTTTATGTGGAGAGCGAGGGGTGGATCACCGTGGAGATCCGCGCAAAAGCGGATGAGTGGCAGCGGGTGGACATCACCTTTGCCGCAGGCGGCATGCCCGCCGGGGAGATTCAAAACGATTCGGAATACACAACGCGGTTCACTTATTAAAGGAAAAGCGAAAGGACGAGGAACATGGCAGAAAAATTTTTGACTCAGGAACAGCTCAGCGTATTTTGCAGCAGTCTTGCAATGCTGCTGCGCTCCGGCGCGTCGCTTTCGGAGGCTTCTTCTCTGTTTGAGGAAGACGGCATGGACACCGCCTTGCGGCAGGCTTCTACCGAGATCAGCCTTTCGGTTGCGGCGGGCGAGACGTTTTCGGCAGCGGCGGAAAAGACCGGCGTTTTCCCGGAATACGCCTTGAGCGTTTTTAGCACGGCAGAGCTTTCCGGCCGATTGGACGAAGCGCTTGACCGCCTTGCAGACCACTATGACCGCCAAAGCGCGCTATACGACCGTTTGCGCAGCACCCTTACATACCCGGCCGTTTTGATGCTGATGATGTGCGGCGTGCTGGCAGTGCTCGTTTTTGCCGTGCTGCCCATGTTTGAGCGCGTGTACGACAATTTAACGGGCAGCCTGCTTTCATCTTCCTATGCCTATGTGCTCGCGGCGACGCTCATCGGGCGCATCAGCTTGGTGTTTGCGGGGCTTTTGGGCATCGTTTTGCTCGTTTTGGCGTTTGGTATACGCTCCGATAAAGGCCGGGAAAAGCTAGATCGGAAGAGCGTCGTGTAGGGAAAG
>ERZ506754.1104-NODE-1104-length-10989-cov-4.367661_pt1 | contig 10989 bp, 7 predicted proteins | sample MGYA00513043_ERZ506754 | MGnify/ENA metagenome assembly ERZ506754 | reverse complement strand
TTATGATAATGGAAATGTTTTTCAGCATTTTGGAAAAACAGAAAACTTTAAGGTTTATGAAGTAGAAGACAACAAAGTTGTTTCAAGTGAAGTGATCGGTTCTAACGGAACTGGACATGGTGCCCTGGCCGGACTTCTGGCAGAACAGGGGATTGATGTACTGATCTGCGGTGGTATTGGAGGAGGTGCACAGACTGCACTTGCGGAGGCAGGTATTCAGTTATGCTCCGGTGCACAGGGAAATACAGATGAAGTAGTAGAAGCTTATCTGAAGGGCGAACTGGAATCAGCAGGAACAACCTGTGACCATCATCATGAAGAAGGACATTCCTGTGGAAACCATGAGGAAGGGGAGTCCTGTGGAAGCAGCTGTGGCGGCTGTGGTTCACATAAACCGGCATTTTCCGGACCGAATGTAGGAAAGACATGCCGTACACATTACAAGGGAACATTTAACGATGGCACACAGTTTGATTCTTCCTATGATCGTGGACAGCCGCTGGAGTTTGTCTGCGGAGCAGGACAGATGATCAAAGGCTTTGATGCAGCTGTTGCAGACATGAAGGTCGGAGAAATCAAAGAAATCCATCTGATGCCGGAAGATGCTTATGGACAGCCGAATCCGGATGCGATCTTTACTCTTGAGATTGAACAGCTTCCGGGTGCAGAGGACCTGACAGTAGGTCAGCAGGTATATTTGTCTAATCAGTATGGGCAGCCTTTCCCGGTCAAAGTTACAGCCAAAGATGAAAAGACAATTACATTTGATGCCAATCACGAGATGGCTGGTAAAGAGCTGAACTTTAAGATCGAGCTTGTAGAAGTAAAATAAATGTCGAAGAAGTGCGGAGTTTGTCAATAAGTTTCGAACTCTTTTGATGGACGTACACAGTGCGGCATGCTAGTATGGAAGAAAGAAAATTATGTAGCTGTCTGGCGGCATTAAAGGACAGTGATATGATTCGTTTCTGCTTTATTCTGTGCGGCATGCCGCTTCTTTTGTTCTAAGACCGTTCTGGTTGAGAAAGGGAAATCTCCATGTTTTACTTGCGTTGTCGGGCGAAATTTCCATGTGTAATGAAATAGGATATGATGAAAAAAGACCGGAATGTGTTGTTTCGGTCTTTTTATGTGGTGGAAACTGATCTATCAGGGCATTCTTGAATTATCTGAATTCCACGGCATGTTTTCTTTTCCAGATGGGAAATAAATTTCGCTGGCAGACGTAATTCTTCCGTTGTTCAATGCTTATGGCATGGAAGAATGTTTTCCACATATCAGTATATTCATCTTCATAAGATTCTGTCTTTTGTAATACCGAAAATTCATCGTCCGTCAGATAGCGCAGATAATTTTCACCATCTTTTACATGTACACAGGCAGTTTTGCGGTTATCATCGATGATCATCCAGTGTTCGGAGGGCATACGGTTGGCAAAATGGTTGCCAACCAGCATGATTACATCATTCCTAGGCTCCAAATGACTGACATAGACCTGGCTTTCCAGACTTTGAAAACGGGCAAATTCCCGAAAATGATGCGCTTCATTTGATACCTGGCGCCGGAGTTCGAGAAGATTCATTACATGTGGATTCGTATATTGCTCGACTACAGTACTGCCAATAGCAAACCCCACCCGAAGAAAGTCATAGATTGCCTGCAGTGCGTTCTCATCCGCAGACAATGAGGCGTAGTAGATGTTCATGTATGCAGTTTCAGAGATGCTTCTCCGAATGGAGCGTATAACCTTTTCTGCTTTGGAAGAATCACCATCCACATGGATATATTCATCAAACATTGTTTGTTGAAAGATAGGTTCTTTCTTTAGTTCAATCTGGTTATGACCGACTTTCAGGGCTTCTGACCAGGCATCATAGATGCAGGTCATGATATCCGTTAAGCGGTCCTGGCAAGTATATATTTTCATATTTTTATTCCGTATTCTGATCCTATATGTAAAAGTGGCTGGAAACTGGCAGAGGGAAGTTTAGCCGATCCCAAAATCAGCGAGAGTCATCTGGGAATAAGATTCATTGGAATGTTGTACTTTCCAGGAATCTTTTGCATCTACCTGAACCAGCTGTCGGGTGATATAGGCTTCTTCAATGGGAGTACGATACATTTGTCTGCCACCGCAGGTGATAAAATAATGTGCGCGTTTCAAAACTACGCCCATTTTTTTCAGATTGTCAAAATTCAGACGGCCATATCGTCTGGCATAAGTGATTCGGCTGGCGGATTTTGGCCCGATTCCGGGAACCCGAAGCAACGTGGCATAAGATGCTTTTTCAACTTCCACTGGAAAGTGTTCCAGATGGCGCAGCGCCCAGTCGCATTTGGGATCCAGCAGTTCATTGAAGTTGGGCTGAGATTCGGATAACAGTTCATCTGCCTGGAAGCCATAGAAGCGTAGCAGCCAGTCTGCCTGATACAGGCGATGTTCCCGCAGAATTGGAGGTGGAGTTCCAATCTGAGGGAGAATGGAGTCATCATTTAACGGAATATATGCCGAATAGAAGACTCGTTTCAGATCAAAGCCCTGGTACAGAGCCTGGCTCGTCTGTAACAGAGTATAGTCACTTTCGCCAGTGGCACCGATGATCATCTGGGTACTCTGCCCTGCCGGAGCGAAATTCCGTTTCAGATCGGACATGTCAAGAGGTGCCAGCTGACAGGCATTTTCCCATGTCAGGATATGTTTCGTGAATTTATTTTTATCACGGGAGATAAGATTCGGATCCTCTTTTTTGAGGGGAGGATTGTTCCCGGGTTTTGCATCGGTATTCTGCATATTGAGTTTTTCTCTGAAGGTTTTCTTGGAATCGTCTGAGAAAATACCATTTCTTAAAAACTGATTTCCCCGGCTTCGATCCATATATGCAGACTTTCCAGCAGCTATCCGGTGAGAGGCAATAGTACTTTGTACTTTTCCCATGGGATTCAGGATATTCTGCATGGTTTTATTGGGGGCAAGAGAACGCAGAGCTGTTTCTGTCGGAAGTTCCAGATTGACACTGATGCGGTCTGCCAGATATCCGGCCGCGGCAAGCAGCTCGTCAGAGGCCCCGGGAATTGTTTTTACATGAATGTATCCGTTGAAATGGTATCGGGTACGGAGGAGCAGCAGTGTCTCACACATTTTTTCCATGGTATAGGTCGGATTTTTTAAGACACCGGAGCTTAAGAAGAGCCCTTCGATATAGTTCCGTTTGTAAAATTCAACGGTTAGTTCACAGATTTCCTGTGGCGTAAAGGTGGCGCGGCGTACATCATTGCTGGCACGGTTGATGCAATATTTACAGTCATAGGCACAATGATTTGTCATCAGGATCTTGAGAAGGGAAATACATCTTCCATCAGCGGCAAAACTGTGACAGATGCCACATGCCTCTGCATTGCCGAGCTCTCCTTTCTTTCCGCGTCGGCTGGAACCGCTTGAAGTACATGCGACATCATATTTGGCTGCATCTGCCAGAATCTGTAACTTTTCCTGCGTTGTGTAATTATTATTTGTAATCTGTGTGATCATATATCTATTATACAAACATATGTTCGAAAAAGCAAGAGGAACATTTGGGGAAATTATTAGAATTATTAAGCCGTTGCTTGACCGACCAGAAGCAGGGTGCTATACTTGCCGCAAACAAAAGAAACCGCAAAGATTGTATTTTCCACATCCGTAGAACACAGAAATCTGCTTGTGAGTTGATTTTTATGGAGATACTGCAAATGAACAAAAATAAGATAAACGGAATATCCATGATTCCATTCGGGCTGCTGGCCGGTTTTGCAGATGATAAAGAAATCCGGCTCATTGAATTGGCAGAAAACGGGTTTAAATTCCGGCTGCAACAGGAGATTGCGGATGTCGGACAGTTTCGAATCTGTTTTTATAACAGTAATGATTCTGCGTATCGGGAGATTCAGGTAAAGGAATTTTGCATACAGAAAGAGCAGCAGGAACAATTTTATACGGTGTATTCTGCATTTACAGAGCAGGAAGATTTCAGAAAAGAAGTGCAGGGACTTGTCGCCCGTTACAGCAGATATATTCGCCTGAAAACAGAATGTGATGATGCAGAACTGGCTGAAGAACTGACCGGTTATCCGGCAGAGAAAGATGAAATTTTTGCAGAAGGTCTGGAGCAGCAGAAGAAAGAGTGGTTTCAGGATGTGCCGGTAAATAAATTGGCAGAAGCTATAAATCGTGTATCGGAAGTCGCGTTCGAGCTGGATCACCCGGAATTGTATCAGGCGTATCTGAAAGAAGATATTTCCGCATTCATGGAAAATTACTGGATTCAGAATGGATTTTCACAGGCAGTGTCAGATATCGCCCCAGACAGATTGTATATAGGAAATCAGTTCTGCCATCTGTTGTTTCCAGAGGAGAGGTGTCTGTTTGAAATGATGGAAAAAGCACAGAGAGAAAATATTTCCATCACACTTGCATACACATATATCCGTGAGGATATGTTGAAAACAACGGACGAACTGCTGGCAAAAGTGGATAACTGGTGCAAAGAGCGACAGACCACAGTAGAGGTTGTTGTCAATGACTGGGCAATGGTGGGAATTCTGCGAAAGTATCCGAAACGAATGACACCACTTCTGGGAACGCTTCTTAATAAACGAAAAAAAGATCCACGGATGGGTTATAAAAAAGGCGGCCGGATTTTATATGAGCAGAACAGTCTGAATGCAGAATTTTACAGGAAATTTCTTGGAGAAGAATGTAATATTTGGCGTTATGAATGGGAAGCCTGTGGATATGTACAAAACTTTCCGGGCACTTTGAATGAAAAAAACAGTCTGCATTTTCCTTTTTATCAGACCAATACCTCCCAGTACTGTCCATTGCACGCAATCTGTACGGATGGTGAGAGAGGAAAACAGAAACTGGTGACGAACTGTCCTTATTTCTGCGAACGGAATATGGTGCTGTACCCAAAACATCTGCATATGACGGGAAGATACAATTCACTGTTTGGAGTAGATACGGAAGTACTGAAACATCCTGAAAAACTGGAAGCATATGTAACAGCAGGAATCGACCGGCTGGTATTGGGACTGTCATAAGGGGTGTCAGACCAGATGGACAGGAACAATAAAATAAGATAACGATGAGGAAAATGCGAATGAAGATTACAGCGGGACTGGGATCGGTGGAAGAGTACGAGCGTTTTGTGAGGGCAGGAGCGGACGAATTTTTCAGTGGGTATGTGCCTTATGAGTGGGCAAAGAAATATGGGACAGTTATGCCGCTCAACAGAAGAGAGGTGCTGGCTTATAATGTACAGATTGGTTCATTCAGTGAAATGGAGATCCTTTCTGCTATGGTAAAAGAATATGGCAGGCCGGTACATCTGACGTTTAATTCTCTTTATTATATTCCAGAGCAGTATCCGGAGATTGCTGAGATCATAAAGAGGTGTATGGAGATTGGGTTTCATAGCTATATTATTGCGGATCCGGCGCTGATTCTGTATTTAAGACAGAACAATATCGACTGTGAAATTCATCTTAGCGGGGAAACAGCGGAAGTAAATCGGGGCATGGTGGATTTCTTTCAGAAGCTGAAACTGAAACGTGTGATCTTTCACAGAAAGAATACGATAAAAGATATGCAAAGTATTATCGCATATCAAAGAATAACAGAAACGGAGCAGTCAGGGCATGTACAAAATGTAATGCCGGAACAGAGCAGGGTGGAATTTGAAGCATTTATTTTAAACGAGCTCTGCCAGTTTACCGGAGCATTCTGCAATTCCCTTCATTGCGATGAGATGGGATATCTGTGTCGTGTACCGTATCGATTGGGAGCTATGAGTACGAGAAAAGTACAAGAATCGACAAAATTCGACAAGTGGAAACAAGAAAAAAACCAAGAAACAATTGATTTTACCGGAGAGGAGCTGCCGGAAAGTATTTCACAGGACACCAACGGTTATCTCTGCGGCGAGACGGGCTGCGGACTGTGTGCGTTATATCAGTTGCAGGAAGCAGGGATCACACACCTCAAACTGGTTGGCAGAGGAAACTATACAGACTTTATGGAAAAAGATATTCGGAATCTTCGGAGAGCTCTGAGTATTCTGGAAGTATCTGACTCGAATGTTATCTACTGGCAGAATCTGAAAGAAGAACTTTTTCCATATGGATGCAGCGAAAACTGCTATTATAAAGAAAATTTCAAATATAAATAGGAAATAACTGAACTGCGGCAGAAGTCGAAAAAATTAGTGTTGCACTCGTAAAAATACAATATATTGATAAATAGTTTCAAAAAACAACTATAAATTGTACAAAATTAAAAGCATGCGTTAATTAATTGACAAGGGTACTTCCTATAGTGTACACTAGCAGCGTGAGAGAGGGAGATCTCACGTTACTATTAATAAGATTTCGGTCTTATTTTTCTTTTAGGAGAAAAGTTAGACGGGACATACGCGGAATAAATTCTATTTTAGAGAGGTGCAAAAATGAAAAACTTTTCACAGTGGGAAGGTTTCAAAGGAAACCGTTGGAAGGAAAAAATCGACGTTCGTAACTTTATTTCAATGAACTACACACCATATGACGGAGATGCTTCCTTCCTGGAAGAACCTACAGAGGCTACAAACAAACTGTGGGGAAAACTTCAGGAACTTCAGAAAGAAGAGCGTGCAAAAGGCGGCGTTCTGGATATGGAGACAGAGGTTGTTACATCTCTGACAGCATATGGCCCGGGATACATCGATGAAGACCTCAAAGATCTTGAAAAAGTTGTTGGTCTGCAGACAGACAAACCGCTGAAACGTGCATTCATGCCATACGGTGGTATCAAAATGGCAGAGCAGGCATGTGAGACTTACGGATACAAAGTAAGCGACAAGATCAAAGACGTTTTCCATAACTACGAATTCAAAACACACAACCAGGGTGTATTTGATATCTACACACCAGAAATGAAAGCAGCCCGTCACAACAAGATCCTGACAGGTCTTCCGGATACTTATGGACGTGGACGTATCGTTGGTGACTACAGACGAGTAGCACTGTACGGTATCGACGCTCTGATCGAAGGAAAACAGAAAGACTTCGCAGCTTGCGACCGTCAGGGTATGAGACGTTATGACTTCCAGCTTCGTGAGGAAATCGCAGATCAGATCCGCGCACTCAAAGGCATGAAAGTTATGGCTGAAGCTTACGGATATGATATTTCACAGCCGGCTAAAGATGCAAGAGAAGCATTCCAGTGGCTGTACTTCGGATATCTTGCAGCAATCAAGACTCAGAACGGAGCTGCCATGAGCGTCGGACGTGTATCTACCTTCCTTGATATCTACATCAAGAGAGATATGGAAGCAGGAATCCTTACCGAAGAAGAAGCTCAGGAATTAGTTGACCATATGACAATGAAATTCCGTATGGTTAAGTTCGCACGTATCCCATCTTACAACCAGCTCTTCTCTGGTGACCCGGTTTGGGCTACACTGGAAGTCGGCGGAATGGGACAGGACGGACGTTCTATGGTAACAAAGACAGACTACCGTTTCCTGCACACCCTGGAAAACATGGGACCTTCTCCGGAACCGAACCTGACTGTACTTTACACAGAACGTCTTCCGAAGAACTTCAAGGACTACGCTTCACATATTTCTATTGAAACAAGTTCTATCCAGTATGAAAATGATGATGCAATGCGTCCGGTATGGGGCGATGACTATTCAATCTGCTGCTGCGTATCTGCAACACAGACAGGTAAAGAAATGCAGTTCTTCGGAGCAAGAGCAAACCTTGCAAAATGCCTTCTTTACGCGATCAACGGTGGTGTCGACTGCAAATCAAAAGATCAGGTAGGACCGGCTTACACACCAATCACTTCTGAATACCTTGATTATGATGAAGTAATGGCTAAATACGACAAGATGATGGACTGGCTCGCTGGACTGTATGTAAACGTACTGAACCTGATCCAGTACATGCATGACAAATACTACTATGAAGCATCTCAGATGGCACTGATCGATACCGATGTACGTCGTACATTTGCAACAGGTATCGCAGGATTCTCCCATGTAGTTGACTCCTTAAGTGCGATCAAATATGCAAAAGTGAAAACAATCCGTGACGAAAACGGACTCGTTGTAGATTTCGAGACAACCGGTGATTTCCCGAAATACGGAAATGATGATGACCGCGCAGATGATATCGCAGTATGGCTTCTTCAGACATTTATGAAGAAACTGAAAAAGCATCACACCTACCGTGAATCCGAACCGACAACTTCTATCCTTACCATTACCTCAAACGTTGTATATGGAAAAGCTACCGGTGCTCTTCCGGACGGAAGAAAAGCAGGCGCACCGCTTTCACCTGGAGCAAACCCGAGCTACGGTGCAGAACAGAACGGACTTCTTGCTTCCCTGAACTCCGTTGCCAAGCTGCCTTACGAATGGGCACTTGACGGAATCTCTAACACCCAGACCATCAACCCGGATGCAATCGGACATACTCCGGAGGAGCGCATTAACAACCTGGTAAATGTTATGGACGGATACTTCTCACAGGGTGCTCACCATCTGAACGTCAACGTATTCGGAACAGAAAAACTTCTTGACGCTATGGAACATCCGGAAAAAGAAGAATACGCAAACTTTACGATCCGTGTATCAGGATATGCGGTTAAGTTCATCGACCTTACACGCGAACAGCAGCTCGATGTAATCGCAAGAACCTGCCACGATCGTATGTAATTACCGAACTTACACTCTTTTGCCAAACATATCGTTATGCTGGAAGTCATGCATTTTAAAGTGCATGACTTTCGGCACATACAGAGATGCTGCTGGCAGCTTTTCCTGCATACTAAGGCATTTAAAAGACTCTGCCTGATCCGCAGTTTTCCAATCACACAATGAAAAAGGAGATTTTCATATGACTCAAATCAAAGGACTTATTCACTCTACAGAAAGCTTTGGTTCTGTTGACGGGCCTGGGGTACGTTTTATTATATTTGTTCAGGGATGTCCACTGAGATGTCAGTTCTGCCATAACCCTGACACCTGGAATATGACAGATAAAAACGGCGCCACCTGGCGCAGTGCCGATGAGCTTCTTGCGCAGGCTCTGCGTTACCGCACTTACTGGAAAAATGGCGGTGGAATCACCGTAAGCGGCGGAGAACCTCTCCTTCAGATTGATTTTCTGCTGGATCTTTTCAAAAAAGCAAAGGCAAAAGGTATTCACACAACGATTGATACTGCAGGCGGTCCTTTTACCAGAGAAGAACCATTTTTCTCCAAATTCCAGGAGCTGATGCAGTATACCGATCTTCTTCTTGTTGATATCAAGCATATCGATGAAAAATCTCACAAAGAGCTGACCGGAAAAACAAATAAAAACATTCTGGATATGATCCGCTTTCTCTCCGATATCAAAAAACCTGTCTGGATCCGCCATGTGCTCGTACCGGAGCGCAGCGACTATGATGAATACTTAAACCGGTTAAATGATTTTATCCAGACACTTGATAATGTAGAAAGAGTGGAAATCCTGCCTTACCACACACTTGGTGCCTACAAATGGAAAGAGCTGGGACTTGATTATCCCCTCGAAGAGATCAATCCCCCTTCGAGAGAACGTGTGGAAAATGCAAAGAAGATCCTGCACTGTTCGTAAAAGTTACTGTTCACAGTACCTGTGACCGGCAACGCATAAGACACATTTAAAAAAATAGATGACAGCTTTCTCTTCATATTTTACCTGTAATGTGCTATGATTGGTGTAGTGTATTTAAGAGAGGAGCATTATAGCAATGAACGAAAGAATGGAACGCGTATTGGAAAAAATGAGAAAAAAAGGAATCGATCAGTTACTTGTATCTGATCCACTCAGCATCCGCTTCTTAACAGGCATCACGGTAAATCCTGGGGAAAGATTATATGCCCTGCTGCTTCGTACAAGCGGAAAGCACACGATTTTCCTGAACTATCTGTATTATGTTTCCAATACAGGTTTTGAAGAAGTATGGTTCAGCGATATGGACGATCAGATTGGTGTTCTGACCAGGCATATCGACACCAAAGGCGTACTCGGTATCGATAAAGTATTTCCGGCACGTTTTCTTATTCCGCTTCAGGAGCGCTGCCCTGAGCTGAAGACCGTATGGGGATCTGACTGTGTAGATGGTGTCCGCGCAGTAAAGAATGCCGAAGAAATTGAAATCATGAAACATTCTACAGAAATCAATGATCTGGTAATGGAACGAGCTGCTGCTTATATCAAAGAAGGTATGACCGAAAAGCAGATTGCTGATTTTATCGATGCAGAATACCTCAAAGAAGGTGCGAGTGGTGTAAGCTTTGATACCATCGTATGTTTCGGTGCGAATGCAGCTGACCAGCATCATACACCAAGTGAGACAAGAACCTTAAAAGCCGGTGAATGTATCCTGATCGATATGGGCTGCGTATGGCATGGATATTGTTCAGATATGACAAGAACTTTCTACTGCAAGAGTGTAGATGATGAGCAGGCTAACATTCATGATATTGTCCGCACTGCTGTCGAAAAGGCAGAAGCTGCAATCAAGCCGGGAGCACGTTTCTGTGATATTGATGCACAGGCAAGAGACTACATCGATGAAAAAGGCTACAGCGAATACTGGAAGATCCGCCTTGGACACTTCATCGGACAGGAAGACCATGAATATGGCGATGTCAGCCCGATCAATAAAAATGTGGCTGAACCTGGTATGATCTTCTCCATCGAGCCTGGTATCTATATTGAAGGCAAGTACGGCGTCCGTGTAGAAGACCTCGTTCTGGTAACAGAAGATGGACATGAAGTTCTGAATAAGGTAGAAAAGAAATACCGGATTGTTGGGTAATTAAGTATATGACAAAAAGAAACGCAGTTTGAATATCCACACTGCGTTTCTTTCTTTTTACTCTGTTTTAATATCAACAACTTCATAGACAGACGCTACATCTTCCTGATAATCCA
>ERZ506754.1103-NODE-1103-length-10993-cov-3.605869_pt1 | contig 10993 bp, 7 predicted proteins | sample MGYA00513043_ERZ506754 | MGnify/ENA metagenome assembly ERZ506754 | reverse complement strand
ATAAAAAGGTGCTTTCTTCTGTCCCATTCTTCTTAATCTGATTTTAACTGCCATTTCTGTTTTCCTCCATTATACTATCTTTTATTTATATTGTTTTTTATTTAAAAAGGAAGCTTGAAGCCGCCTCTTTTTCCCATTTTACCGCCCATCATTCCAGGCATCTGTTTCATTAATTTCTTGCTCTGTTCAAACTGTTTGACCAGACGATTGACTTCTGCGATATCCACGCCGGCACCTTTGGCGATACGATTCTTGCGGGAAATATTCAGGATTCCCGGATTGCTTCGCTCCTTCTGTGTCATAGAAAGGATAATCGCCTTTGTTCTGTCAAGAGCCTTTTCATCAATCATGTCTTCCAGATCTTTCGCTTTTGCGCCAACACCTGGAAGCATATTCAGGATACTTCCGATTCCACCCATTTTATTCATCTGTTCCATACTGGTCAGATAATCATTGAAATCGAAATCCATTTTTTTGAGTTTTTTCTGCATCTCTGCTGCCTGATCCTGGTCAAGAGCTGCCTCAGCCTTCTCAATAAGACTCATTACATCTCCCATTCCAAGAATTCTGGAAGCCATGCGTTCCGGATAAAACTGTTCGAGATCTGAAAGTTTCTCACCCATTCCCACAAAAAGAATTGGTTTTCCGGTAACTGCTTTAATGGAAAGTGCAGCACCACCTCGGGTATCACCATCCATTTTGGTAAGGATGACACCATCAATGCCTACTTTTTCGGCAAAAGTCTTTGCAACATTTACTGCATCCTGACCTGTCATTGCGTCAACTGTCAAAATCGTACAGTCAACATTCACATTGGCTTTGATATCCGCAAGTTCCTGCATCATATCTTCGTCCACATGAAGGCGGCCAGCCGTATCAATAAGAACAACATTCTGTTGGTTTGCTTTTGCATGTTCGATCGCAGCTTTGGCGATATCTACAGGATTCTGTTTATCTCCCATGGAGAAAACTTCTACTCCCTGTTTCTCACCGTTTACCTGCAGCTGTGTGATCGCAGCCGGACGATATACGTCACAGGCAACGAGAAGTGGTCTTTTTCCTTTGGATTTCAGCTTACCTGCAAGTTTCGCAACTGTGGTCGTCTTACCTGCACCCTGAAGTCCAGCCATCATCAGGACTGTGATATCATTGCCTGGTTTCAAAGGAAGATCGGTTGTTTCACTTCCCATCAGATTAACCAGCTCTTCATTTACGATCTTGATTACCATCTGTCCTGGATTCAGACCATTCATGACATCCTGTCCTACTGCACGTTCCTGCACAGACTTGGTAAACTGTTTAACAACCCGGAAGTTAACATCTGCTTCAAGAAGAGCCATCTTGACCTCTTTCAGAGCAATCTTAACATCCTCTTCTGTCAGGCGTCCTTTGCCTCTCAGCTTTTTGAACACATTCTGTAATTTATCAGTCAAGCTTTCAAATGCCATGCGTTATAACTCCTCTAATATCTTATTGGAAATCTCTGTAATCTCACCGGCATTATATCCTACTGCAAGTTCCTTGATCTTCTGAACCTGTTTGCGGATACAGAGAAATTTCTCAACCAGATGAAGTCTGGATTCATATTCTTCCAGTGTATGATTACAGCGTTTGATCATGTCATGTACGCCCTGACGGCTGATTCCCAGATCTTCTGCTACCTCACTCAGGGAATAATCTTCCAGAACAACGCTTTCATAAACCTGCTGCTGTCTCTCTGTAAGCAGTTCCCCATAAAAATCATATAACAATGTCTGTTCGACAAACTTTTCCATTTGTAACCACCTTGGCTATCATACATGATTTATATCATTGTGTCAAGTGTTTTTTCTTGACAGATATATTTTTATTTATTGTCCGTCTTTTTCCGGATCTTCTGTTTCAAATTCAAAGACACATCGATCAAAAGCATTGATCACATATGTATCCATATATTTATCGTATCGTTTGTGTTGTCTTCCATACGACATATGAACATGACCATGCAGAAAAAATTTAGGATGATATTTCTCAATCAGCTGCAGAAAAATTTTAAATCCCTGGTGCGGAAGATCCCGGGCATCATTTAACTGATATGCCGGGGCATGCGTGACAAGTATATCAAAGCCTCTTCTCCACACAAGTTTTGGAAAAAGTTTAAAAACTCTTCGTCTCATTTCCCACTCTGTATATTGATGTTCTCCCGGTTTATATCGCATGGAACCGCCAAGTCCCAAGATGCGCACTCCTTCATGCACATATATTTTATCGTCAATGCAGATGCAGCCTTCCGGTGGAATCCTTTCATATTTATCGTCATGGTTTCCATGGACATATAAAACAGGCGCTGATGTAAATGTCGCCAGAAAAGAAAGATAGCGGGGATCAAGATCCCCACATGATATGATAAGATCGATCCCCTCCAGTTTACTTTTCTCGAAATAATCCCACAGATATTTTGATTCCACATCTGCTATGGCAAGTATTTTCATAAAACTGTATTATCCCTTCTGACTTTCCACACCGGACTGTAAAGTAACCGGTTTTGCCTGTTCTTTAAGCTCACGTGATTTCGGAATTGTTCCGATCACATTATCTGCAAGCCAGTCCATTGTAATAATTTCTTCCGGAGAAAGAATTTTATCCGGATCCGACTGAATCATTCCATTCTGTGAATAAAGGATTCCTGAAAATGGATGATATTCCCCGGTTGCAATCGCACGTTTGAGCATTGTCAGCAGCTTCTGTGTGCCAATCGGAAGATTCTGCGAATAGATAACATCGATCACTTCCGCTGACAGTCCCCACCAATAATTGATGGCCTTTGTTTCATCTTTATTATCATCATATTTCCATGTTCCATCCATGATCGTCCTGATCAACTGTTCATAAAATTTTCCCCAGTGCCACAATGGCATAGCAAGATTACGAGGTCCTTCTTTTTCTATGTGATACAGTCCAAAATAGCGCGATGCATCTTCCGGAATCACCATATCCCGTCCGGATACAACCGTAACACCTTTTTTGATAGCATTGTCCATAGCGATTCCAAGATCGACATCTTTCAGCGTAGACCATTCCAGATATACCTGTGCTCTCGGATTAACCATTTTGGCACCTAAAGCAAATGCATTGATATTGGCAATCGTTCCAAAAATCGGGTAGTCAGCAATATATGCAAGCTGACCGTTTTCTGCCATAGCTCCGGCAATGGCCCCCATAAGAAATTTGGCTTCATACATCCGGGCATAATAAGTACGAATATATCTGTGAGATGTATTCAAGGAACAGTTAAGAATCTTTACCTCCGGATGTGCAATAGCAGCCTGTACACTTGCCTGCACAAATTCCGGTGTTGTTGTAAAGATAATATTGCATCCTTTTTGAATCGCATCGGCAATTGCTTTTTCCGCAAGATCTCGCGTAAGGTTTTCATAGCATTCTGTAGTAACTTCTTCAGGGAACGTCTGTTCCAGGTGAAGACGACCAAGCTCATGCGCATACGTCCAGGCAGAAGTAGCCGGTGTCTTTGCGTACAGAAAAGCAATCTTTAGTTTTGGTGTACTTACCGGAAGCAGACGGTCCAGGAGAGATTTTTTTTCACTCGTAGGATTCATCTTCAGTTCAATTTCCTGATCATGTTCCAGAAGTTTAAATTCTTCCCAGCTTTTACCAACCAGTTCCTTTAATTCATTAACTGTTTTCTGGCAGATATCTTTATAATCATAAATCATAAGAAATGCAAGGAATGCATCCCCTGTTGTTATGGAAAGTTTCTTTCCACCTAAGGATTCATATTCTGCTGCAAACCTTGAATAAACAGAACTGAAAGTCAGTTTATCATCATCTGACCAGATATCCTTTGCCCCTTTTCCTACTGCTTTCTGAAGTCTGACAAAGCTTCCAAGACGTGAAAACCAGATATAGTTGATCTGACTCAGGGCGTAAAAATCCACATATTCATAATAGATTTTATTTTCTTTCTGTTCCGTACGCTGTGGCAGAATTCTGGTCACATATCCCGGAACCGAAACCGCATCAAAATACTTCAGTACACTGACACGCTTATTTCCCTCTTCTACATAGAATTTGTTCATATATTCATATGCTTTGATCGGATCGCGGATACCTTCATTAATATGACTCTGACTTAAAGTTGCCCACTTATATGCAAATTCTGTGTTTTCTCTGAGAATAGGCATAAAGTTCCCGGCGAATGCATTGCTTCTTCCACCGCTTTTGGTTCCGACGATCTGGTCGATCGGTATCTGTACAAGTCCGAGCGGGACCTCCGAATAGGACCCCTTTGGGGGCAGTATCTCATCCAGAACCTGAAGTGTAGGCAGTTGCCCTTTCATCATTCTGGCCTGATAATCTCTCTTACCAGCTTTGCAGGCTTTTATATATTCTTCCATTATATATGGTGCCATGGTCCTCTTCCTCACTTTCTGTCTGAAGCAGAAAATAACGGTTTAAAAGTTACAGATTCGCACGAATGATCTTTGGTTTACATCCAGCCTCTTCCAGTGCCTTTACAATTTTCTTTTTATGATCTGTACCATATGCTTCCAGTGTAACTTTAAGCTCTACTGCAGCATAACGATTGGTACTTATAAACTGATTATGATCCAGCTTGATAACATTTCCCTGATTCTCGGCAATGATAGAAGCTACACGAACAAGTTCACCCGGTTTGTCCGGAATCAGCACAGATACCGTGAAAATACGATCTCTCTGAATCAGTCCATGCTGTACCACAGAAGACATTGTGATCACGTCCATATTACCACCACTTAAGATAGAAACCACTTTCTTACCGGTGAAATTCAAATGACGGAGTGCTGCTACTGTCAGAAGGCCTGAATTTTCAACGATCATTTTGTGATTTTCTACCATATCAAGAAAAGCAACGATCAGTTCATCATCGTCGATGGTAATCACATCGTCCAGGTTTTCCTGCAGATATGGAAAGATATGTTCACCAGGAGTCTGTACAGCAGTACCGTCGGCGATTGTATTTACATGTGGCAGAGTAACTACTTCACCTTTTTCAAGAGATGCCTTCATACATGCCGCACCGGACGGCTCTACACCAATGACTTTAATATGCGGATTCAGAAGTTTTGCAAGTGTGGATACACCTGTTGCAAGTCCGCCTCCTCCGATTGGAACAAGAATATAATCTACAAGAGGAAGCTCCTGTACGATTTCCATAGCAATCGTACCCTGGCCGGTTGCTACTGCCGGATCATCAAACGGATGGATAAATGTATACCCTTCTTTCTCAGCAAGTTCCAGTGCATAAGCACATGCCTCATCATATACATCTCCTTTCAGAATTACATCTGCACCGTAACTCTTGGTACGTTCTACTTTGATCAGAGGTGTTGTTGTCGGCATAACGATCACTGCTTTTGCACCAAATTTATGCGCAGCATAAGCAACACCCTGTGCATGATTTCCAGCAGATGCTGCGATCAGACCTTTTGCACGCTCTTCTTCTGTAAGCGTGCTGATCTTATAGTATGCACCGCGAACCTTATAGGCTCCTGTACGCTGCATGTTTTCTGGCTTCAGATATACTTTGTTTCCCGTGAGATCTGAAAAATAACTGCTTTTGATCAGTTTTGTCTCCTGAGTTACCTGTTTTACGATTTCTGCTGCCTGTTCAAAGCTCTCTAATGTAAGCATACTGTATCCTCCTGTTTATTCTTCTGTGTGTAAGTCTTTTTCGTCAATGTCAAACAGTGCGTTAACAAAAGCATCGGCATCAAATTTCTGCAGATCGTCGATTGTTTCACCAACACCGATATATTTTACCGGAATATCCAGTTCCGACTGAATAGCAACAGCGATTCCACCTTTTGCAGTTCCATCCAGTTTTGTAAGAATGATGCCATTTACATTTGCGACTTCTGCAAATTGTTTGGCCTGTGCCAGGGCATTCTGTCCTGTAGTACCATCCAGAACGACCAGTGTTTCCAGATATGCTTCCGGATATTCTCTTTCCAGGATACGGTAGATCTTACGAAGTTCTTCCATAAGATTTTTTTTGTTATGCAATCGTCCAGCTGTATCACAGATCAGCACATCTGCATTTCTTGCCTTGGCCGCTGCAACTGCATCGTATACGATGGATGCCGGATCAGCGCCTTCCTGACCACCGATCAGATCCACACCTGCACGATTTGCCCACTGTGCAAGCTGTTCTCCCGCTGCTGCACGAAAAGTATCTGCTGCAGCAAGCACAACTTTCTTGCCCTGACCTCTCATCTTACCGGCAAGTTTTCCGATAGTAGTCGTCTTTCCGACTCCATTTACTCCGATCACCAGAACAACAGAAGTCTGGTTTTCAAATTCATAAGCTGTCTCGCCTACATCCATCTGCTCTTTGATACTGTCGATCAGGAGCTGTCTGCACTCAATCGGCTCTTTGATGTGCTGTTCTTTTACTTTTTTACGAAGATCATCAAGAATCGCGTAAGTTGCTTTTACCCCCAGATCTCCCATGATCAGAACCTCTTCCAGTTCCTCATAAAAGTCCTCATCTATCTTTGAAAATCCATGAAAAATACTGTCCATTCCAGACACGATATTATCGCGCGTCTTGTTAAGTCCTGCTACCAGACGTTTAAAAAATCCCATTTTTTCTTCTGCCATCATATCCTCCTATCCACTACTTTGTAAGCTCATCTTCCAGAAGATCCACAGATACCAGCGTTGATACCCCTTTTTCCTGCATAGTGATCCCATACAGCCGGTCTGCCGCTGTCATCGTACCGCGACGGTGTGTAATGACGATAAACTGTGTATTTTTCGTCAGCCTGTGCAAATACTGTGCAAATCTCGTGACATTAGAATCATCCAGTGCCGCCTCGATCTCATCCAGCAGACAAAACGGGGAAGGTTTCAGATTCTGGATTGCAAACAGCAGCGAAATCGCCGTCAACGCCTTTTCTCCACCGGAAAGCTGCATCATATTCTGAAGTTTTTTACCCGGCGGCTGCGCAATAATCCGAATTCCGGCTTCCAGCACATCCTCATCATCCATCAGTTCCAGAGTTCCTTTTCCACCACCGAATAGTTGTTTGAACACCTGATTAAACTCCTGGCTGATCTTTGCAAACTGCTCAGTAAACTGCTTGCGCATCGCCTCGTCCAGCTCTTCAATGATCTTCTTGAGCGTTGCTTCTGCCTCTACCAAATCATCATGCTGCGTTTTCATAAATTCATACCGCTCGGAAAGATTTTTAAAATCTTCGATCGCATTGACGTTCACCGATCCGAGTTTCCGGATCTCCGTCTTTAATTCCTGGATCCGCCTTCGCATCTCGGCAGGATCTGTCAGACTCTCATCCCGGATTTCCAGTGCATGATTATACGTCAGTTCGTACTCTTCCCACATATAATTGATCTGCTTTTCCAAAGCTTCCTCGTAGCCTTCTTTCTTGCTGGTAAGCCGGAAGGATTCTTTATCAAGCTCTGCCATATGGGCTGCCAGATCTTCTCGCTTTTTCAGGAATGCCTTATGCTTCTGATTCAGTTCTTCCCGCTTTTTCTGCGATTCTTCGATCTCTTTGTTGATTTCCTCAAATAATTCCTTTGAATTCTCTATCATCTGCCGAATCTCGGTAATCTGTGCTTCCTTTTGCTCTATTTCACCGTGATTCTCTCCTTTGCTTGCATTTAAAGTGGCAAGCTCTTCCTGGAATTTTCCCATCTCTTCCCGGATACGGACAAAATTCTCCTCGATAAAATCTTTTTTCTGCTCCAATGCAGCAAAACTGAGGTGAATATTTTCATTTTTGCGCACTTCTGCCGCTTCTGCCTCACGCTCTTTTTCCAGCCACTTCTGTGAGCTTTCCATCTGGCGTGTCAGCTCGTCCTCCAGTTGCTGGCTGGTCTCCAGCTCCATTTTGATCGATTCTTCGTTTTCCTCGATCTCATGAACCTGTTCTTCCAGTTTCTTGCGCTCCGCATAAATTCCTTCTGAATTTTCTCTGGTCACATTTTGACGGCTTTTTACCTGGTCCAGATTCATCTTCGCAGTATTTTGAACCACATAGTCATTCTGCAATTCCTGCTGGATTTCTTCCACCTTTGCATACAGCGCCGTCCGCTTCTCCTTTGCGGCCGCAACTTCTGCTTCCGATTTCTGGAGTTCTGTTTTCAGACGCGCAACCGTCTTTTCCAGTTCTTCAATCTCACGTCTTCTGCTGAGCAGATTACTGGAATTCTTAAATGCTCCACCACTCATTGCTCCGCCAGGATTGATCAGATCTCCTTCCAGCGTAACGATACGCAGGGACTGACGATACTTTCTTGCCAGACGGATCCCGGTATCAATGTTGTCTGCCACAAGAGTTCTTCCAAGAAGATGCTCTGCAAGAGATGTAAATTTATCTTCTACCGTTACCAGCTTGTCCGCCGTGCCGATCACACCCGGCTCGCGAAGGGCTTCTGCCCTGGCAAATCCCTGTCCCCCATGAATCGCTGTCAATGGAAGGAAAGTTGCACGTCCATACCGGTTCTGCTTCAGATAACCAATCATTTTTTTTGCAGTTTCTTCGTCTGCAGTAACAATATTCTGGATACTGCCTCCAAGTGCGATCTCCACCGCAGTCTCATATTTTTTATCTACTTTGATCAGATCAGCCACAACCCCCAGGATTTTCGGCTCACGGCTTTTCTGCTCCATCACACGACGGATACTGTTCCCATAACCATCGTAACGCTCCGTAAGGTTCCTCAGAGACTCCAGACGAGAGTACTCCCTGTGATAAGTATTCTGCCTGTTTCGCAGGTTTTCATTTGCCTGTCCGATCTCTTTTTGCAGTCCGGCAATCTCTGTTTCATAGTTTTTGATCTGTTCTACAGAATCCGTGATCTTCCCTGATACTGCCTTCAGTTCTTCCGTATACTGCGCGGCAAGTTCCTGTTGCCTCTGTACATCACTCTCCGCTTCTACCAGACGTTTGTAAAGCAGTGCCCGGCGTACCTTGATCTGTTCAAGCGTCGTTTCATAATGCTGCAGCTTTGCCTTCGTGGATGCACGGTTATTCAGAAGCTCACGGATATCGTTCTGATTCTTTTCAATCTCCACTGTCATCTCTGCAATCCGGCTCTGCAGGGCAGTCAGCTCCTCTCCTGCCTGCTTTTGTCTCTCAGATGCTGCTGCAAGATGTCTGTCGATCTCTGCTTTTTCTTCTTCCAGTTCGGATTTCTGCCTTTCACGGTTTGCAAGCTCTGCCTGAATATCGTTTGCGCGTTTTTCATAGTGTTCATCATTCATACGGACACTGTTGATCTGCTCTTTTAAAAGCTCGATCTGGTTTTCCAACTGCTGCTTCAGAAGTGTTGTCTCATTTCTCTGGCTTTTTGCATGCTCGATTCCGGCGTCGATCTCATCTACTTCCTGCTCGATCTTCTCATACTGTGCCTTCATATCTTCATGCTTTTTACCGGCTTCAGTGAGTTCATCCTGCGCAATCTTCAGCTTCTCATCGTTTTCCCGGATCTGCCCCTTCAGACGTTTCATCTCCACCAGGAACATATTGATGTCATAATGCTTCAGTTCTTCTCTCTTTTTCAGATATTCCTTCGCTGTCTCCGACTGTTTCTGAAGCGGACCAAACTGCTTTTCCAACTCTCCCAAAATATCATTGACACGGACCAGATTGCTCTGCTCTTCTTCCAGTTTGCGAAGAGATAACGCCTTACGGCGCTTAAATTTGACAATCCCGGCCGCCTCATCAAAAAGCTCTCGTCTCTCTTCCGGCTTACCGCTCAGGATCTTGTCAATCTGTCCCTGCCCGATGATCGAATATCCTTCTTTTCCGATACCTGTATCATAAAACATCTCATTGATATCTTTGAGCCTGCAGACACTGCCGTTGATCAGGTATTCACTTTCCCCCGAACGGTACAACTTTCTTGTGACTTTAACCTCTTCAAACTCCACCGGGAGTTTGTGATCTGAATTATCCAGTGTGATCGCAACCGATGCGTAGCTGAGGGGTTTCCGGTTTTCCGTACCGGAAAAAATAACATCCTGCATCGTACCTCCACGGAGCTGCTTCACCTTCTGCTCTCCGAGTACCCAGCGGACGGCATCCGCCACGTTACTTTTCCCACTTCCGTTCGGTCCGACGATTCCGGTGATCCCGTTATGAAATTCAAAGACAATCTTATTTGCAAAAGACTTAAATCCCTGTACTTCAATACTTTTTAAATACATGCCTCACCTACTGTACCTTTCCTTCTTTCAGCTTCAGGATTGCCTGATAAGCCGCTTCCTGTTCGGCAGCCTTTTTGGTTCTTCCGATACCACATCCAAAGGCTTCTCCGCCGATCACAACCTCTACACGGAAGGATTTATTGTGGTCCGGTCCCTCTTCTCCTACCAGCTGGTAGACAATTCCTTTTTCCTGACCGCCCTGTACCATTTCCTGCAGGATAGTCTTGCTATCATAAAAGAGCCGTTTCCCTTCCAGGTCGTTTAAAATATATTTTAAAATAAACTCTTTCGCATTAGCAAAACCACCATCCAGATAAATCGCACCAATCAGTGCTTCCAATGCATCCGAGGTAATAGACTCTCTGAATCTTCCACCGGTCGCGTCCTCACCTTTCCCAAGCAGCAGATAACTTCCAAGTTCCAGATCCCGCGCACAAAAGGCAAGTGCCTTCTCGCATACCATGCTCGCTCTTAACTTAGTCAGTTCTCCTTCCGGCATTGTCTGGTTCTCGAAAAAAAGATATTCGCTTGAAATCAGTTCCAGAACAGCATCTCCAAGGAATTCCAGACGTTCATTACAGTCTGCCTTCTTCATATGCTTTTCATTCACATAAGAGCTGTGCGTCACAGCATGTCTGAGCAAATGGCTGTCCTTGAAATTGTAGCCGATTTTTTCTTCCAGTTCCTTTACATTTCTGCTCATGATTGCTCCTCCAATTTTAAAAAAGGACACTCCCCAAAAATGGGGATGTCCCCTGTAATCATTTTCCCTAGTTA
>ERZ506754.1099-NODE-1099-length-11044-cov-2.788425_pt1 | contig 11044 bp, 9 predicted proteins | sample MGYA00513043_ERZ506754 | MGnify/ENA metagenome assembly ERZ506754 | reverse complement strand
TCTGGTTCAGGTTGAAGATATACCGTTCCAACCATTGGAGATTTTATCAAACTAGCATCATCGAGATCATCGCTTTTACTGCTTACAATACTTTCATCGCTAGCTTCAATAGCTGGAGAATCAGCATAATTTTTATTATCTTGGCTAATAAATGGTGCTTCATTTTTACTCAAATGAATATGAAAACCATCCGTTGTGATTTCAAGTTCTCGTGTAGGAGAGTTATTGAAGTCTTCCATTAACTTCTTCACATCATTAAAATCCAATCTTATTCACTCCATTTTCTTAACGCTAATACCGCATTATGACCACCAAACCTCAAGAATTGAAAAAGGAGGATGAATGATTATGAACCCCAACATTTTGAATAAAAATCCGCTGATGTTTTTTGACAGGGCGGTAAATGCCCAGCGCAGCCAGCTACTTACAGTCATGGCCGATGCGGTAAGTGAGTGCCGCACGGCGGCAGATCAGGTAGCCGAACTGAATGAGACCGGTCAGGTGGGGCTGCTCCGTCTGGCAGAGGTCTGGAGCACCATCCGTGCCAAGGAAGGTATGGGTGGTCTGGTTCTGGAAGGAACCGAAGCGAAGATCCTGTCCGATGTGGTGGCACAGTTTTATGCCTACCTGTCCGGCTGTATGTTCAACGATCCTGTGGGAATGGCCATTTATGCAGAGCTGCACTACATGATGTCCTCCCTCATGCTGGGAGAATGGTTTGAATAAAGAGCCGCGCCTGCGCTTTACTGATGAGGAACGGTCTGATCCTGCACTGGAAAAGCCGATCCGTAAAGCGGAGAAAGCTGCGGCCAGAGCAGATAAGGCGCAGGCCAATATCCCAAAGAAAAAGGTCAGGCAGACGGTCATTGACCCGGATACCGGAAAAAAGACCTCGAAGCTGACCTTTGAGGACAAGAAAAAGCCACCTTCCAAAGTTTCTCAAGGAGTCAGGGAAGCTCCCGTCCATCTGGTCGCAGGCAAGCTCCACAAAGAGATCCGGGAAACAGAGCAGGACAATGTGGGCGTGGAAAGCGCCCACAAGTCCGAGGAAGCGGTGGAGACTGGCGCTTATCTGGTGCGGGAGGGCTATCGCAGCCACAAGCTGAAGCCGTACCGCAAAGCAGCACAGGCAGAGCGTCAACTGGAAAAGGCAAATGTAAATGTTCTGTACCAGAAATCTTTGCAGGAAAATCCCCAGTTTGCCAGCAACCCTCTTTCCCGCTGGCAGCAAAAGCAGGCCATCAAAAAGCAGTATGCCGCCGCCAAACACGCCGGTCAGACTGCCGGAAATACCGCCCAGGCTGCATCCAAAACCGGAAAAGCCGCAAGGACGGTAAAAGAAAAGGTACAGCAGGCAGGGGCATTCGTCATGCGCCACAAGAAGGGTTTCCTGATGGCAGGGGTTTTGTTCCTCATTACCTGTATGCTGATGAATACCATGTCCTCCTGCTCCATGATGGCGCAGAGCATCGGTTCCGTTCTCTCCGGCACCACCTATCCGTCGGATGACCCGGAAATGCTGGCGGTGGAGGCAGATTATGCAGCCAGAGAAGCCCAGTTGCAGGAGGAAATCGACAACATTGAAAGCAGCCACCCAGGGTATGACGAGTATCGCTATGACCTTGGTATGATCGGCCATGACCCTCATGAGCTGGCAGCATTTCTGTCTGCCGTCTTGCAAGGTTACACCCGGCAGAGCGCTCAGGCAGAGCTGGCGCGTGTGTTTGCAGCACAGTATCAGCTGACGCTTACTGAGGAAGTGGAGATTCGCTACCGCACGGAGACCTCCACCGACCCGGAGACCGGCGAGACCACCTCAGAAGAAGTCCCCTATGAGTATTACATTTTGAATGTGAAACTCACCAGCAAGCCCATTTCCGCTGTGGCGTCGGAGTTACTGACCCCGGAGCAGATGGAAATGTATCAGGTTTACCGGCAGACCATGGGCAATAAGCCGCTGTTGTTTGGCGGTGGTTCCCCTGACATGAGCAATTCCGAGGACTTGACCGGTGTACAGTTCGTAAATGGAACCCGTCCCGGAAATCCGCAGTTGGTGGAGCTGGCCAAGCGTCAGGTCGGCAATGTGGGCGGCTATCCTTATTGGAGCTGGTATGGCTTTGACAGCCGCGTGGAGTGGTGCGCCTGCTTTGTATCCTGGTGTTATAACCAGGCTGGAAAAAGTGAGCCGCGCTTTGCAGGCTGTGAGTGGCAGGGCGTTCCGTGGTTCCAGTCTCATGGACAATGGGGTGCAAGAGGCTATAACAATCTGGCTCCCGGAGATGCAATTTTCTTTGATTGGGATTTGGATGGGACAGCAGACCATGTGGGTATCGTGATCGGTACGGATGGCAGCCGTGTTTATACCGTGGAGGGAAATTCCGGCGATGCCTGCAAGATCAAAAGTTATGACCTGAATTATCAAAGTATTAAGGGCTACGGCCTGATGAACTGGTAACAGACTTTGTGGAAAGGAGTGAACGGTTATGGCAAAAAACAAAATTGAACGTATCGACCAGGAAATTGAGAAAACCCGTGAGAAGATTGCGGAATATCAGGAAAAGCTCAAGACCCTGGAAGCACAGAAAACGGAGGCAGAGAATCTGGAAATCGTTCAGATGGTTCGTGCGTTACGCATGACGCCAGCACAGCTGAACGCTATGCTTTCCGGTGGAATGAACCACGGCAGAGATACAGCACTGTCGGAATCAAATAATCAGGAGGTTACCGCTTATGAAGAATAAAAGAATTTGCAAAACACTTTCCGCCCTTTGCCTGACAATGGTTGTGGCATTTGGCTTTACGATCCCTGCTTTCGCACAGGGGTCAGAACAGGCTCCGGCGGCACCGGCAGAGGATTCTACCAATGACAGCAATGTGATTGTGGAAGAAACAGAACCGGCACCGGCACTTACACCGGAGGGGAATGCGGCACTGGTGGATGATTTTGGAGGCAATAAGCAGCTTATTACTGTTACGACCAAAGCTGGAAATTACTTTTACATCCTGATTGACAGGGCGAATGAGGATAAAAAGACTGCTGTTCACTTTCTGAATCAGGTGGATGAAGCGGATTTGATGGCACTGATGGAAGATGGAAAAGCAAAAGAGGAGCCGCCTGCGGTATGCAGCTGCACGGCAAAATGTGAAGCAGGGGCAGTCAATACGGCCTGCCCGGTCTGCGCAACTGATAAGAGTAAATGTACGGGCAAAGCACCGGAACCTCCGGCAGAAACATCGGAGCCGGAAAAAGAGAAGCCTGCCGGATTGAACCCGGCTGCGATAGTCCTTTTGCTGGCTCTGCTGGGAGGCGGTGGCGTATTAGCCTACTTGAAGCTCGTTAAGAATAAGCCTAAGACCAAGGGCAATGACAGTCTGGACGATTATGATTATGGCGAGGAAGATTCCGAGGAATGGGAAACCGAGGATGAGGAGTCGGACGAGCCGGATGCTGACGGGGGCAGCACAGAAGAAGATGACGAGGACAGTGTGAAATGACCCGTTTCACAGACAGTCCCTATGAACGCATGATGACACGCAGGCCGGAGGGCGGGAAGGAAACTTCCCGTCCTCCTTCTTTACCCCACAGCCACCCCTGCTATGGTTGCGGGAATTATGGAAGGCCCTGCGTAGGTATCTGTCACCGGGAAATGTCCCGATGGCTCAAAGAGAGGAGGAACCATCATGGCTCAACATAAATTGGTAATTGCCGAAAAACCATCAGTTGCCCAGAGTTTGGCGGCGGTGATCGGCGCAACCGTCCGTAAGGACGGGTATCTGGAGGGCAACGGCTGGCGTGTCAGCTGGTGCGTGGGCCACCTGGCCGGTCTTGCGGATGCAGACAGCTATGACCCAAAGTATGCCAAGTGGCGATATGATGACCTGCCTATTCTGCCGGAACATTGGCAGATGGTAGTGGGAAAGGATAAGAAAAAGCAGTTTGATATTCTCAAAAAGCTGATGAATGCCCCGGATGTGACGGAGGTGGTAAATGCCTGCGATGCCGGACGCGAGGGCGAGTTGATCTTCCGTAGCGTCTATGAGCTGGCAGGTTGCAAGAAGCCGATGAAAAGGCTCTGGATTTCTTCGATGGAGGACTCCGCCATAAGGGAAGGCTTTGCAAACCTGCGCCCCGGTGCGGACTATGACGGACTTCGGGATGCTGCCCTCTGCCGTGCCAAGGCCGACTGGCTGGTGGGAATCAATGCGACAAGGCTTTTTTCCGTGCTGTATCACCGAACCCTCAACATCGGGCGCGTGATGTCCCCGACGCTGGCGCTTATTGTTCAGCGAGAAGCTGAGATCGACACCTTTCAGCCGATTCCCTTTTATACCGTGGCGCTGGAGCTGCCCGGTCTTACCGTATCCGGGGAGCGCATAAGTGACCGAGCAAGCGCAGAGCAGCTGAAAAAAGCCTGTCAGGGTGCAGCTGTCACAATCAAAAAGGTGGAGTGCAAGGAAAAGTCCGAAAAGCCGCCTGCCCTCTATGACCTGACTACCCTGCAAAGAGATGCCAACCGCCTGCTTGGATTTACAGCCCAGCAGACCCTGGACTATCTACAAAGCCTGTATGAAAAGAAGCTATGCACCTATCCCCGTACTGACAGCCGCTATCTGACCGGTGATATGGCAGACAGCCTGCCGGTGCTGGTGAATTTGGTTGCCAATGCTATGCCGTTTCGCAAAGGGATCGCCATTACCTGTGATCCGCAGACGGTAATCAACGATAAGAAAGTAACCGACCACCACGCAGTAATCCCTACCAGAAATCTCAAGGATGCAGACCTTTCTGCCCTTCCTGCGGGAGAAAAAGCGGTGCTGGAGCTGGTGGCCCTGCGTCTGATGTGCGCCGTAGCCCTGCCCCATATCTATTCGGAAACCGTTGTGATTGCAGCGTGTGCCGATGGGGAGTTTACCGCTAAAGGAAAAACGGTGAAGCACCCCGGATGGAAAGCACTGGAGGACGCTTATCGTGCCAAAATGAAGGATACAGAGCCGAAAAAAGAGGGCGTAGAGAAAGCCCTGCCGGAGCTGACCGAAGGACAGACCCTTTCGGTTGCTGCTGCAATCGTCAAAGAAGGCAAAAGCAGTCCGCCTCAGCACTTTACGGAGGACACCCTATTGTCCGCGATGGAGACTGCCGGAAAAGAGGATATGCCGGAGGATGCCGAGCGAAAAGGTCTGGGTACACCGGCCACCCGTGCCGGTATTTTGGAAAAGCTGGTATCTGCCGGTTTTCTGGAACGAAAAAAGAGCAGGAAAACGGTGCAGCTTCTCCCTTCCCACGATGCAGTCTCCCTGATCACCGTCCTGCCGGAACAGCTGCAATCTCCGCTTTTGACTGCCGAGTGGGAGTACCGTCTGGGCGAGATCGAGCGCGGGCAGCTTGCCCCAGAGGGGTTTCTGGACGGGATCAGCACCATGCTGAAAGACTTGGTGGGAACTTATCAGGTCATCAAGGGAACTGAGTACCTGTTCACTCCGCCCCGTGAGGTGGTGGGCAAATGCCCTCGCTGCGGCGGTGAAGTTGCAGAACTGCAAAAAGGCTTCTTCTGTCAGAATGATTCTTGCAAATTTGCAATCTGGAAAAACAACAAATGGTGGGCTGCCAAGAAAAAACAGCCGACCAAAGCTGTGGTGTCTGCGCTGCTGAACGATGGCTGTGTCCGTGTGACGGGGCTATATTCGGAGAAAACCGGCAAGACCTACGATGCCACTGTGGTTTTGGAGGACGATGGACAGTATGCCAACTTCAAGCTGGAATTTGACCAGCGGAAAGGAGGCAGCCGATGAAGCTCTCTTTAGTGGAACGGGAAACCATTCTCCTCTATAACCAGGCAGAACCAATGGCTGAGGTCTACACCCACGATCCCCGTCTGATGGAGAAGCTGGAACTGCTGGCAAAAAAGCACCCCGACCAGATCACCCGAAAGGACGCCCATAACTTTACCGTCCCCAAGCGGTGTGTATCAGTCCGGGAGCCATACAGCGCCGAGCGTCGCAAAGCTGCCAGTGAGCGTGCGAAAGCCGCCGGATACCAGCCCCCTGTGAAAAAGTCCGGCAGTTAAAGGCACATGGCAGAGAATGTATTTGAAGCGGTCAAGCAGTCGGTCAGCACCAGAGAAGCGGCAGAGTTTTACGGGATAAAAGTCAGTCGAACTGGCATGGCCTGCTGTCCCTTTCACGATGATAAGAACCCCAGCATGAAGGTAGACCAGCGGTTCCACTGCTTTGGCTGCGGTGCAGATGGGGATGTGATCGACTTTACCGCAAAGCTCTTTAACCTCTCCCCAAAAGAAGCGGCGGAGAAACTGGCACAGGACTTTGGCCTGATCTATGACAGTCAGGCCCCGCCCCGCAGGAGATATGTCCGGCAAAAAAACGAGGCACAGAAGTTTCGGGAGGATCGACAGCGCTGTTATCGCGTACTGTCCGATTACTACTATCTGCTGAAAAAATGGGAAGCCGACCGTTCTCCCAAAACACCGGAGGAAGAACCGCACCCCCGCTTTGTGGAAGCAATCCAGAAGAAAGCCTATGTAGAGTACCTGCTGGACCTTTTTCTTTATGAAAGTGAAGAAGAACAAAAGGCATGGATTGCGGAACACACAGCAGAAATCACACACTTGGAAAGGAGATTGAAAATCATGGCTGAGAACAAACCCACCCACCGAGAACGGCTAAGGGAAATCACAGATGGCATCGAGCAGGGTATCAAAGAACTGTTTGAAAGCGAAAAGTATATGCGTTATCTGTCCGTCATGTCCCGATTTCACCGCTATTCGGTAAACAACACTATGCTCATCTATATGCAGAAGCCGGACGCCACTTTGGTAGCCGGATACAATAAGTGGAAAGACCAGTTTGAGCGTCATGTAAAAAAGGGCGAGCATGGCATTACCATCATCGCCCCAACACCGTACAAGAAGAAAATCGAGGAGCAGAAGCTGGACCCAGATACCAAGGCTCCGATTCTGGATAAAGACGGAAAGATCGTCACAGAGGAAAAAGAAATCGAGATTCCCATGTTTCGCCCTGTCAAGGTCTTTGATGTGAGTCAGACCGACGGGAAACCTTTGCCGGAGCTTGCATCATCCCTTTCCGGCAATGTGCCAAATTATGAGGCATTCATGGAGGCCCTGCGCCGCAGCGCACCGGTGCCGATTACTTTTGAAGCAATGGCCGCCGATACGGACGGCTATTTTTCTGCCGATCATCAGAAAATTGCCATTCGTCAGGGCATGAGCGAGGTGCAGACGGTTTCGGCCACGGTTCACGAGATTGCTCACAGCAAGCTTCATGACCCCAAAAAATATGAAATGCTACCGTCATGGAAGGTTGTGCAGGAGAGTGAAGGTGGAACCAAGCATGATTTCAAGTTGGATTTTGCCACAGAAAAAGAAGCCGAACAGTTTGCTTCTGATATGGATTGGCGTTATGTGGACGAAAATCAGTTTGAATGGCATCTTGCAGTTGAGGAAGATGCAACCGCAGAAAAACAGGCAATCAAAAACCGTCACACGGAAGAAGTGGAGGCTGAAAGCATCTCCTATGCAGTCTGCAAATATTTTGGAATTGAGACAGGAGAAAACAGCTTTGGCTATATTGCCAGTTGGAGTCAGGGCAAGGAACTGAAAGAGCTGCGGGCCAGCCTGGAAACCATAAACAAGATTTCCTCTGAGCTGATTACCGGGATTGAAAAGCATTACCGGGAAATCTGCAAGGAACGGGGTATCCAGATAGAAACACAGGAGCAAGATACCAGCCCAGAGGTTTTACCCCCGGAATCCGCACCAGAAGCTGCACCACCTCCAACACCACCGAAAGAGCAGAAGCCGGATTATAGGCTTCCGCTTCCTGATCCGACCATCACCCCAGACATGGCGGAACAGTGCGGGTATACCATCCCGGATATGTACCCGCTATCCAAAGACCGGGCCATGGAGCTGCTGGAGATGGTGGGTCTGCCGGATAAGGCTAACGCCTACCCGGCACAGCTGTCCGGCGGTCAGAAGCAGCGCATCGCCATTGCTCGCGCACTGGCAACCAACCCCAAGGTGCTGCTGTGCGACGAGGCCACCAGTGCGCTGGACCCCAACACCACCCACTCCATCCTGACCTTGATCAAGGATATCAACCGCAAGCTGGGCATCACCGTGGTGGTCATTACCCACCAGATGAGCGTGGTGGAGGAGATTTGCGACAGCGTGGCCATTCTGGACGGCGGTGTGGTCGTGGAACAGGGCTCGGTACAGGAAATTTTTGCAAACCCCAAAACGGCAGCCGCCAAGCGTCTGGTGGCGCCCAACGGCGGCAGCGCAGCGCGGGATCTTTCCTGCTTTGCGCCGGATGACCATGTGGTGCGCGTTACCTTTAATGGTGCCTCCACTGCAAAGCCGCTGGTGGCAAGCCTTGCCGCCGAAAAAGGCATTCTGGTGTCGGTGCTCAGCGCCGATACCCGCGATCTGAGCGGCCAGTGCTACGGCTCCATGCTGCTCAAGCTGCCCGCTGACCTGGACGAAGCAAAACAGGCTGCTGCCTATATGCGGGCACAGCCCGGCATTACGGTGGAGGAGGTGACCGGAGAATGACCATTGCAGATTATGGCTTTGCCATCTGGGAGACCTTCTATGCGACGTTGCTCTCCACCGCGTTCTCTCTGGTCATCGGCCTGCCGCTGGGCGTGCTGCTGGTGGCCGGTGATAAGGACGGCATTCTGCCCCTGCCCGGCTGGCTGATGCACCTGCTGAATATCATCATCAACATCCTGCGCAGTGTGCCTTTCCTGATTTTGATGATCTGCGTTTTTCCGCTGACCCGTATCATCGTGGGCACCACCGTAGGCACCAAGGCCACCATCGTCCCGCTGGTGGTTGCGGCCTTCCCGTTTGTGGCGCGTCTGGTGGAGACCAGCCTGCGTGAGCTGGATGAGGGTGTGGTGGAAGCCGCCCAGAGCATGGGTGCGACCCCGTTCCAGATCATCACCAAGGTAATGATCCCCGAGTGCCTGCCCGGCCTGATCTCCAGCATGACCACGGCCCTGACCACCATTCTGGGCTACTCGGCCATGTCCGGTGTCATCGGCGGCGGCGGCCTGGGCAAGATCGCCCTTTCCTACGGCTACTACCGCTACCAGACCAACATTATGATCGTTTGCGTCATCCTGCTGGTGCTGCTGGTGCAGATCTTCCAGACCGTTGGCACCTTCTGGGCCACCAGAAGCGATAAGCGGCTGAGGAAGTAACTCCTTCAGTCGCACTTCGTGCGCCAGCTCCCTCGGAGAGGGAGCCTTAAAGCCTCCCCCTTTGAGGGAGGTGGCAAAGCCGAAAGGCTTTGACGGAAGGAGTTCTCTCCTCATTTCGTCCCGGACGGGAAGTAAAATTCAACGTTTCAATTCCCCGCCGGAGACATGTGCTCCTGCGGGGAATTGTACTATTCGGACAAACCCAGTAAAGGAGTATGTTGCAATGAACCGTGATACCATCTGTGTGCAGGGCGGTTATACGCCCGGCAATGGCGAACCCCGCCAAATCCCCATCATCCAGTCCACCACCTTCAAATATGCCACCAGCGAGGATATGGGCAAGCTGTTCGATCTGGAGGCAGACGGCTATTTCTATTCCCGCCTGCAGAACCCTACCTGCGACATGGTAGCCAAAAAGATCTGCGAGCTGGAAGGCGGCACTGCCGCCATGCTTACCTCCAGCGGACAGGCCGCAAACTTCTTTGCCCTGTTCAATATCTGCGAGGCCGGAGACCACATCGTGGCCTCCAGCACCATCTACGGCGGCACCTTCAACCTCATCTCGGTCACCATGGCTAAAATGGGCATCACCGCCACCTTCGTGGATCCTCTGTGCACCGAGGAGGAGCTGAACGCCGCCTTCCGGCCCAACACCAAGGTGGTGTTCGGCGAGACCATCGCAAACCCCGCCCTGACCGTGCTGGACAAAAATACCCGTGCATTGGCTCTTTACCGCCGGATGGGCTGGAAGGTGTGCGGCGTGGAGCTGGTGTTCGACCCCGCGAAAGATCGCTTCGCCGCCGTGCACAGCGAGCTTCTCGTGATGCGGTACGAGGGCTGAAAAATGCTGCCGAAGGGGCGCAAAGGCGGTCAACAGTCGAAAAAATGTTGAAAACTTTTGTATTACCCGGCCAATGCCGGGGGAATAATTTTGTTATCTTTGTATAAAAGGCGAAAAAGACCCCCCTCATCATTGGGAAAACCGCCAAAAATGCGTTCTGGGGCTGTACATTGGTTTCGGCTTGCGCTAAAATAGGTACAACGCAACAGGCAAGAAACAAATCGAATTCCCGAGAACGATAATAGATAGGAGCGTTTTACTATGTACGTCAAAGAAGTTACCGTTGAAAATCAGGTTGGTCTGCACGCTCGTCCGGCTACCTTCTTTATCCAGAAGGCTAACGAGTTCAAGTCTTCCATCTGGGTCGAGAAGGAAGAGCGCCGCGTGAACGCTAAGAGCCTGCTGGGCGTTCTGTCTCTGGGCATCGTGGGCGGCACCACCATCCGCATCATCGCTGACGGCGCAGACGAGCAGGCTGCTGTTGATGGCCTGATCAAGCTGGTCGAGTCTGGCTTTGCAGAGTAATTCGAGCCTTTGATTTTTGAGGCGGCGGGATGTTTTTCCTGCCGCTTTTTGTTTTACCAAGGAGCTGCCATGACCAAAGCAGAACTGTATCAGAAAGCCTGTATGCTGCCGCTTTTGCCCGGTGTGTATATCATCCGGGACAAAAGCGATACCATCATCTATATCGGCAAAGCCAAGCGCTTGCGCATCCGGGTGAGCCAGTATTTCCGCGAGGGTGTGCCCCACGACAACAAGGTCAGCCAGATGATCGCCCACGCCTATGCGTTTGATGTCATCGTCTGCCAGAGCGAGTTCGAGGCGCTGGTGCTGGAAGCCAGCCAGATCAAGGCCCACACCCCGAAGTACAACATCCTGCTGAAGGACGACAAGGGCTACAGCTATATCAAAGTGACCAAGGAAGAGTGGCCGCGGCTCTCCTTCACGCTGCAAAAAGAGGA
>ERZ506754.1076-NODE-1076-length-11242-cov-8.553947_pt1 | contig 11242 bp, 9 predicted proteins | sample MGYA00513043_ERZ506754 | MGnify/ENA metagenome assembly ERZ506754 | reverse complement strand
TGTTAAAAGCACTGGAAAATTGTATCAGCAAAGAAAAGTTTATAGAAAAAATGAAGCAGTTCGGATGGAACGTAAACTGGACAGAGAAACGGAAGCACATCACATTTCAGAACCAGGATGGGAAGAAAGTGCGAGATAGCAATTTGTCAAAAACATTTCATCTGGACATCAGCAAGGAGGGATTGGAGAATGAATTTGATAGAAATAGGCAAAAAGCCAGAGATTCAGCCAACAGAGACAGCAGATCAGATGAAGAACTTGCCGGATACTACCGACAAGTGGAAGCAGCTTGCGAAGGAGCAGGCGGCGTTACTGGAGCTAGTGACGGAAGAGAGAGACGAGTTACAGGTGAGAATTCAGAAGATGAACGAGTTTATCCAGAAATTTCAGGAAAGGACACACAAGCTGAAGATGGAAAAACAGAAGCTATTCTTCGAGAGTCACGAAATGCAAGACGAAATTCGGAAATTAAACGACGAAATTCAGCGTCTGACAACCGAACTGTCCGAAACGCAGAAGCTGAATCAATCGCTTCAGCAGAGCAACGACGATCTGAGAAACAGAAATGGCTTAATGAGCAGGAGCGAGCAAGAGCAGCTCGAAGAAGAAATAAAAGACGTTCGGGACCAGAACTCTAAATTACAGATACAGGTGAATAAATCATCTGTTGAAGCAGTAGATGAAGCACAGAAGAAACAAAAAGAAGCAGAGAAAAAGATGGAGCAGGCAGAATCCAAAGCCCGTAACGAAAAGAAACGTGCTGAGCTGGAAATTCGTAAAGCGAAAAAAGAAGTAAAGGACAGAACGGAAAACATGAAGGCTATGGAGTATTTCTGGGGAATGGGATACATTACGGTAGTTCTGTTTGCAATTCTACAGAATGGTGCTTTTCAACATGATTTCATAGATTTTTTCATGACTCCATTCATGTGGTATGTTCGATTTTGTAAATGGCTGGTATATCCAACTTATGATAATGGATTTAACCAGAAAATAGCATATGCAGGTGGAGAAGTATGGGTTATCAGGATTCTGGCAATTGTAGCTGTCCTTTTCATAGTGGTAATAGCAATGGTGATAATCACGGAAGCAATAAAACGATACAAAAAAATGTGGGATGAAATTTCACAGATGTTTTTAATTGGAAGTCTTTCAGGAATAACAGTGCTTGGAGATGTAACTAGAAAATATCTGCCGGTGAATTTGATTTTGCTATTTATACTCATTAATATGGGTATCATGCTACTCAGAATATATCTTCGGAAGAAGTTTGATTATATGTAATTTGTCATTTTAATGACCAGTGGATGGTACCTGACAAATGATAAAGCTGTTATTATGATTGCACACCGCTTAAAAACAGTACAGAAAGCTGAACGGATTTTCGTTCTGGAGAATGGAAAACCGTTCAGAAGGGAATACATGAAGAACTTGTGAGACAGGATGGGATTTATCGTCATTTTATTGTTGAAAGAAGAGAGGCAACAAAATGGAGAGTTTAGGAGTCTAAATGTCTGGTGCGGCGATATTCCAAAGGTGATACACCAAAATGCTTTTTAAACACAGAGGCGAATTTGCTCTGATTCAGATATCCGACCTGTGCTGCAATCTCAGCTACAGACAGTCGTGTTGAGGCAAGCAGTTCGCCTGCTTTATTCATACGCATTTCACGCAGATAGACAGAAATATTCTGTCCGTAAACACCGCGGAAATAATTTTTTAGACTGGTTTCGCTGATAGAAAAATATTCAGCCAGTTCCCACGCAGGATGATGCTGCCGCAGGTCTGAGGTAATGATGCTTTCGACTTTTTTAGCAATACTAACCTGTGACTCAGTAAAGAAAGTGCACGCCTGAGACGGTGGGATACATTTTAGATTTTGCAGTATAGAGAATAAAGCAAGCGTATAAATTTTCATTTGAATTACTGCAAAGGATGCCGGAAAATCATATAAGCCCCAGAGTTTTTTGAGAATTTCCTCAGTTTCGTGGGTCGCTGTTGATATATACGTGCTTCCATGAGGACAAAACATCTCTGAGATTTTTCTGAAATCAATGCTGAATTCATTTTGTATCCATGTATTTTCTAAAGTAAATGTATCTATATCAATAAAGAATTCAAGCCCCTCATAGATGCGCCTTGGATAAACATATTCTTTTTGGGCGAAGCATTCTGTGAGAGAAAGTTCTCTGTCTTTGATGTAGACAAAATTTTTACTGTTCAGGATCATTTCACAACGACCTGTCACACAATAGTTAAGAAGCAATGGACCTTTTGTAATGGAGCTGTCTGATCGAAGGTCAGGAGCTGTCCAGGTTGGAGAATTCACGAAAATATATGCCAGAGACAAACCAGGGAACAGTGAAAAAAAGGTCATCGAACCTTTACCTTCCTTCGTATTTAATATAAGCTCCATACTATATTCAGCTTGTTTTATGGATATACCCGGTATTTTGATACATTTTTTAATCACATCATTAGTTTTCATAGATGATCTCCCTGATATAAGTACTTTTGTCCTGTAACAAATAATATTATAGGATTTGAAGAGAGTAGAGTCAACAATAAAACTCGATGCTGTTTGGAGCTAAAATGATATTTGGTTGTAGAGATATAGCAAAACATATGGTATTTTATGGAGTGTTAGATAGAACTAATTATATAAGGGAGGTATTCTGTATGAATAACAAATTACAGGCGAAGGATCTGATCAACCTGGGACTTTTCACAGTCCTTTATTTTGTACTCGGATGCTGTGTGGCAATTCCGATTGGATTTGTTCCGATATTTCTTCCGATTCTTGGTGCATTGTGGACACTGATCACAGGAATTCCATTTATGTTATTCCTGACAAGGGTAAAGAAGTTTGGTATGGTAACGCTGATGGCAATTCTGAGTGGCCTTTTGATGGGACTTACCGGAATGGGATATTGGGGTGTACCTTTGGGGCTTATCTTTGGGCTGCTGGGAGATTTGATTCTGAAATTTGGCAATTATAAAAGTGCTAAAAGGAGCCTGATTGGATATGCAGTATTCAGTCTCTGGATGGTTGGTACATATATTCCAATGTACTTCATGGTAGAAGATTCAAGAGCCAGCTTCGCAGCCAGTTTTGGTAAAGAGTATGCAGATAAAGTAATGGCTGTCATGCCTATGTGGAGCATTGTTCTTGTGATTGCAGGTATCTTTATCTGCGCAATCATTGGAGGAATGATTGGAAAAGCGTTGCTCAAAAAACACTTTGTAAAAGCAGGAATCGTGTAATGGATGAGATATTATCTGCTACTGTTGACAGCAGAAATGGAATTGTTTTAGATCCTAGAACAAAATTGTTTATGCTTATAACGATTACAACATTGATGTTCAGTACCAGCAATGATGGAATCATGAATATAGTGAAACCAATACTAAGCCTTATACCATTTGCATTGATTTTGTCAGAGCACAAATTCAAAACAGCCGGTAAATATGCAGTTCTCTATGCGGTATGCTTTGTACTGGAGCGGCTGGCATTGAATGTTTGGAGTGGTATGATTTCTTTTCTGATATTGGCAGCAACATCAATTATGACGCGTTTTGCACCGGGAATTATGACAGGCGCATATCTGATTTCTTCTACATCTGTAAGTGAGTTTATCAGTGCAATGGAGCGGATGCATGTCACAGAAAAAATCATAATACCGTTGTCAGTTATTTTCCGTTTCTTTCCTACAATCAAGGAAGAATATCAGGCAATCCGGGATGCAATGAAAATGAGAAATATCCGTTTTGGTGGTAAAAATCCATTCCTTATGATTGAATACCGGCTGATACCATTGATGGTATCCGTAATAAAAATTGGTGATGAGCTGTCTGCAGCAGCTCTAACAAGGGGACTTGGTGCACCGGTCAGAAGAACCAATGTCTGCGAGATTGGCTTTCATGTACAGGATTTTATTGCCATTGTTGTTTGCTTTGCATGCTTTATATTGTTCTTTTTGCATCAGTATATTGTTTTTTGAGGTAGTACATTATGATAAAAATAGATCATGCAACATTTACATATGGAGAAAATAATGAATATTCTGTGGGAATCCGGGATATTGATCTGGAGATAGAAGATGGTCAGGTTATTGTGCTATGTGGGGAGAGCGGTTGTGGAAAAACAACACTCACTCGAATGCTCAATGGGTTGATTCCACATTATTATGAAGGAAAATTAACTGGTGAGATATGGATAAATGGGATAAATGTTTCGCAGCAGCCACTGTATGATACAGCAAAAATTGTTGGAAGTGTTTTTCAAAATCCACGGTCACAGTTTTTTAATGTAGACACAACAAGCGAGATTACTTTTGGATGTGAAAATCTTGGAATGCCAAAGGAAGAAATCAAAGATCGATTGCAGGCTACAATTCAGGAGCTGCATCTGAAAAAATTGATTGGACGCAATATTTTTCAGCTTTCAGGTGGAGAGAAGCAGAAGATTGCCTGTGCAGGGGTTTCTATTATGAAACCGGATATTTTTGTCCTGGACGAACCCTCTTCTAATCTGGATGCAGCTTCAATCATGGATCTGCGAAGAATAATCGCCTACTGGAAGGAACAGGGAAAAACAATTATTATATCGGAGCATCGCCTGTATTATCTGCGTGGGCTGGCGGATCGGTTTATTTATATGAAAGAGGGACAGATTATTCAGGATTATTCAGCCACAGAGTTTGAAAATCTGACAGAAGAAAAGCGAGGAGAGATGGGACTGCGGGCTTATGTTCTGGAAAATCTCCTTATGCCAGAGATGTTGATATCAGAAAGAACCACAATGGAGCTTCATGATTTTAATTTTGCATATAAGAATGGTCCACAGATTTTATATATCAGAGAATGTGAGATTCCGGCAAATCGGATTGTCGCAATTACGGGCAATAATGGAGCTGGAAAATCTACTTTTTCCCGTTGTTTCTGTGGTTTGGAAAAACAATGTGGCACAATCATCTGGAATGGAAAAACTTACAGACCAAAAGAAAGGCTGAAAGCCTGTTATATGGTTATGCAGGAAGTGAATCATCAGCTTTTTACAGAGACAATACAGGATGAAGTTATGATTAGCATGAAAGAAGAAAATGAGAAAGAAGCAGACAAATTTCTTGATATGCTGGATCTGATAAAAGTCAAAGACCGTCATCCAATGTCACTTTCCGGAGGTCAGAAGCAGCGGGCGGCTATCGCATCTGCAATTGCCTCTGGGCGCTCTGTGCTGTTTTTGGATGAACCAACCAGTGGTCTTGATCATAAGCATATGCTGGAGGTTGCAGAGGTTCTAAGAGAAGTGTGGGATACCGGAATTTCGGTTTATGTGATCACACATGATTTGGAACTGATTATAGAGTGTTGCACTGACGTCATTCATTTTGAAAATGGAACTATTGCAGATCAGTATCAGATGGATGCAGAAGGAATGGAGAAGATAAGAAAATATTTTATGCAGGGAAAGTGTTGTGGCAAGTGGAGTAAATCTGACTGATGGTAAAGGATATCGTAAATAGTTTTGGAAAGTAGATGAATGATAATTATGAGCAAATATAATCCTTTATGGAAGTGGATCAATAAAAATAAAACAGACGATTTCAAGTTGACTTTTGCTGAAATTGAAAACATTGCCGGAGTGCCTATAGATCATTCGTTCCTTACATTCAAAAAGGAACTTTTGCAGTATGGTTTTAAGGTGGTAAAAATTTCTATGAAGGAACAGACAGTAGATTTTGAAAAAGTCAAAGAGGAGGCTTAAACATGGAATCAAAGAAATAGAACTTGTAGTTGCATCTTCGATTGGTGCAGATCTTGCCATGGCATTTCTGACATAGGCAAAAATACCGTTAAAGCATGTATTTTTTGATGGTGGACAGTTTGTACAAATTGGAAAGGCAACACGCAAAATCATGGTTCCGTTCTTATATATAGCAATGAAAAGTTTATATTGGTCAAAAGGAAAGATGCTGAAGAGAATCATGTGGTGTGACGACGGCAAAATCAAACTACAGATGCATCTGCTAAGTGAAAATTGAATACACGGGAAAATAAAAAATCGAAACAGCAGACTTGACAAATTCCTGTAATGAGTTAAAATATAACAGTGCTATATAGCACTGTTATATTTTTGGAAAGAACTTTAGAGGATACGAAAAGAATGTCGACAAAAGCAGAAGATACACAAAAAAATATATTAAATACAGCCAGAAAACATTTCCTGAAAGATGGTCTGACCGGAGCATCTTTAAGAAACATTGTAAAAGATGCCGGACTTACTACTGGTGCATTTTACAAATATTATCCGACGAAAGAGGCACTTTTTGATGCACTGACAGATCCCTATATGGAACACATTTATCAGATATATAATCAGATCGTTGAGGAGTTTGAAAAGCTTTCAGCCAGTGACCAGACAAGGAATATGTCGGATACATCCAGTGATGGGATGGAGCAGATGGTTGATTATATCTATGATCATTATGATAATTTCAGATTATTGTTGAAATGCGGAGACAGTGGAAAATTTGAACTATTCATACACAATATGGTAGAGCGGGAAATAAAGTCCAGCCTGAAATATATGGAAAAGATGAAAGAGAACGGTGTGAAAATACCGATTGTAGAGGAAAGCCTTATGCATATGATCTATACGGGATTTTTTTCATCAGTATTTCAGATCATTGAGCATGATATAGATAGAGAGACTGCAAAGAAAAATGTGCATCAGCTGAAAGAATTCAATACAGGTGGCTGGGAACGATTGTGGAATATTGAATTCCCGGTATAACTAATGTAAATCAGGTGGCTAATGCCAGTAAGCCACCTATTTTATTATATATGAGTTAGAATAAACTAATGAAAGAAACAACAATAAAACCAAAGTAAGGAGTGAACGAATGTGAAAGAAAAAAAGAAGTCGGCAGTCAGCTGGATCCTGACGTGGGCCGGACAAAAAAGAATTGCCTATGTGTGGAGTGTGTTACTTGCAATAGGAAATGTGATTTTTAAGATTTTGCCGTATTTTATTATTGCAGATGTAGTAAAGCTGTTTTTAAATGGTGAAAAGGAGTTTGAAATATATCTTGCAAAAGCGGTTCTGATTGCATTATCGTTTATCATTGCAGAACTGCTTCATTCACTTTCGACAGCATTGTCACATAAAGCAACGTTTGCAGTACTTGCAAATATAAGAAAATCCTGCTGTGACAAGCTGGCGCGGGTACCTCTTGGCTATGTGAAAGACACACCTTCCGGTACATTTAAAAATATTATGGTGGAAAGAATCGACAGTATCGAGACAACACTGGCGCATATTGTCCCGGAATTCACGTCCAATCTGCTGGCACCGATTGTGATTTTGATTTATTTCTTCCTGACAGACTGGAGACTGGCACTCTGGTCATTGGTGCCGGTTATAGTGGGATTTCTTTCCTATTTTGGAATGATGCTGGATTTTAAACCAAGCTTCGAGAGAACGGTTCAGACAACAAAAGATCTGAATGATGCGGCAGTGGAATATATTGACGGAATCGAAGTGATCAAGGCATTTGGAAAGACAGAAAGTTCTTATGCAAAATTTACAAAGGCGGCTATGGCTTATGCAGATTCCTTTATTTCCTGGATGAAACGGTGCTCGATCTTTCATGGACTGATGATGGTGGTCACACCTTATACGCTTCTTACGGTATTGCCGTTTGGGGCACATTATGTAGCCAATGGAACACTTGCGATTTCAGATTTTGTCATCTGCATTATTTTATCACTTGGAATCGTTGGACCGTTGATCACAGTGGGTTCCTATACAGATGATCTTGGCAAGATCGGAGTGATTGTTGGTGAAGTGGCAGGAATTCTGGAACAGCCGGAGCTTGAACGTCCAGAGAAAAGTAAAAGTGTTCCAAAAGATAACTCCGTTACTCTTGAAGATGTCAGATTTGGTTATCACGACAAAGAAATCCTGCACGGAGTAACTATGGAGCTGAAAGCAGGAACGGTAAATGCAATCGTAGGACCTTCCGGAAGCGGCAAGTCGACCATCGCAAAGCTGATTGCGTCCCTGTGGGATGTGGATTCCGGAAGCATCAAAATCGGTGGAGTTGATGTCAAAGAACTGGCATTTGCAGATTTTAATCGGAAAATTGCATATGTTGCACAGGACAATTATCTGTTTAATGAAACAGTCCGTGAAAATATCAGACAGGGAAATCCGGATGCTACAGATGAACAGATCATCGAGGTGACAAAGAAAAGTGGATGCTATGAATTTATCATGCAGTTGGAGAATGGATTTGATACGGTTGTAGGAGGTGCAGGAGGACATCTGTCAGGTGGCGAGAGGCAGCGTATCTCCATTGCAAGAGCAATGTTAAAGGATGATCCGATCGTGATCCTTGATGAGGCAACTGCCTACACAGATCCGGAAAATGAGGCAATTCTGCAGAATTCTATCGCAAAACTGGTAGCAGGGAAGACCCTGATCGTAATAGCACACAGACTTTCTACTGTTAAGGACAGTGACCAGATCTTTGTTGTAAATGATGGAAATGTAACAGCACATGGCACACATGAGGAACTTCTGGTGTCATGCCCGCTTTATAAGGAAATGTGGAATGCCCATATTTCTGTAAAAGATACAGTGAAGGAGGGAGAATGATATGTTTGGGATTCTGGCAAAATTCTTTCGTTTTTCAGGCAGGGAAAATGGCAATAAATTTAAACTGTCGATAGTGATCGGACTCATAGAGGCTCTTGCCTCAGCAATGAAGATTCCGGCTATTATGTACATACTGATTGGTCTGCTGAGTGGGAAACCGACAGGAAAATATATTGGAGGCTCCGTTGCGATTATGGTTCTTGCAATTGTAGTCGACGTAATCTGCAAGAGATACTCTACAGTGCTTCAGACAGAGGGAGGATATAATGCAAGTGCTTTTATGAGAATCAAGATTGCAGAACATCTGCGATATCTGCCGATGGGGTATTTCAATTCCAATAGTATCGGGGAAATTTCTTCCATTACAACCAATACAATGGAAATACTTGGCGATGTGGCTGCGAGAGTGGTTATGCTGACCATGCAGGGAATTCTGGAAACATCCATGATCATTCTTATGCTGTTTCTTTTTGACTGGAGAATTGGACTGACAGCTGCAGCAGGAGTACTTATTTTCTTTGGGGTCAATTCTGTGATGCAGAATGCGGGTAAAAAAGATTCAGAGCAAAAAGTGGTATGCGATACAGAGCTTGTAAATCAGATCATGGAGTATCTGCAGGGAATATCAGAAGTAAAATCATACAACCTGCTTGGAAAACAGGCAAAAAGATTAAATGATGCAAATGAAGCATGCGAAAAGATTAATACAAAGATGGAGATGTTGTTTGTCCCTTATCATTTTCTGCAAAGCGTCATAACAAAAACCACAGGTGCAGTAATCGTAGCATGCAGTGCATATTTTTATATTAATGGAACTATGAGTGCGGTCTATGCAATTGGTATGACAATCTCAGCATTTATGCTTTATGCCAGCCTGGAATGTGCAGGGAATTATTCATCTCTTTTACATGTGGTAAGCGTATGTGTAGATAAAGCAAATGCAATATTGGAGCTGGATACCATGGATATCGACGGTAAAGAAATACAGCCGGAAAATTACGATATTAGACTTTCTAATGTTTCGTTTTCTTATGACAAACGGAAGATCATTGATGATATATCGCTCTCTATTCCGCAGAAAACGACGACAGCAATCGTTGGACCATCTGGTGGAGGAAAATCAACACTTTGCAATCTGATTGCCAGGTTCTGGGATGTGGATTCCGGGGAAGTGACACTTGGAGGTGTGAATGTAAAAGACTACAGCATGAACAGTCTGATGCGTAATTTTTCATTTGTATTTCAGTCGGTGTATTTGTTCGCAGACACCATTGAGAATAATATTAAATTCGGACGCCAGGATGCAAGTCATGAGGAAGTGGTGGAAGCGGCGAAGAAAGCATGTTGTCATGATTTCATCAGCAAACTTCCGAATGGATATGACACAGTGATCGGAGAAGGAGGAGCCACACTTTCCGGTGGTGAGAAGCAGCGTATTTCGATAGCCAGAGCGATTATGAAGGATGCGCCAATCGTCATATTGGATGAAGCTACGGCAAATGTTGATCCGGAGAATGAAAAGGAGCTGATGGATGCAGTAGATGCACTTACAAAGGAAAAAACGATTATTATGATTGCCCACAGATTAAAAACGGTCAGACATGCAGACCAGATTGTGGTTGTTGACAAAGGAAGAATTGTACAGCAGGGAACACATGAGCAACTAATGAAGCAGGAAGGCATTTATAAGAGATTTGTGGATGCAAGGCAGCAGGCAGTAAGCTGGAAACTGGCCCACTGAGAAATAATCCACAGTTAGAGAATATCCAAATTGAATTGTCTGAAAGAGATTTAATTTAAGTTTCTCTAAGTTTCACTTGTATAGGTGGAATGAGGAAAATTCAATAGAGCAATATGAAAAAAGCACTGAAAACCGTTGGACTAATGGTTTTCAGTGCTTTTTTCTTTGGTTAAAGAGAAAAAACATAATAAATTTAAGTTTTGCTAAGTTTCACTAAGTTCTGCATTTGCAGATCGCCATTGTCTTTTCGGCTCATATTTCCCACACCCATCACAGGTCTGTGGCCAGTTAATTTTCCACTCAAAATACTCATCTCTGGTAATTTTACCGGATTTCAATTCTTCTTTTCTGAGAACCCATTCTTTCATAAAATCATTGAGAACTCCATAATTGAACCACATACCAACAGGTGGATGAGCCGGCCAGTTATCAGAATCATGATAACGGACAGCGGTATCCTCACTGGAATTGCATTTTTCACCCGGATAGGTTTCTAACTGAAAGAGATTAATAGCTGCTGGGTTAAATTCATCAATCCAGAATAGGATTTCTATAAGTTCAGATGCATCCATAGTAGTCGGTTCGTGTAGTGCCAGTGGATTTACATCCAGAATCTTAGCCATTTCAGTTACAAGATCTTTACGGGGAACCCTGTAATTTGTTTCGTATTGGGCTAGGCGGTTTGCACCTTTATCACCCCAACCGAGGGCAGCACCAAGTTCTGCCTGCGTCATATGCCGGAATGTCCGGATTTTTTTTATTTTATCACCGATTGTCATACCAAATTTCCAACTTTCTTTTTGATAAATCCATTTTACTACCAAAAACAAGGAATGTAA
>ERZ506754.1073-NODE-1073-length-11254-cov-4.226270_pt1 | contig 11254 bp, 9 predicted proteins | sample MGYA00513043_ERZ506754 | MGnify/ENA metagenome assembly ERZ506754 | reverse complement strand
GGTTGCGTAGCCGAACATCTGAGCCAGAGGAACGAAAGCGTTGACACGCTGGGTGCCAGCCATAGCTTCCATACCCTGAATCTGGCCGCGGCGAGCATTCAGGTCGCCGATGACATCGCCCAGATACTCATCGGGAACGATAACAGCAACCTTCATGATGGGCTCGGTGATGATGGGGTCAGCCTTGCGCATAGCGTCCTTGAAGGCCATAGAACCTGCAATGGAGAAGGCCATTTCAGAGGAGTCGACCTCATGATAAGAACCATCCCACAGGGTGACCTTGACATCAACGACAGGATAGCCAGCCAGAACGCCGGACTTCATAGCACCCTGAATACCGTTGTCGATAGCAGGGATGTATTCCTTCGGGATCGCGCCGCCAACGATGGCATTGACGAACTCGTAACCCTTACCGGGCTCGTTGGGCTCGATCTTGATCTTAACGTGACCATACTGGCCCTTACCACCGGACTGACGTGCGTACTTGGTCTCCTGGTTGGCCTCTTTGCGGATGGTCTCACGGTAAGCAACCTGAGGTGCACCCACGTTTGCTTCAACCTTGAACTCACGCAGCAGACGGTCAACGATGATCTCCAGATGAAGCTCACCCATACCAGCGATGATGGTCTGACCGGTTTCATGGTTGGTGGAAACGCGGAACGTCGGGTCTTCTTCAGCGAGCTTCTGAAGAGCGATGCTCATCTTGTCCTGCTCTGCCTTGGTCTTAGGCTCAACAGCAATGTCGATAACAGGATCAGCGAACTGCATAGACTCGAGAATGATAGGAGCGTTCTCGTCGCAGAGCGTGTCACCGGTGGTGGTGTTCTTCAAACCAACTACAGCAACAATGTCGCCAGCAGAGCAAGTGTCAACGTCGATACGGTTGTTGGAGTGCATCTGCAGAAGACGACCGATGCGTTCTTTCTTGTCCTTGGAAGCGTTTACCACGTAGGAGCCGGACTCAAGAGTACCGGAGTATACACGCAGGTAAGTAAGCTTGCCAACAAACGGGTCGGTCATGATCTTGAATGCCAAAGAAGAGAAGGGAGCCTTCGGATCGGAAGGACGCTCGTCTTCTTCGCCGGTCTCGGGGTTGGTGCCCTTAATAGCAGGAACATCAATAGGAGAAGGCATGTAATCAACAACAGCGTCGAGCAGCTCCTGAACACCCTTGTTCTTGTAGGAAGAACCTACGAATACAGGATGAAGCTTGCAAGCGATGGTGCCCTTACGGATGGCAGCCTTGAGTTCCTCAACGGAAACTTCCTCTTCCATAAGGACCTTTTCCATCAGGTCGTCGTCGCAGTCTGCAGCTGCTTCGAGGAGTTCCTGATGGTAGAGCTCTGCGTCTTCCTTGAACTCAGCGGGAATCTCGTCCATGGGCTCAGGGTAGGTCATGCCCTTGTCGTCGGCCTTGAAGTCCCATGCGGTCATGGTAACCAGGTCGATTACGCCCCAGAAGTTGTCCTCAGCGCCCATGGGCATCTGAGCAGCAACAGCAGGTGCATCAAGACGGTCACGCATGGTCTGAATTGCATGGAAGAAGTCAGCGCCAACACGGTCGTACTTGTTGATGTAGGCAATGCGGGGTACACCATAGCGGTCAGCCTGACGCCATACGGTTTCGGACTGAGGCTGTACGCCAGCAACTGCGTCGAATACAGCCACGGAGCCGTCGAGTACGCGCAGGGAGCGCTCTACCTCAGCGGTGAAGTCAACGTGGCCGGGGGTGTCGATGATCTGGAAGCGGTATTCCTGACCATCCTTCTTCCAGAAGCAGGTGGTAGCTGCAGCGGTAATGGTTACGCCACGCTCCTGCTCCTGAACCATCCAGTCCATGGTAGCTGCGCCATCATGAACCTCACCGATCTTGTGCGTCTTGCCCGTGTAGTACAGGATACGCTCGGTAGTGGTGGTTTTACCGGCATCGATGTGAGCCATGATGCCGATGTTGCGAGTATGCTCCAGAGAAGTCTTAGCCATTATTCCTTCTCCTACCAACGATAGTGCGAGAATGCACGGTTGGATTCTGCCATCTTGTAGAGGTCTTCGCGCTTCTTGATGGATGCGCCGGTGTTTTCGGCTGCGTCCATGATTTCGCCTGCAAGACGCTCCTTCATGGTGTTTTCCTTGCGCTTGCGGGAGAAGTCAACCATCCAGCGAATAGCGAGGGTGGTTGCGCGGCGGGAGTTAACCTCCATGGGTACCTGGTAGGTAGCGCCACCAACACGCTTGGGCTTAACCTCGAGCGTGGGGCGGATGTTGTCCATTGCCTTCTTGAATACGGTCAGGGCATCCTGGCCGGTCTTCTCTGCAACGATGTCGAATGCATCGTAAACGATACCTTCTGCGGTAGACTTCTTACCGTCAAGCAACACCTTGTTGATCAGCTGCGTGACCAAACGGTTGTTGTACTTAGCGTCCGGCTGCGTTTCGCGGCGGACTGCTGCTGCACGACGCGGCATATATCTTCCTTTCGGTTTATGCGACTAACTGAATCGCGAGGGTTACTTAGTTCTTGGGCTTCTTAGCGCCATAGCGGCTGCGTGCCTGACGACGGCTGTCGACAGCTGCGCAGTCGAGAGCAGCGCGGATGATCTTATAACGAACACCAGGAAGGTCCCTTACACGACCGCCGCGGATAAGCACCATGGAGTGCTCCTGGAGGTTGTGGCCTTCACCGGGGATGTATGCGGTAACTTCCATGCCGTTTACGAGACGGACACGAGCAACCTTACGAAGTGCCGAGTTAGGCTTCTTAGGGGTGGTGGTGTACACGCGGGTGCAAACGCCACGCTTCTGGGGGTTGCCCTTGAGCGCCGGGGTCTTCTGCTTATTGACCTGCTTGGCGCGGCCCTTACGGACCAACTGATTGATAGTAGGCAAAGCTTCAGCTCCTTTTCTTTACTATCACTTACTAACTTTGCTTTCTGTGCGTTCTGCAGATACGCACGCGAAAACATACGCTTCTACCCGAAACGCGAAAATGAACTTTATCACCGGGTATATACCTTGTCAAACGCCACGCACCCGGGCGTGTCTATCTCTTCACATTCTGTTTTCGCAGGTAAATTAATGAATTCGTCAGAGACCATCATCGATCCCCCTCCATTTTTCAAATAATTCTGGACTTTTTTTATCCGATACGAGAAGAGCTATTTGCCGCTTATAGATGCCGAACGGCAAAACATTCCCGAAACCATTCCGAAACACAAGGCTGCGTGTACAATACAGACGTCGAAACAATGCAGTTCCGACGCGCGCTTCGCCTTCAAGGTGCAGCGCGTTACTTATATATAGTATGGAGCTGCACAACGTAAGAGAAAGAAGGGGAACATGAAGAATACTGTTGCCACATTCAAGAAGATGAAGAATGAGGGCACCAAGATCTCTATGTTGACTGCTTACGACTACTCCACCGCAAAGTTGGTTGACGAAGCGGGAATCAATTCGATCCTTGTCGGAGATTCCTTGGGCATGGTTATGCTCGGCTACGAAGACACGCTTTCTGTAACGATGGAAGATATGATCCATCACACCGCCGCCGTTTCCCGTGGCGCCAAGAATGCGCTTGTTGTTGCCGACATGCCATTCATGAGCTATGAGGTATCGATTGAGCAAGCCGTTATCAACGCTGGCCGCCTGATGAAGGAAGGCCGCGCCAACGCAGTAAAGCTCGAAGGTGGCGTACGCGTTGCCGAACAGATTAAGGCTATCACCAAGGCGGGCATCCCCGTATGTGCCCACATCGGCCTTACTCCTCAGTCCGTAAACGCCTTCGGCGGCTTCAAGGTTCAAGGAAAAACAGCAGAAGCAGCCCAGCAGATGATCGACGATGCTTTGGCGGTTCAGGAGGCAGGCGCATTTGCTGTTGTTCTGGAATGCGTTCCCGCAAAGCTTGCCGCCATCATCTCCGAAAAGCTCGACATCCCCACCATCGGCATCGGCGCAGGCGCAGGTTGCGACGGCCAGGTTCTGGTCTATCAGGACATGCTCGCTTTGTTCAGCGACTTCAAGCCCAAGTTCGTAAAGCACTTCGGCACTATTGGCCCACAGATGACCGCCGCCTTCAAGACGTACGATGAAGAGGTCAAGGCGGGCACCTTCCCTTCCGAAGAGCACACCTTCAAAATCGACGAAGAAGCCCTGGAAAAACTTTATTAACCAAAAGAAAAGGCTGAGGGCAAACTCGGCCTTTTCTTTTAAAGAGCGCTATCCTAGTACCAACGGAAATCAAGCGAGGGATTGCATACACGTCAGTAAGCGGCGCATCCAATAAGATAGATTGCCCAAAAAAGGAGCGAAGCGTACTTAGTACGTGAGCGACGATTGGGGGGGCAAGATATTTATTGGGGCGCCGCGCAGCATCAGGACGTCTTATGCGATCCTTCGTCGTTCTGCAGAACGACGAAAGGAACAGAATGAAAATCATCACCACTGTTGCCGAGATGAAGGCACAGGTTGCCGAATGGAAAGCTGAGGGGCTCACCATTGGCCTTACGCCCACCATGGGCGCATTGCACGAAGGCCACATGTCGCTGATGGAGCGCGCTGTGAAGGAATGCGACCGCGTAGTTACCAGCGTTTTCGTAAACCCCATCCAGTTCGGCCCCAACGAAGACTACGACAACTACCCTCGCGACCTGGAGCGCGATGCGGCTATCGCAGAATCCAAGGGCGTTAACGTGGTGTTTCATCCCGAGCCGGAAGAGATGTACCCCAAGAACTACAACACCTATGTGGTTATGGAAACCCTGACCGATACCCTGTGCGGCGCAAAGCGTCCTGGCCATTTCCGTGGCGTTTGTACGGTTGTAAACAAGCTGTTCAACATCGTGCAACCCGACAAGGCATTCTTCGGTCAGAAGGACGCCCAGCAGCTTGCCATCATCAAGCGCATGGTTTCCGATCTCAACATGAACGTGAAGGTATATGGCTGCCCCATCGTTCGCGAAGAAGACGGCCTGGCAAAGAGCTCACGCAACAGCTACCTTTCCGCAAAAGAGCGCAAGGCGGCACTGTGCCTTTCCCGCTCCATCTTCGCAGCACAGGATCTTATCGAAAGCGGCGAGCGCAATGCAGACATCGTTCGCACCGCTGTTCGCGAAATCATCGAAGCGGAGCCTTTGGCGCAGATCGACTACATCGAAGTAGTTGACCTGGGCAACATGCAGCCCGTTGATTCGCTCGGCGAATCTGGCCTGGTTGCTATTGCCGTTTACATCGGAAAAACTCGCCTTATCGACAATTACTTGTTCGATTTTGACGAATAAGCTTGCACGCAGCGCAATATTGCGCAAGAATACGGCAGGTTATGCGCAACCGCGCATAATGGCTACTACGCAGTGAAACCTCGAGTGGAACATCATGCGAAGAAGGAAGGTTCAAACCTTATGCTGCTGAATGTGCTTAAGGGCAAAATTCATCGTGCAACCGTCACCCAGGCGGAACTTGATTACATCGGCTCCATCACCATCGACTCTGAACTGATGGAAGCAGCCGGCATCCAGGAATACGAACTGGTTACTATCTCCGATTGCAATAACGGCAATCGTCTTGAAACCTATGTTATTGCCGGCGAGCCCGGCAGTGGCGTAATCTGCCTGAATGGCGCAGCCGCTCACCTGGTTACCGTGGGAGACAAGGTAATCATCATGAACTACTGTCAGATGACTCCCGAAGAATTCGCCGACCCGGAGCACGCACCTCACGTGGTATTCGTAGACGACGACAACAAGATCAGCCGTCTTACCCGCTACGAAAAGCACGGCAAGCTGGAAGACTTGAAGTAAGCAACAAACACTTCCCTGCCGATAAAAATGGGCACCCAATTGGGTGCCCATTTTTTGTTATGGCCTAAAACAAGTAAGCAAACTCACAACAAAACAGACAGCTGAACCAAAGTGGGGAAACAGGGGCAGGTCCCATTTTCCCACTTACGGGGAATTGAAAAGGGGCTAAGCATAGACCTTCGTGTCATGCTTAGCCCCTTTGAGGTTTCCATGTGCCGCCAGAATGCTGCGCAGCGTCAGGTCATCTCAACCATCCGTTGCGGCGTCCGCAGAACGCCGCAACTACTTAAGACAGTGGAGGAATAACCTGCTTCTTGCGAGACAGGATGCCGTCTACCCATTCGGCCTTCGTAGCGTCGATGCCAAATGCCTCGGATACGGGAGCAACATCACCTTCGCAGATGAACTTGGATCCCTCGTTGAAGATGTCGGTAACGAGCAGAAGAGCGAACTTGTAGCCGTTTTCGGCAACCTTTGCCTTCAGGAACTCGCGGTATTCAGCCTCGCGCTCCATGGCAACATCGAGCGTTACCGTTTCGTGCTGGGCAACCATATATACGTCGTCACCCTTCTTGAATTCCTTGGAGTCGTGCGTGCACAGCTCTTCAACAGAAAGATCGTTGTCGCCGCCGCGCATCTTGAATACCTCAAGACCAAATTCGGTAGGCTTCTTGCCAATGATGGCGCCAAGCTTTTCCGCCTGAACCAAGTCGTAATCAGTGCAGGTAGGGCTCTTGGTGATTACAGTATCGGTCATGATGGCAGAAAGAAGCACCGTAGCAATGGCGGGAGTAACCTCAACGCCAAGCTGCTCATAGAGCTTGGTTACGATAGTTGCCGTAGAGCCAACGGGAATGTTCAGGTACAGGATGGGGTTGCCGGTAACCACATCGCCAGCGATACGATGATGGTCTACAACCTCAACGATTTCAGCATCGGAAATGCCATCAACCATCTGGGTGGACTCATTGTGGTCTACCAGGATAACCTTGTCGCCTTTGCCTACCTTTTCGATAAGCTTCGGAGCGGGCAGGCCAACCTGCTCGAGAATGGTCGCGGATTCCTGAGGAAGCGGGCCCAGGCAGCAGGCAACATATTCTGCCTCCGGCTCAGCCTTCTTTGCCTCAAGGGCATTCTTCAAATATGCGTAGCTCACCGCTGCTGCGATGGAATCGTTGTCTGGGTTCTTATGACCTACGATAAAAACCTGGTTAGCCATGTAGCCTCCTCAACAAGCGCGCTTCGGTGCGCGCAAACGTGTAGAACTTATCTATTGTAACGCGAAATGAAAGAAGGCCGCACGTTTACGTGCAGCCTTCGCCGAAAGCCTTCTAGGGCATTTGTCGTCCAGCTCCTTCACAGCATCAACCGATCTTTACGATAGGCGCATAGTCCTTTAGCAGCTTCTTGGTTTGGCCTGTGCGACTGAAGCGCACATGCAGCGTATCGCCGTCCACCTTGGTAATGGTGCCGCGGCCAAATACCTTGTGGTCTACCGTATCGCCCTTGGCAAACGTCATCTTCGCCGCTGCCTTCTTCTGGGCTTCGGGCTTCACCGCAGGGCGTGCCTGCTGACGAGGACGCGACCCCGAAGCGCTCGACTGGCCGAACACGCGACCGCCGCCCGCCTCGGAACCAGAGCCGGCAATGCCGCGACGACTGCCGCGCTTTTCCCAACCCGAACCAGAAAACCCTGCAGAGCCCATTCCGATACCCTTGCGCAATTCCAGCGGAATTTCTCCGATGAAGCGCGAGGGCGGGTTGGCGCTTGACTGACCGAAGATCTGACGGGTGAAGGCGTTGGTTAGGTAGAGCTTCTTGCGCGCACGGGTAATGGCAACGTAAGCCAAGCGGCGCTCTTCTTCCAGGCCCTGCGAATCCTGAGACGAATTTCCGTGAGGGAACAACGATTCTTCCATGCCCGCCACGAATACGCAATCGAATTCCAGGCCCTTTGCGGCATGAATGGTCATCATGGTAATGGCTTCGCCGTCTTCCGCCACCGTATCCATGTCGGTACGCAACGTTACCCATTCCACGAAATCAGGCAAGGAATTTGCTTGGAAAGTGCGTACGGGCGGCTCATCGTCTGCCTCAGGCGCATCTTCTGACGTGGGCGGCTCGAACAACGCGTCGGCATCGTCGTGCGTTTGGGAATATTCGTCTACTACGCCAAAAAGCTCCTGGATGTTCTCGATGCGACCAGCGGCATCGTCGGAATTTTCCGCTTCGAGGGCACGAATAAGGCCAGCCTTGTTCACGATGGCTTCGACCACCTTGCGCAGATCGCCGGCATAGCCCTGAGCCTCGTGGATGAGCGCCACGAATTCCGCGATGGCCTTGCGCGTTGCGGAGCGTATTTGATCATCGGCAATGCACAGCTCGGCAGCCTGCAAGAATGTGATACCCGTTTCGCGAGCGACGTAGTCGATGTGCTCTACCGTGGTTTTGCCAATGCCGCGCTTGGGCACATTGATAACACGATGAGCAGCAACATCGTTAGCGGGGTTGACCACCAAGTTCAAGTACGCCATTACGTCGCGGATTTCCGCACGATCGAAGAAGCGCGTACCGCCGATCAGCCTATACGGCACACCAGCGCGCATCAGCATATCTTCGAGCATACGGCTCTGCGCATTGGTGCGGTAGAACACGGCAATTTGGTTGTATGACATGCCCTCGCCATGCTGGTGTTCGATTTCCGAAGCAATCCAACGGCCTTCGTCACGTTCGTCGGTTGCGCTGTACACCGAGATTTTGTCGCCTGCGGGCTTTGAAGTGAACAGCTTTTTGGGTTTGCGCGTAAGGTTGTTGGCAATAACCGCATTTGCCGCCGCCAGAATATTGCCCATGGAGCGATAGTTTTCTTCCAGCTTCACCACACGGGCTTCCGGGTAGTCCTTCTCGAAATCGAGGATATTGCGCAGGTCGGCGCCACGCCACGAGTAAATCGACTGGTCGTCGTCGCCTACTACCATGATGTTCTTATGCGCCGCCGCCAAGAGCTGGGTAAGTACATACTGCGCATGGTTGGTGTCCTGGTATTCGTCCACCATCAGGTAGCGGAAGCGGTTCTGATAGGCAGCCAACACATCGGGGTGGTTCTTCAACAGAAGCCAGGTGTACAGCAACAAGTCGTCGAAGTCGAAGGCGTTTAGCTGGCGCAGGCGCTCCTGTAGGCGCGTGTACACGCGAGCTGCTACCTGACCCACCTGGTCGGATGTCTTTTCGGCGAACACCTCTGCCACCTGCAGGTCGTTCTTCGCCTGTGAAATACGGTTACGGAGCGCAGGGATGGGATAGCGCTTCTTGTCGATGTTGAGCTCGTCCATTATCTGCTCGACCAGACGCTTCGAATCGCTGTCGTCGTAGATGGTGAAGCCCTTGGCGAACCCAACACGTTCGCAGTCGGCGCGTAGGATACGCACGCACATGCTGTGGAAGGTGGAAACCCACATGCCGCGCGCGCCGCCGCCGATAAGGCTCTGCAAACGCTCGCGCATTTCAGCAGCGGCCTTGTTGGTGAACGTGATGGCCATGATTTGCCAAGGGGCAACGTTCAGATCTTCCACCAAATGAGCAATGCGATGAGTAAGCACGCGGGTTTTGCCGGAACCGGCACCCGCTAAAACCAACAGGGGGCCTTCCGTGCACAACACCGCTTCGCGCTGAGGGCCATTCAGGGTATCAAGATCGATGGGCATGCAATTCGTCCTAACACAACAAACCGCACAGGCTTCAAGGCCCGCGCGGCACTCACGTTTTATTTCGGGTTGCTATTCTACCGCGCCAAGCGGCAATGCCCCACCCTATCCGCAGTATCCCTACGGTTTGTTCGAATGGGACTAACTCCTGCGATGGGAGCAGACAATTGCAGCCACGACATACCCCACTACAAGAATTAGACCAGGAAACATTTGGAAAAGAGCGTAGTAAATCCAACCGTATACGCTGCCATGAATGAGAAGCGAATATGTCATGGTGAATCCGACGAAAGCAACAAGAGATATGGCACTTGCGAATAAAAGCAGCTTTCGAGAGCTCGATTGTTTCGCGAGGTAAAGAAGCGAAACGACGAACATCACCACAAACACGATGCTAACAAGAACCTCAGCAACCGTACTGGCGAACATAGCCGATGGGTCGATCTTAAATTGAGCTTCCCCACGAAAGTCCCGGTTGGCTTGGAGAACCCAGGGCATTACAAAACCCAGGAACAGCGAAACCAACACAGCAACAACTCGCGATTGCGCGTTCTTCAGAAGGCTCATTATCTTCCTTTCTCCCGGAAGGATATGAGCGACCTTAACATTGTTTTGGCTGATAAGGCTTGAAAAACGTCCTGATTGAGCAGAATTTTCGCCCTGCGGCAAGCATCTAAAAAGATGGGGCTTTTGGCGCATTTCACTTTGCTTGCAAATTGTCCGAAAGCACTAAAAGCATCAGTCCCTATTTGACAGTTCCTTCACCCAAAAACAAAAACGCCCGAAAGGGCGTTAATGGACTCGCGTTATCGGACGTAGCAGCGAGCGGGATTCTGGCGAGCACAGATGCCGCGAAAGACCGTGCAGGCGTGCTTCGCACGTCCAGCGGGCTTGGAGCGGCAGCTGTGCTCGCCAGAATCCCGCGCAGCGTCATAACGTCTCATGCGAGAGTTGCGCTGATCGTAGATCAGCGCAACCTAGACAATCTTCTTGCCGAAAACTGCGGCGATCTCGCGCAGCTGGGCTACCAGTTCGGTGAACTGAGCAGGCGTAAGCTGCTGGGGACCGTCGGAAAGCGCTTCAGTGGGGTTCGGGTGAACCTCGATCATGATGCTGTCGCAACCAGCGGCGACGGCGGCATATGCCAAAGAAGGCACCAAGTCGCGTACTCCAGCGGGATGCGAAACATCCACGCAAACAGGGAATATCGACTGCTTGTGAATAACCGGAACAGCAGAAATATCAAGCGTAAAGCGCGTAGCAGTTTCGAAGGTGCGCAAGCCACGCTCGCACAGCACGATGTTATCGTTGCCGCCCATGGTCAGATATTCCGTAGCGGAAAGCCACTCGGAAATGCTGCCCGCAAGGCCGCGCTTCAGCAACACCAGCTTGTGAGACTGCGCGGTGACCTTGCCAACGTTCTTCAGCAAGCTGAAGTTCTGCATGTTACGAGCACCGATCTGAAGACCGTCAACATAGGAATGCACCATTTCGCAATGAGCGGAGTCCATTACCTCGGTGAGGGTTTTCAGACCGTACTTTTCAGCACCAGCCTTCATGATCTGCAGGCCTTCTTCGCCCAAGCCCTGGAACGAATGGGGGTTCGTGCGGGGCTTGAAGGCACCGCCGCGCAGCAGGGAAGCACCCGCCGCCTTTACCCGCTGGGCGCAGTAGGTGATCTGCTCCTCGCTTTCAATGCTGCACGGCCCGGCGATGACCGCAAAGTTGCCGCCGCCGATCTTGACGCCCTCCACGTCG
>ERZ506754.1060-NODE-1060-length-11360-cov-3.770898_pt1 | contig 11360 bp, 10 predicted proteins | sample MGYA00513043_ERZ506754 | MGnify/ENA metagenome assembly ERZ506754 | reverse complement strand
ATCTGCCGGATGCATCATCCGAGCCGCACAGCTCCGCATCATCCTGAGAACCGCCGTTGGAATGGAAACGCTCCGTCCAGCCCTGCCCATAGATGAAGGCGCGGTAGGCGATATCGTATTCCTTGGCGATATCTCCCTCAAGCCAGATCTTGATGCCGGTAATGCGGTTGCTAACGCCACCCTTGCCAAGTTCCTCGCCGTCGCGGCAGACATCGGACCAAGAGAAATCGCCTGAATTTTCGATGCCCATGCATCCGGCGTAGCAGATTGAACCGAAGTCGGCATTGTTCTCGATGAAACCGTTGCCGTACTTGATCCTCAGCTTGAAGGCCTCGACGAAGAAGTTAGTGTCGCGGACGGGGTATCCCGCGCCGGCATAGGCGTCACGCCAGATCTGATCGCCGCAATTTGCAAGATGGCACCAGCTGCTTAACGTAAAGGCTTCAGGATACTTGTTTTCGGCAAACGGGCTTTCCCTCTCGTCTTTCATCCAGTACCAGCGGTACAGGTATTTCACTGAACCGGTGCCGGCCATATCGTAGGGCGTGCATGTCTTTGACGGGTCGATGACAGAGATCGTCTTGCCAGGCTCGACACGCTCGGCATCGAGCGAGATCGTGCCCTTGAAGAACACTTCCTCGATACGCCATTTGTGGGCTTCATTCGACCATTCGGAGCCGAGAATACCGTCGGAATGCAGCCGGACAATGGTTCCTTCGGCGGTCTTGCCGTCGGCTTGGTCGAAGGCAAAACCGGACGCATCGCTGATAATGTTGTACCTGCCGTTCTTGTCGACACTCTTTGTGACCCAGAATCGACCGGCGATGGTATTGTCATCCCCGTAGAGCTGGAGCGTTTGAGTGGAAGAAGGAGCAGTGCGGTTTCGGGCGGCTTGCTCTAGATAGCTTCTTCCTCCCGACGCATTGAGCACACGACTGAAACCTTTCACATGGGCCGGGAAGATGGTGAATGTGATACCGCCTCGTTCGTCCATCGCGCCGAGGCCCATGACGAAATTGCGCTGCGTATAATTCGTTCCGCTTCCGTCCGCACCGTAAAGATGAACGAGCGTGCCGGAGGACTGTCTTGCGGCATCGACATCCAGACATTGATATCCGCTTTTGACGGAATCCGGAACGATTGCGACGATCTTGCCGAACAGGGACATGTCCTGGTCGAGGGTAATTTTATCGATTTTTGCGTGGATATCACTGCCCATGAAGCTATCAGGGGAACTTGTAAATCCACTAAGAAAAACTCTGTCAGGTGTAGCCCAGTTATTGACGCCTCCGCTTACGACGTTATAGACATAAACTCCAAGGCCGAAATAGGCGTCTTGAAGACCATTGTTCCGCTTATAGAGGTATGTCGGGGAGTCGTATCCCAAATCGGACCAACCAGTAATACTCCACCACCAACGATTTCCGCCATCGAGGTTTTCGTTTGAGAAAGCGAAGTATTTATTATCTTCCCAGTCAGTTTTTTGGCAACTGCCGGCGATTCCAAGATTGCTCACCCAAAAATGGAGATAGTTATCTTTATATTTGGAAAACCAGATTCGATGACCGGTTGAAGTGTTTACATCGCCGCATTTTGCCTGGACGTGAACCTTAAAAATATCATAGAGCTCATCCGTGAAAATCGATTCGACGTATACCCTGAAGGAGAGGCAGAGCCATTGGCTTGCATCCCAACTATATCCGACCTGCCACCACCAGGTCTTAGATGCAACACCGATATAGTTCCCACCATGATGGACAACAGATCCATTTCCTGAACCGAACCAACCTCTTTCGTCCGGAGGATTTCCGCCCGGACAGGTTGCTCCGAACGCTAACTTGGGCATCATGAGCAATGCCAACGCCGCTGCGCCGGCTTCGAGTACACGGCGGCGGGAGACTGCTTTATCATCGCTATCAGCAGAATTATCCTGTGGGATGAGTTCCGCATTGACGTGGGCGATCTCGTTACTTTTTTCCATTGGATCGTTCAACTCCCTATTCGGCATAACCGGTTTCTTCGTAGTTATCTTGAACGCACAATTTTAATGTGTAGAGGGCAAGGCAGATGGTATCGCAGAGCTGGATTACAACTGGCTCAGTGCTCATATGGGAAGCCGGCAGTAAAAAATAGATAGTTGCGACGATACCAGCCGCAAGTGCAACCTTATAGTTATTTTTGCAAAACGCAATGGCTGCGAGGACGAGAATGATTACTGGAATTGCCGGTTGCAGGACAGACCAGACAGAATGCGAAAGTGCAATGTACCTGATAGAAGTTACCAAATTGCCTACAGCGTCCGGCACGGGCGCCACGCTCGCCACGACCGCTGCAAACCCAAAAGCTTCCGCTGAGATAGGGATGTCTTTCACCCCGTTTTTAATCTTATCTAGCATGAAATTCCCTAACCTACTTGAACGTTTATAGTTATCGAAAATTATAGCGCGGCAGACTGTAAAAAGTTACCGGTATGTCCGGGATTATGGGGGAAAAGGAGAGCAGCCGGGGTGCAAATCTGCACCCCGGCTGCTTCATGTCATTAAGCTGATGCTCCCGGTTACATGATTTCCATGAGCATGCTTGCGGTCGGAATAATGAGCGGGGGAAGGATGAGGACGAGCACGGCGATCAGGAAGAACACCAGCGGGACCGCCATCTTCGTCGAGAGCTTGTTGATCTGCGCTGTCAGCGCATCGTAACGCGCCTTGCGTGCAAGCTTTGCCTGCGATTCGAGGACACCTGAGATCGAGGTGCCCTTTCTGGTCGCCTCGATCAACGCCGCGCAGAAATATCCCATGAGCGGTGAATCGCATCGGCGGCGCATATGGTCCAGGGCATCTACGCGGGACACGCCGAGGTGCGAGATCTCCATGTCAGTACGCGCGAACTCGTCTGCCAGCGGACCGAGGGCCTTGTTCTCGGCAAGCTGCCTGAATCCACGCTCCACGAGCACGCCGGCTGAGACGGAAATGGTGAGCAGTTCAAGTGCCGGTGGCAGATAGCGATCGATCTCTTCGCCGCGCGTCTTTCCCGCATGCGACAGCCAGACTCCGCAGACCGCCCATCCGCCGACGGCGCCGATGATTCCGACTAGGAGTGCCATCGCGATTCCGTATCCGCCCACGAGGGCGGCACCGGCGAGCATGATGGCGGTGAAGATCGTGATCCCGAGGGAGATGGCACGCCAGGTCGATGGGGTTATCTTTAACCCTGCTAGGTCGAGCTTGTCCTGCAGCTCTCGGGATTCCGACAGCTTGAGCGGGATGACCTTTTCGAACGCCTCTCCGGCGCGGTCGATTGCCTCGGCGATCTTCATGCGCTGCGTCGGTTTGGCGTGCATCCCCTTACGGGCGGCGATGGACATCCTGGCGCGCGCCAGCGGCTTGCGGAAGGGCTCGCCGGCGAGAACATAAGTCATACCGCCGGCAGCGCAGGCGAACAGGAGCACGAGGAGATATTGGATATTCATTTCGATTGGCTCCTATTCCACGTCGATGTCTGCCATTTTGTAGATGATGACGGAGCCCGTTGCCGCAAATAGCACCACGACGATCAGCACGGGAATGCCGAGCGGGTCCTGCGTATAGAAATCATATGCCTGCGGAATGCCGACCATGATGATTGCGAACAGGATGAGCAGCATCACGATAAGCGCCTTCATGGATGCGATCACAGATGACGTCTCCGACTCGATATGCCGACGGAGCGACAACCGGGCGTCGATGGTGTCTCCGATGCGCTCGAGCGAGTCAGCCAGCGATCCGCCGACTTCCTTATGCGAGGCTACCGCGGCCTGCAGGAGGACAAGGTCCTTGCTGCCGGTTCGTTTTGCCATGTCATCGAGCGCGGCGACGATATCGCCATCGATCTGCATCGCACCGGCACAGGCCAGGAGCTCGGATTTCAGAGGGTCGTCTGAATTCTCCCCGACAGAGCGCAAGGCTCTTTCAATCGAGGATCCGGCACGCATGTTTTCTGCGACCATGGGAAGCGACCGCGCCAATTGCTCATCGAATCGTGCTTTGCGGCTCTTTCCGCGGGAACGCACCCACAGCTCGGCAATCAGGGGTCCGATGAGGGCGAAACCGATTCCGATAAGTCCAAGAGCCATGAATCCGATGAGGGCACCCGCTCCCGCGAGCAAGACGAGGAGGAGAATCCACGTCTTGCCGTTGACTTCAATACCGGCTTCCGCAAGACGCGGAAGGGGTGTGGGGACTTTTTTGTCCTTATCGTCCGACTCGCCGGTTCTAAGGGCAGTCGAATTCCTCATGCGGCGTACATCGCCGGCAGCCGACAGCCCGCAGAACAGGGAGTAGAGGCCGACGGTGATGGAAAGCAATAGGAAGAAAACGCTCAGCATCATGATGATGACGGCAGGTTCCATTACCAGACACCGCCTTCGAACCAACGGGGGTCGTACTCCGCGTCCGCGTCGAGGATCTTTTCCTTTAGACGCGCCGGCTGATATCCAGTGGCGACATGCCTGCCGTTTTCCGGCGAGCCCTCCCAGTGGAACAGTTCGTTGCGGGTCACGTTACCGTCGGAAAAGCCCTCGACGGCTGTGATGGACTCGATACGGCGGTAGCCGCCCCTCCAGCGCTTCACCTGCACGACAACATCGATCGCGGCACCGATCTGGCGGCGGATCGCTTCCATGGTCATGTTGCCCTGGCTCTTCAGGATCATGTTCTCGATACGCGTGAATGCACCGGCGCAGTCGTTCGCATGGATCGTCGTGAGCGATCCGTCGTGACCCGTCTGCATGGCCTGAAGCATCTCGTAAGTCTCATCGTCACGGCACTCGCCGACGACGATACGGTCGGGACGCTCACGGAGTGCGCCGACCAGGAGCTCATGCATCGTAAACTCGCCCTTGCCCTCTGAGTTCGGTGGGCAGGCGACGCGAGGGATCACGATGCGCTGTTTCAGCTGCAGTTCTCGCGTATCCTCGATGGTCACGACGCGCTCGTTATAGCCGATGAAGGCGGAGAGTGCGTTCAGCATCGTGGTCTTACCGGAACCGGTGCCGCCGGAGATGATGAAGTTCGCACGGGCCTGGACGGCCGATTTGAGGAACATGTACATAGGCTCGCTCATGGCACCGCGCTCCAGCAGGTCCTCAGCGGTTAGCTTGTCTTTGCTGAATTTACGGATATTGAGCGACCAGCCGTTGGGGGAGACCTTCGGGTGGGCTGCGTGCACACGGGAGCCGTCGGCAAGGGTGGCGTCCATCTCGGGAAACGAATCGTCGCAGCGGCGGTTCGCCTCCTCGGCGATACGTCCGATAAGCCGACCGACCTCATCATGCGAGACGAGGTCGATACCGGGGCAATCGACGATCTGGCCGTCCACTTCGGCGCGGGCGACCGGCGTGATAAATGTTCCATTCGGCTCGACGCCGACGGGATCGATGAAGATCTCGGCAACCTTGGGATCGTCCTGCAAAGGCTGCAGGGGACCCAGGCCGATGAAATCGTCAATGGTGCTTTTGATGATGTAGCCGATCCAGTTTTCGTCGGAGATGCCGAAATCGGCGCACACTTCATGGGCGACACCGTCGATCTGGGCCGGAAGCGCCTGACGGTCGATCGAGCCGCCGTCGGCCATGGTCACGCCGAGCAGGTCGCGCATCTCCTGGCGGATACGCTCCTTGATCCTGAGAACGGTTTCGTCTGCCATGGGCTACTCACCGCTCTCGGTGGTATCGGCAGAAGAGGGCAGGGTAAGGGTAAGGCCACCGGCGGTGCGGATCTTACCTGCCTGCTCGGGCGTGACCTCGAGCGTCACGGTGCTGTATCCGTCAGAGGAGCCGCTACCGGAGCTGAAGTTGCCGTCGAGGGCTGCGATGCGCACGGAGTCGGCGATGACAGTGAACCCATCGCCGCCGAGGGAGCCGTCGTTGGGCTGGATCACCTTGACCCTGTCGTTTACGCGGAGCATGCCGCCCATGCCGGACTGGGCATCGACGGAGATGGTCACGGCCTCCATGCCGTCCCCGATCGCGGCGGCAAGGGATTCAGGGTTGTCCTTACCGGCAGTCGATGCGTTGGTGAGCTGGGAGCCCTTGGCGATGTACTGGGTTGCGACGCGACCGACGGGAGTCTTGGAGGAGTCGTCGATATCCTTCTTGGTGATTGCGCCGTCCGCCACCGTGCTGTTCGGGACGGAGACGAAGGCGAGGTCGCTTGCGGAGATCTCGTCGCCGGCGCGGATGGTCTTCGTGGCTGCGACGACTTCGGTGGTGCCGGAGAACGCTTCTTCGATTCGGTTGTTTGCGTCGATCTCCGATACGACGGCGACGCCTCCCGCGAGGACGGCGATGACAGCGAGACCGGCGGTGACCTTCTGCAGGCGGGAGACCTTCACGGCAATCTTCTCCATGCCCGTGAGGCTCGGAGCATTGGGGGACGTGGCGCCGCGGCGGCCGGCTGCCTTCTTTTGGGCTTTCGCTGCCTTGGCTTCTTCTTTGGCCTTCTGCTTCGCGGCCTTGCGTTCGGCACGGGACGGCTTCGATGGCTTTGCAGGCTTCTCACGCTTCTTTTTCGGTTCCTGTTCCTCAGCAGGTTCAGGATCGGTAAAGAAGCTGGAGGATTCCATCTCGTTGACGGGAATGTACTTGTCGGTCTCCTGCGAGGGATTATACGGAAGGGGCGAGGCCTGATGGTACGCGGTTTCCGGTTCTGGCTGGGATGCGGTGGCATCCTGTGCCGGAAGCGTGGCGGTCGTGTCGGGTGCCGGCTGGCGATACGGATTCACGGCAGGGGAGGGCTGGTCGTAGACCGGATGCGGCTCGGATGCCGATGCAGCCGGGACATATGCAGGCGGCTCATAGGGGGCGGGGCGCTGCACTGTAGGTGCCTGAGGGTGCTGCGGAACCGTCTCTTGCGCCTTCTCGGCAACCGCATCGGGCGTCGGGGCGGCATATGCCGGCGCACTCGGGACCTGCGGCTGATAGCAAGGTGCGGTCGCCGCGACCGGTGCCTGCTGGGACATGCCCGGCTGACTGGCGGCTTGAGGTGCGGGAGGCTCGGGCTGCAAAGCCTGTGCAGTCTGCGCGTCCTGCATCGCCTTGTAGGATGCGGCGTGGAGATTCGCGATCAGGGCGGCTGCATCGCCTGCCGAAAGCTCGCCTGAACGGACTTTCGCGAGGATCGCATCGGTATCGTTGGTGTCTGGCATGGTGTTCCTTTCTCGCTTTCCTGTGTAGAGATGCCGTCAGACACGCGGCATAGCAAAAGGATATCAGGCATTGGCACGTAGTGTCGCCTGATATCCTTTCATTTTAGCTCATCGGGAAGGCTATTTATTGTTCGTTGCCTGGTTGACGGCTGTTTTCATCTCGTCGATCACTTCTTGCGGAAGTTCTTTCGTGGACGTGTACTCCTCGTATTCGGGAGTGTCCGAACCGGCTTTGAAGGAATACTTTCCGTTACCCGAGTCCGCCGGTCTCCATGCCTTTCCCGCAGTATAGGGGACGGCATGTGCCGTGACGTGCGCTCCGATGGGGATATTGAAATCTCCGAGCGAATAGGTCGCAAAGTATCCTTTCAAGGACGATTTAGTCTGGATGCCCCAGGCCCACGCGCGTTTGCTCTGCGGGACGGCCGAGGAAGGGGCTTCATAGAACCAGACCTCGACTTCGCCGTTGAACCCGTTGGCACGCAGGGACTTGACGGCCGCGGTCGCGATTGCGAGTCCGGGGTCATCGGAGTTCTTCGCGACAAGGAGGTTCTGCGACGCCATGGTGGCATCCCTGGCTGCTGAGCAGTCGTTTGTCTGGGCGTTCTGCTGGTCGAGGGCTGCGGAGAGCTCGAATGCGAAACCGAGTGCGATGAGGAGCACGAGCATGATGATGACGTTCAGGATGCTGATTGCGCCGGATTCGCTGCGGACGCGCGTCATCGCGACACCTCCATCTTCTCGGAAACCGGGACCTCCACTTTGATCGTTTTCGACATCTTGATACCGTCGAAGCTGCCGACCGAAATCAGGGTCGGGATTTTATAGTCGACGGTCGATTCGAGAAGCGCCGTGGTGCTTGATTTCGAGATGGTCGTGATCCCCGTGGAACCGGAATCGGTGACGGTGGCCTCATCGGACCTGTCCGAATAGGAGACCTTGGAGTTCGTCACGGTGATGTTGTCCTTAACGATACCCGGGGTATTCGATGCGAGCTCGTCCTTTACCGCCTGGTTTACGTTTCCGGATGCGATTGCGGCGGAGAAGTCGGATTTCATTGCGGCCGACTCGATTGCGGCGCTCATCGCCGTGCCCTCATATGCTATCAGGCATACCTGGATAAGGCAGAATGCGAGGACGATGAGCATGGGGAGGACGATGGCGGCCTCGAGGACTTCCGAGCCTTTTTCAGAATGGACCCTTACCATGAAGATGCGCCTCCTTCCACCGTTGCATCCTTTACCTCGACGGCATTAGATTCGATCTTCATGCCGTCTCCGAACCCTCCGGCGGCATAGATCGCGTCGCCTAGGACGGTCTGGGGCTGGATGGTCACGGATACGGTCGCGGTGCATTTCCGGGTGGAGACGTTCGACTCCCTGTCCGTATAGGACGATCCGTTTGAATCGGGAATCCGGTGCGTGTACGTTTCCCTCTCGGCATCCGAGACGTCTGTCTCGATCTTCATGTTTTCAGCGAAAACAGAGGAGGCGGCATTTACGGCCGCCTCCTTAGCTGATGAGGCATCGCCGGCGGGGTTTACGGCGAGCTCTCGGGCGGCTGCATGGGCGGCGTTGTCGACAGCGGATGTCGCCGCCGATATCTGTCCGAATTCCATGGCAGCCATGGCAAAAATCAGGAGGAACGGAACGCCGAGCGCAAATTCGATGATTGCGGCGCCCGATTCGGACTCCGGTTTCTTGAAGATGCCTTTCACGTCCAATTCCTCCTTGGTTGCAGAATTCTCGATTCTCGGAACAAATACCTTAGTAGTATGGTATTATGCTATCAGAGAGAAAGGAGGTTGACTACGCGTTATTGCCGGAGTTGATGGCATTGGAAGAGGAGTTGGCAGCGTCGCGGGCCTTGGAGAACCACTGGTTGATGGAGTTGCCGGTCTGGTCCATCTGGCTGCGCATCTGGTTGCCGAAGGCGATCAGAGCGGCGCCGATCACGACGGCGACAATGGCAACGATGACGTACTCGACGGTGTCGGCACCGCCGGCGATCTCACCGGCGTAAACGCGATTGCGGATGGAATTCATGGGAATTCTCCTTCCTTTGTGTCCATTCGGACGATTACAGAAACTCTATTCTCAGTTGTTCCTCGCAGATCGGCTACCCCTAACTTCTCTGCGGGGGACAACGGGATAGACTGCTACATGATACACCCAAGGGGCACGCCGGTGCAAAGCCAGACGAGCAGGAAAGGCCCCATGGGTACGCGGCTTTTAAGGGTGATTTCTTTCGCACGGTAGCGGGGGATGTAGTTGGCGAGCATGGCGATGCACATCGTGCCCATGCCGTATACCGTGCCGTGGAACCCGCATGCCATCGCGATCGCGGGGACGAGCCTGCGGTCGCCGGCACCGACTGCATCGGCGCCGCCGGTGATGCGGAAGAGATGATTGGTGATGGCGAAAATCGCATAGATTCCCACACCGCACAGCAGGTTGCCGATCAGACCGCTTACACCGCCGTGCCCGAACGCCGTGAGTACGGCGAGAGGGTACGTGGCGATAGACAGACCGAAAGGCAGAACGCGTGAGCGCTGGTCGCACATCGCGCCGACTGCCGTGACGAGAATCGAGGAAATCCCGCCGAGAAGAAAGAGCAGCGGGGAGTGGAGGTTGCCGGTCATCCCGACATAGCAGGTCGCGGCGGTACCGAGACCGACGGCAAGGGAAAGCATGGCGGCGGTCATCTTGGAGACCGGTGCGACGTATCGGGCACGGTACTCCTCGACGGTCTCATAATCATCGAGATTCACGCCATCTGGCATACGGCTGCCCGTCTCGATAAGCGCCTCGACTTTCTCACGCATGAGTTCCTTGGTGCGGACGAGCCTCATGGCATCGAGCCACCAAATCGCAAGGTCCCGTTCCTCGCGTTTCTCGGCACGTTTGCTCGGTTCGCGGTCGGGATTCTCCGCCTTGAACTTCTTGTAGACTTCAAGGTTCTCGTCCCACCAGGAAAGGATCGCATCGCGCTTGCGACCGAGGATACGCCCGCTGATACAGGGAAGGGCGAGGGCGCACACGCAGCCCGTCAAGCCGCCTGCGGCGATTGCCGCGAGGGGCGATTTTGTGAGCATGCCGATAGTAATGGTGAGGGTTTCGCTTGCAGCGAGGACGGCGACGGGCGTCGCGTCATATGCCTCCCCACAAGAGGGCTTCATGGTTTCATTCATAAACACGCACTTTCCTTTTGGTGTTTCTCTTGGGCTATTATACCGACTTCGTCTCATAATTCAATGAGCAGATATCGCGAAATCATTTCTTATTTTCTTTTCTCATCGGTTCCCTTCTTTGTCGGCATGAGCGGATATCAATCCTATCGCAATAGGGACGGGGCGGGGTGAAGTGGTAGAATCTTACAAAAGCAATCCTACGGTTCATAGAGTAGAAGGGACGGCCATGGAACAGGACTTCACGAAAGGCCTGAGCGTATGCATCGGGAATTACGGTTACTACAACGAGGGCGAGCTCCACGATACGTGGATCACCTTGCCGAAGACGGAAGCGGAGATTCGGGATTTTCTCCACCTCAACCGCCTGCAAGATCCGCTGCACGAGGAAATCTATATCTCTGATTATGATGGCGTCCCCTTCGGCGCAACTCAGCTCTTTACCGAGTTTTGCCAGCTCGAGGACTTGAACCTGCTTGCGAAGCAGCTCGTTACGGTGAGCCCAGGCGATCTGGAGAAGGTAGGTGCATGGATTCAGGCGAATAATGCTCCTGAAAGTCTCGTTGAACTTATGGATCTCATCGAGCAGGCCGACGAGATCCCGTTTTACAGCTGGGGATACGATGGCGCTTACGACAAGGATGAGTTCGGTAGTATGATCTATACCACGATGTCGCCGGAGAAAAACTACGGGTACGAGATGGTTGAGCAGAATGAGGAACTGAAGCATATCCTCGACAGTTCGAGCCAGATTGAAAGTGCCTTTGACTATGAGAAATACGGACGGGCTTACACCGAAGGTGGCGAAGTCACCGTTCTTCAAGACGGCTATATCGATAACTGTGCAGACGGACCTGACGTAGATTATTACGATCGGGACGAACTGGCTTCCCTTATTGGCGACCGTTATGACGCAAAGTATCCTGCGAGCTCGTCCAAAGCGGTGGATCGTAGCCTGTCACATAGGCAGGAAGTTAGCCGCAACGCTTCC
>ERZ506754.1042-NODE-1042-length-11505-cov-4.860873_pt1 | contig 11505 bp, 9 predicted proteins | sample MGYA00513043_ERZ506754 | MGnify/ENA metagenome assembly ERZ506754 | reverse complement strand
TAAAAAAATATGGCTTGAACAAACCAATCTTTCACTCGGAAATGGCAGCAACGCCATTTTACTAACATGTTTGTGTTGTGACATTTTGCACCTACTTGATATTTGATTTAGCAGGAAATCTTTGAAAGGTTTCCTGCTTTTCTTTTACCCATTTTTACAGAAAGGAGGTTGCCGATGGCAAGTTTACGGGACACCGTAAGAGAATATCAGGACGATTTACGAAGCGGCATTGCATGGCTGACGTTCTGGCGGGAGGGTCGTTCATGGCACGGGGAAGCGTTTCATCTGGATATGAGCGACTATTTGTACCCGGAGGACAAAATGCGGCTTGCCGAGATACAGGCCGCAGACCCCAAGGCCGTTGTGGTGAACGGCTACTATTCCGGCTATCTGGGCGAGGAAATGAGCGTGGACGAGCTGGCCGCCGGAGTGCGCCACCACTACGAAAACGGCCTAAGTAATATCGCCCCGTTTATGGAGGTCCACGACGATGTGCTGCCCCCGGAGATATTGGAGAAAGCGCAGGCCAAGGCCCATGAAGCGGGGCTGCCTTTTTATGAGCGCCCCTATAATGGCGAGGACATCGACCCGTATGTATATGACGGCAACATGAGCATTGAGGACTACGAGCTGATGCACCGTCTGATGGAACAGGACAATGAAAGGAGTGATCGCGTGAACGAAGTATTTTCTATCCAGCTCCATAACCGCCAGCTCTACGAACAGGGCAAGGATGGTGTCTGGCTGGATATGCCTACTACAACGGAACAACTGCAAACAGCTCTGCGGCAGATCGGCATTACCGCTGACAATCCGCAGGACTTTTTTATCAACGGGTATTCCTACCCGGAGGGCCAGCGCCTTGCGCTGCCTTACGATATGGTGCTGGCCGCCGACGTGGACGAGCTGAATTTCCTTGCCGTCCGGCTGGGCCAGCTTGACGTCGCCGAGATCGCAGAGTTGAACGCCGCCCTGCAAAATCCCAAGGGCGGCTTTGAAAATATCAGTCAGATCATTGATTTTACTGAAAACGCGGACTACTATGTGCATCTCCCGGATGTGCATACCGCCGCCGCATTGGGCGATTACTACCTGAACCGTTCCGGCGTGGTGGATATGCCGCAGGAATGGAAAGCCGGGATTGATACGGCGCAGTTTGGCCGCCGCATTGCCCAGCAGGAACAGGGAGCCTTTACCGGGTACGGCTATATCGTAAAAAGCGGTGACGATTGGCAGCGCGTCTATGAGGGCCAGCCGGTGCCGGAGGGATACCGGGTAATGGCCTTTCCCCAGCCGGAGGTTATGCGGGACGAGATCAAGACCCGGCGGGCGGCGGTATTGACTGCCGAGGCCCCGCAGCACCAGCCGGTTATCCCCATCGACTTAAACGGAAAGAACAATGCCGAGCGCATGAAAGAGATCACTGACCGTCTGGAAGCTGGAATACAGGCTCTTTTTGAAAGCGAACAGTACAAAGCCTATCTCACGGCGATGTCCAAGTTCCATAATTACAGCTTCAACAATACGCTGCTGATCGCCATGCAGAAGCCGGACGCTTCTCTGGTTGCCGGTTTTGGCAAGTGGCGGGACGACTTTGAACGCCATGTAAAGAAAGGTGAAAAAGGCATCAAGATACTGGCCCCGTCCCCCTACAAGGTGAAAAAGCAGATGGAGAAAATCGACCCGGCTACTCAAAAGCCGGTAATCGGCGCAGACGGCAAGCCCGTCACCGAGGAACGGGAAATTGAAATCCCGGTCTTTCGCGTCGTCACAGTCTTTGACGTGAGCCAGACCGAGGGCAAAGAAATCCCGGACATTGCCGTGTCCGAGCTGACCGGCAGCGTGGAACAGTATCAGGATTTTTTCGCCGCGCTGGAAAAGGCGTCGCCGGTGCCGATTGCTTTTGAGAACATCGAGGGCGGCGCACACGGCTACTACCATCTGGAAGAAAAGCGGATTGCCATTGACGAGGGCATGAGTGAGCTGCAAACCCTGAAAACGGCCATCCATGAGATCGCCCATGCCAAGCTCCACGCTATTGACAGGGACGCCCCGGCCACTGAACAGGCAGACCGGCCAGACCGCCGCACCCGTGAGGTGCAGGCCGAAAGCGTGGCGTATGCCGTTTGCCAGCACTACGGGCTGGACACATCGGACTATTCTTTTGGCTATGTGGCCGGTTGGAGTTCCGGGCGGGAGCTGTCCGAACTGAAAGCCTCCCTTGAAACCATCCGAAAAGCAGCCAATGAGCTGATAATCGACATTGACGGCCATCTGGCCCAGCTTCAGCAGGAGCGCGAGGCAAAACAGGAAGCCGAACAGCCGCAGGAACAGCAAACGCCAGACCAGACCGAGGCTCCGTCCCTTGACTCGGCAGCGGAGCCGCTTGTTACAGTGCTTTGGAGTGAAAGCCCCCATCTGAAAGAGGGCCAGACCATGCCACTGCATGAGGCTGACGCCCTGTTTGCCAAGCTGGATGCAGAATATCCGGCAGGCATGGGCTATGACAAGACTAAGTTCCGCATTGACTTTACTTTCCGGGGACAGCCGGACAATTACGAGGGGCGGCAGGATTTTGGCGACGGGGACGGTTCCCTGATACAGCACATCCAGAGCTATCATGAATACTACGCCCAGGATGAAAGCTGGAAAAATCATGTGATTGCGGAAACCGGCTTAGAGGGCTGGGAGCAGGACAAAGCGGAACGGGATATGCTGCTGGGTGAGTTTGTTCCTTATATGAAGCTGCATTGCAATCTCTCCCACATGGAACAGGAAGCCAGACGGCCCCTGCGTTCCGGGGAGGAATTGACGCCGGAGCAAGAAGCCTATTTCCATGCCGTTCTTGACTATGTGCAGGAGTGCCGCCCGCTTCTCAATCAGGGCCAGTATCAGTTGCCGGAGCCGCCGAAGCTGTCCGATTTTGACCAGACCTTGCAGGACTACAAGGAGCAGGTGCAGGCCGAGATCGCACAGGAGGCCGCCGCAGCCGGTATGACCGTGGAGGAATATGCGGCGGCTGGCTATGAAGCGCCGGAGCAGGACAGCTTTTCGATTTATCAGATCAAGAGTGGTGATGAAACGCGGGACTATCGGTTTGAACCCTTTGATCGCTTGCAGGCCACAGGGCACTCTGTGGACAGAGCCAACTATGACCTTGTTTATACCGCGCCGCTGGATAGCAAGACCACGTTGGAGGACATCTACCGCACATTCAACATCGACCATCCGGCAGATTTCAAGGGACATTCCCTTTCTGTGTCCGACGTGGTGGTGTTGCATCAGGGAGGTAAAGATACCGCCCATTACTGTGACAGCTTTGGTTTTCAGCAGGTGCCGGAGTTTTTACAGGAAAATCCTCTGCGTACCGCCGAGCTGTCCACGGAGCAGAACGAAAACATGATTGACGGCGTTATCAATAACACCCCGTCCATGGGCGAGTTGGAGGCCAAGGTAAAAGCCGGGGAACAGATTTTCCTTACCGATCTTGCCGATGCTGCCAAGGCTGAGGCCAAGAAGCCCAAGGCAAAACAGTCCCGCAAGACCCAGCAGAAAAAGCTCTCCATCCGGGCGCAGCTCAAAGCCGCACAGGAGGAACAGGCAAAAAGGAAACCGGCACGGGAAAAATCGCAGGAATTGGAGGTGTAAGGGATGCAGAAGTTTGAGAATGTGGACGTGATTGCGGCTCTGGGCGAGATCATGCGGCAGAACACCGCGTTTTATCAGAGCGACTTTGACATTGACAAGGGTATTATCCAGCGGGCCGCAGCCAGCGATCAGGCCGTGGACAAGACCCTGCTGTGGATGTCCCGGCCCTCTGGGACGTACTGCTTCCGGGAACGTGATGTGTTCCTGAAAGATACCCGGCAGCACAATACATGGCGTTTCTACGGGGAGCAGACCCGTGACAAGATACTGGCCTACGCTGTGGAGCTGACCGGCACCAAGGATGATACTATCTGGGGCAATCTTTATGAGTTGGACTACCAGCAGCATTTTCAGCACGTCATTGACGCTGCTTTACCGGTGAGTGTGAACCGGCTCTTTTATGAGCATGGAAGCCGTGACATTCCGGCGGAACAGTATTTTGACAGAAGCCCTGACTGGGTGTTTGGAGATTTCCAGCGATATGAGGCCCAGCCCCACGACCCGGCTGTGCTGCAGGAGGCGCTACAGCAGGAGCAGCACGGACGAGAGCAGGCAAGGCCGGGGGATTTCAAGGCCCATATCACGGCTTTGCATGACAGCCGGATTGAAACTGAGGCACAACGTATTGTTGATAAGCTGAAAGATCTGTCTGCACCCAATAGCCCCAACAAGACGCATTTCATGGTGGAGATTTCACCGCACTTTGACGCGCTGGCCTCCACCAAGGATAATGACCGGCTCTTTGCCATGCTGCCCTATAAATCCCTGTGTTTTACCGGGATAAAAGATCGGCACGGGGTATATGCCATGATCGGAAAGGACGAGCGCCGGGATGTGTCAATACGCAGGCAACGGCCCTCTATCCGCAAGCAGCTCACCGACAGCAAACAGGCCGCCAGCCCGAAAAAGGCGGCGGCCAGAACCAAGAAAAAGGAATTGGAGGTATGAAAATGTACTTTACCGTGGAGGAAGAAAACCTGATCTGTATGTACCACAATGCTGACCGTCGCAGGACGATAGGTAGGATCACTGCCGCCTTGCCGGATATGGACGAGGGGATGCAGACGCTGGCCCAGCAGACCCTTTCCAAGCTGGAACGCATGACGGATGCCGACTATGACAACCAGAAGTTCAATTTCACCGATGAATAAGTAAAGCAGATGCCGGGCGTAGCGGCCATGTGGCCGCTTGCGTCCGACGTCTTTCTATTTATATGTTTTTTCCAGTGTACGCAATGCTTCTAAATCAGTTTCATAGCGTTTAATTGATGAATCCATGAGGTATATTCTGTTTTCGGTTGTCCATGTATTGAGGTTTTTCCTGTCATAATATAAAGAAAAATCTTGAATTGTTCCTGCTAATTGAGTATGCGCATTTGCCCATTCGTGGAGCTCTTTGGGCGGATATGGGAGATCACTTTGTTCCAAAAACAAGCAAGTGATTTCACGATTGAGCGGCTCAACAGCATCAATTAACTCACTTTCACTTAGTACGCCATTGCGATATTCGCGATAGAGTTTAATAAAACTTTGAGCAGCATTTACCAATTTTTCTGTAATTAAATGAGTTTCCTCAATTAAATTCTCCCTACTCACCACTTTATTATGCAACAACTGGTTTATCATTTCGTATGACGGATTTGTTTCTAAATAGATATTATTGACAACCCGAGAATTCTTATTTTCTCTATACCACCATTTTTTATCTTGTGTATTATCAACCCATGTTGTATGGCAAATATAATTACTATCTATAATATCATCTTCGCTGTATCCAAAATAGCACCAAATAATGTTCGCTGGTTTACCCCTGTGACGAGATTCTGACAGAGCATTTTGGTAAACATCGGCATACTTTATTTTGTCTTTAACTTCATTTGCGATATCAGCTATTTCTTCAAAAGAACTTTCATATCGCAAAATTACTTTCGCAGATAATCGTTTTGCTAATCCTGTATGTACTGGGGTAACATTGTATATGATATATGTTTCTGTTTCTTCATATACGTTTGCGACACGGTATGGTTTGTATTCTTCTACATCAAAGAAAATTGTTCCACCAATGTTGGAACGAAATATTGGCGTTTGTGTCTGTGAAGGATGTTTAGTGTTCCATATTTTCGCAAAATGAAAAATTGCCTCGTTGATAGATTCTAATGATTTTTTCCCTTCTCTTATCAAAAAACGCGAGGTAAGGGCATCAACTAAAAAGCTGGTATATGTGCTTAACTGTCGGTTGGGTTCAAATCCAGATGGTTGTTCCGCACTGCATGAAGCAAGAACAGCATAACCGCATCCAACAAATGTCTCAATAGTTTCTGATAAATCTAAGGCAGGTGTATCGCTTATTGCAAAATATCCTGAATGGCAGCTATCTAAAATAATAATCTTATTTTTGGCAGGTATCTTTTCAATTACGTCAATCAATGATTGAAGATTCAAGTTACCGTCACTCAACGCTAAGACATTTTTTCCTCCGTGTCCAGAAAAATAAAAAATAAAAGTATCTTCATTATCAGTTCCAGAAATTGAGGAATAAAGTCCTGTAATTAAGTCTTTTGTAGTCGCTGTTCCATGATGACCACAAACCATAATACTAGATTCTGATACGTTTAGACCTGCAATAAGAGCCTTTTTTACAGCTTGTACGTCATTAGCGCAAAGAGGCAATGCAGGATAGCCGACAGCAGGGTACATACAAACCCCCGTTAATAACGCTGTTATATTGCTCAATATAAGTACCTCCTACAATTACTCTGGAATTATCTGTGCCAAATCATCCTCAACATCGAGTCCGTATGCCTTTGCAATTTGGCCGATCATCACACCAAACACGCCACGCAGTTCTCCAATAGCAGATGTAAAAATCCAATTGTCAATGTTGCCGGGCTGACAAGCATAGCAACGAAACTCCTTTTTGTCTGGGCATTTACTTAAAAACTTATTGCAAGCGTTTCTCATAGATCGAACATAGGCATTTAGCTCCGCTTGCTCGTCTATATTCTGCAATTCAGAAGTGAGATAGTTCTTGATCTCTGTTACTGACGTTATACATGGGCAAACAGATTCATAGTCATATGCGGAATATAAAACGCGACGCGGTTCGAGAAAAATAATAATCCGTCGTGCAATACTTCTTTCAGTATCGACGGGGTTCCATGATACGCCAAAGACAGGGCAACTTATCCCTGTAAGGCGGTTGAGCAATTCTGTGAATCTCATAGCTGGCCTCCATTGTATATTGGAAGAATTTATAAAAATAATTATAGCACAAAATTGACGAAAAGGCTAATAAAATGCCGGACGCAGCGACCATATGGCCGCTTGCGTCCGGCATCTTTTACTTTGCCATAGTTAAAATACAGGTCACCTTTTCAATCTCAAAGAAATTGGCAGTATAGTGAATGAAAGCTAAACAATGGTCAGACGAAGCGTTAATCAGATTGTTCAGCAGAGAGATATTCTTTTCTTGCTGTGGAGATAATGATGCCATTTCTTTTTTGATTTCCGCTAGTGTAGATACGTTTGCATAAAGCATGAGCTTTCCGATAATTCCAATTATTACATCTGAAAGTTGAACCATTCTGTTCTCTGTGGATTTGACAAAAGAGAAATTATGCAATTCATTTCCGCCCAGGATAATAGGTGTTGAACAGATTTTTTTCATAATCTCTGTTTCTTCATCAAAAATATGTTCAGAATTTGGGAACATATATATCGGTTCCATATATAAACTTTCGTATCCATCCATAAGCATAAGGTTTTCATTATCGGTCAAGAAACAAAGGTTTTTCTTTTTCCGTGCGCTTTTTAGAAGCTGGCGCACGGATTCCAGCGCAAAATCGTCAGCTTCATTTTCTGCTTCGATTTCTTCTATCCATCCGATCAGCACCTCGCAAAACTCGCGCACACTTTCGTCAGCGATATTGGGATATCCATAGTGTAAAAACACTTCGTGAATATAAGCAATATCTGCGTTAATATATTTGTATAACGCGTTTTTCATGTGTGTTATATATTCCCACGGTAGCCCAGATAATTCAGTGTCGGCTATTAAAGAATCCACAATGTCAACAACGCCATAGTATAGATTGTTCATGGCCATAAAATGAATGTATATTTTGTTTTCTATTATCCACTCCAAAAGAGTTTGGAGTTTCCGGGAATTTATACATTCAAGGAATGAATTGCCGGGTGCAATGTGCTTGCGTTTAACCTCTTTCATAGTTGGCTGCAATCTGAGTGATTGAAGCAGTTTTTCCATATCAAATGCCTTGTGTTTTTCCTCATAAACAAGGCCACCCAAAACGAAATCCTCGTCTTTAGAAGCATTAAAATCTGTTTCCGTTATCCGAAAGAGCCGAGAATTATTGGTCTCATCATAGAAAAACGTATATTCATTATCCATGTGTGAAAGCCCTGAGAATGCTATGGTCATTTCACGAATTTCAGAAAAATCTATTGAAGCTGACATGGAACCACGCCCTCCCTTATATTGATATTGCTTTAATCTCAATAAAATAATTATAGCACACTTTCTAAGTTTCATCTATTAGAAAGCCGGACGCAAGCTACCACATAACTGCGTCCGGCGTATTTTCTTTTTGCCTATTTTTACGCATTTAGAACAACGTTTCGCCGGGTATATGATAAATCATCCCACCACCCCACCGACCATGCAGGAAAAGCCCCGGAATACCGGGCGTTTTAAGGCCCTAAATGCGTAGATTGCCAGTACCTTTTCCGCTGTCGTTCTGCCTCTTTGCGGCGGCGCATCCGTTTGGCGCAGGCTGGGCAGTATTTGGCCCGGTTGGACTTCGGCATAAATGCAGCGCCACACTCGGAGCAGCGTTTCACCACGTCTCGGTCTTTCGTGATCTCGGCACACAGGGCCGCATCCAGCGGGAGGACAGCAGCCCGGAACCACAGGCATAGCAGCGAATAGGAAATGCTCTGAACACAAACACATTCTTCGCCATCGTCCAGCAGCAGACAGTTCCCGTCACAGTAATTGCAGCACTCCCGCACCAGCTTCCGGGCCTTGCGGTATTGCGGGTAATTCATTCTCGGTATGCTCATCGTTCTTGCGACCATTCCTTTCCCGGTGTCACCCTCAAAATGCCGTCCACATTTTGCTTGATGATACCGTATTCCTGCATCTGCTTTTTTGCTTCGCCGTACTGTTCATACAACCGTTCTTTTTCTTCGGCCAGCCGCTTGTACTCGGCTTTCAGGGCGTACAGATCGGGGAGCTTTTTCATGCCCTGTTCTTTCAGGGCCTTTGCCGCAGCTTCATAGAGAATCAACGTGCTTTCATGCTCACGCCGGAATTGTGCCTTATCCTTTGCTTTGCGGTATTCCATAGACACGGGCCGGAGCTGCTTATACGTGGTGACGTTCTTTATCAGCACCGCCATATCCGCAAGCCGGTGTTCCATAGCTTTGAGGGCAGCGGCGGCCTCGTCGCTGGCGGCGGTGATCTCGGCCACTCTGCTTTCCAAATCCGGGTAGGTGTCTATCCCGTGTTCCGTCAGGAAATTCAAAGTCTTTGCAGCCTGCTTTAAGTTGTGGAGTGTCACCCACTTCTCGTAGCCCGCCGATTGCTGGGCCTTGATGTTGTTTTCCAGATCAATCCGCAGGGAAATTCCTTTACGCTCTTTGGGCACTCTGGTGATAACGCGGCCTTTGATACGTTCTTTGATTGCTTCCTCGGTGTAGGCTTCCCCCAAAGTCTTGCAGCGGGTAAAGCGTTCCTGTCCGGGAGCGCGGAACGAAATAAATTTGCCCGGTTTGATCTCATAGCCCTGCGCCTGCATGAGCCGCAGGAAGTCGTCAAAGTCTTTGGCCTGCGGGATGGCGGCGTCAATGGCGGCTTTCAGCTTCGCTTTCCAGCTCGTCCCTTTCCGCTGGGCGTCCCATTCGGCGTAGCTCTTGCCCTTGCTCTGGCCGGGCTTCACCACGGACAATCCGTTTTCCTTACACAGCCTGTCGCTGGTACGCCGGATGTAGGCATAGCTCTGTTTATTGGAAATGTACTTGCGCTGATTCACCATATCCACCGCACAGAAAATAATGTGATTATGAACGTGTCCTTTGTCTATGTGGGTTGTCAGCACATAGGGGTATTTTCCTTGCAGCACTTCATCGGCAAGCTGCCTCCCGATCTCATGGGCCTGTTCCGGCGTGGCCTCGCCGGGGGCAAAGGACTGTATCAGGTGGTGGGCCAGATTGTTGCCCTTTTGGTACGCCTGCGCCAGCAGCATTTCAAATTCAATATCCGCTGTTTCATAAGAGCAGGCAAAGGAGGACACCAGCATTTTGTCGTAGGTCTTGTCCGGGTTCTCGATGTAGTCAAGGGCTTTTTTCAGCGTTGACTTGATAGGATGTATCTTTGTAGCTGCCATATCTGCGTCAGCGCCCCCTTTATATCCTCGATGTCCTGCGCGTACACCGGCCCCATGCTGCTGAGGCGCTTTGCAATTTGATTGACGTTGACGCCGATCTTCTGTATCTCGGCGGTCTGCGCCCGGATGTCGGTAGTGTCCATGTTGACGATATAGCCGTCAATGAGCATCTTCCGGGCGTAGGCTGAAAAGTTCCTCGTATGCAGCAACACCATTTTCTGCTCGATCAGTTCCCATTCCTCCGGCGTTACGGGAACGCGCAGCACGATCTTTCGTTTTCTGTTTGCCATGATTCACCGTCCTTTCCATTCAAGGGGTTTGGGGATTTCCCCAACAAGCAAAACGGACGCGGCCCGGCAGGGACGGGGCGGGCCGTTTGTTCGGGAGTGTGGCTACACTCCCTATGCTTGCTACGTTACTGTTTCTCCGCTAACAAGACGTTCCCAAACGCCAAAACTACCCGCAAAATAGACCGCTGGACAGAAAAAAGTGCAAAAAAAGAGGGCGCTTGCGCGTCCCCATAAAAAAGAAAACAGAGGATGTTTTTATTCACCCTCCATTTCTTCTGGCTGTTTAATTTTCAAGGCCCCGTCAATGGTACCCTCCACGATTGGTAGATACTGCTCCGGGCAAAGTTTTAGCTTGTGGCTGACCCGTTTCCGATCTTCGCTTTCCTCCCGCATGACTTCTGGATTGAAGTAGTGTTCCACGGGCAGGCCGCAAATCTTGATAAGCTGTATCACGACGGGCAGGCTGGGAATCGTCCCTTCATTCTCGATATTGGCAAGATACCGGGATTCGATGTTTACCTTTTCCGCCAAGTCTTTTCGTGTGAGATGCTTTGCTTTCCGCGCTGCCTTAATGTCTGCACCGAAAGTTTCAAAACCAGGGCAATCTTCGATTTTTGCCATATTGCATCACCCACTTACATTCTATATTTCATAGGTTGCTCACGGAATGCTGCTATATGCGTCTGAATTAAACTTTATAATTCACATTTTCCGCCTTGTATTGTAAAGTGGGCTATCCTATAATGAGGAAGAAACCCTTTTTTGAAAAATTCGTCCGCTGTAACATTTCACGGACATTTGCCTGTTATACTATCTGCAAAAAGCAAAGGAAGTGAGGATATGAAGCAGATTTTAATTGTCGAGGACGACAGTTTTTTGAATAAGATGTTGGCCTATAACCTAACCGCAGACGGCTACGGCGTGACTTCTGCCCTAAATGCCAGAACCGCAGCCGAAGCCATCCGCCAGCGGGAATTTAATTTAGTGCTGCTGGACATCAACCTGCCGGACGGGAACGGTTTTGAACTGTGCAAGCTGATAAAGCCCCAGCACCCGGATACCATCGTGATTTTCCTGACCGCCAACGATCAGGAGAGCGACCAGATACGGGGCTATGAGGTGGGCGCGGTGGACTACATCACAAAGCCCTTTGTGATCGGGGCC
>ERZ506754.1036-NODE-1036-length-11588-cov-6.640683_pt1 | contig 11588 bp, 10 predicted proteins | sample MGYA00513043_ERZ506754 | MGnify/ENA metagenome assembly ERZ506754 | reverse complement strand
TGGAGTGCGGCAAACCCTGATACACCTTGACTTCCGGGTGGCCGAGCAGGTCGGTCACGGCCAGTGCGTTGCGCACACCCTGCTCGACGAGCACATTGCCGTAGGTACCGGTGATGCCGATCAGTTCAATCTCCGGGCTTCCCAGAGCATACGAAATGGCAAGCGCGTCATCAACGCCGGTATCAAGATCAAGAATCATCTTTTTCATGTGTGTGCCTTTCCTCTTTGACGGGCCTGACGACGGTCCGCCACCATACGGGTGCGTCGTCAGTTATGTATCGAACACTTTCTCATTTATGTTGTGTGTTGACAAGATTTATGATAAAGCGTTTTATCAGGAACGCAAATTCGGCACTACCATACGGCGTGTTGCTTTTATTTCCAGCAATTTAACCGTATAAGAAACTCCGACGACACTTTAATCAAGATTTATCAGCGCCACCCGTCTCATCATGATCCGCAGGTATCTAAAAATCCTCAATCCTACGCGCAGGCGGCCTGCACCAGTTTCGGCGTAAGCACTTCAACCTGCGGATTAGAAAGCCACGGGCGAGCATCCCCTGATTCCGTACCGGACTTGGCACGAACCGCAACATCAATCCGCTCACGCAACATACCCCAACAGGCGGCGGCCAAATCAGCCACGCTCTGCTCAACGGTGGTCATACGCCAACCAAGACCGAATCGTTTGAGAATATTGTCGTAACCAATCACCTGCATATCCTCAGTAACGCGCAACCCACGTTCCGCCATACGCTGACGGAAACCAAGCGCCATCACATCATTGCAGCAGAACACGGCCGTCGCACCGCCATCAATAATCTGATCCGCAGCATGATAGCCACTACCGAAACGGTAATCCCCCTCAACGCATAGCGACGAATCAAAACACTCCCCCGCCTGCTCGACGGCATCCACAAACCCACGACGACGCTCCGCAGCACTCGACTCCGCAGTATCGCCAGTCACAATGCCAATACGAGTATGACCACCCTCCAACAGATAACGGGCAGCCAAACGACCACCAAGATAATTGTCAAAACCAACGGCATCGCACCAACCGCACTGCGTCAAACGATCAATCAACACCACAGGGCACGACACAAGCGCCACATCCTCACGCAACCGCTCAGCAGCATCGCCAGCGCAGGACTCGCGCGCCGGAATCAGCATCACACCGTCCACCCCACGAGCCGGAAGGCGCTGCAACAACTCATGCTCGGTAACACGCGAATCATCGGAATTGGCCACAATCAGCGAATACCCCTGCGCGGCGCACTCATCCTCCACGCGCTTGGCAAGCGCCGCGAAAAACAAGTTCTCAATATCAGGCACGATCAGCGCAACCAGCTGGGACTGCTTGGTCACCAAGCTTCGCGCGCTCTGATTCGGCACGTAATTCAGTTTCTTTGCCGCGTCGGCAATGGCCTTGCGCTTCTCCTCGGACACGCGAGCCGGTCGATTATTCAACACCAGCGAAACCGTCGTCACAGACACCCCCGCGGCAGCGGCCACATCCTTCAGTGTCGCACGATACGCCATCCAAACCCCCTTAAAACGTTTATCCCTCCAGCATAAATACCATGGAATCCTGACGCGCCCAGCATCGCAATAACAAACAAATTCCTTTCACAGCAAAATAATCCACACTATTTCCACCGGTAAATCGTTTTTCGAAAGTGTTTTTGCACACTCGCAACGTTTGTCCAAAATGAGAGCCGCACAAGAAGAAAGAAACCAGCAATGCGGCCAACCACGCAGAAAAACAATGTGAGACAGCGCAAAACCATCGCCATCGTCGCAGTGATCGCAGTGGTCGCCATCGCACCCACCAAACGCTATGAGAGGTCGAGATCTCCGTCCGTGCGTAGAAACTCCATCAGGTTGAGATGCCTTACGCCGTCACGTTGCATTGGCAGCTGGTCCAAACTGAACAGGTATTTCGGATACCCGTCAGCCAGCTTCGTGAACGGACGGAATTCACGCTCCTCAACATTAGGATCCTGCACACTCATCGACACCTGCACATAGGCATACCGTTCCCGCTTACGCACAATGAAGTCGCACTCCAGCTTACCAATAATGCCCACGCTCACCTCGTAGCCTTTCGACCTCAAATGCACGTACAGCGCATTTTCCAAGGCTGGTCCGTAACTCATTCGCGTACCAGCGTTACGCGCGAATCGTATGCCAGGATCCGCAAGATAATACTTCTCCCCTCCTCTCAACGACCTGCGCGAACGCAAATCGAATCGCGGGCATTTGTAGAGGACCTTCGCACTCTCCAACAGCCGGACATAGTTCGCAAGAGTCTCACGTTTGACCGTCACGCCTTCGCCATGTTTCATATAGTCGACGATCCCCGACAGATTCGTGGGAGCTGCATAGTTGTTGATGAGATAGTCCTGCACACGCTGGAAGGTATCGCGGTGACGCACCACTTTGCGTGCGGCTATGTCTTTGTTGAAGATCTGCCCTATGACCTACCACAACCAAGAACCTAACCCACGAAAACAGCAGAAGCCCCTCAACTCTTCAATTCCACTACAAAGGTCACATCACGGCATACGCACGCCGACGCGCGTATGCGTGCACGACTCCAGCAACGAGCCGTACCCGCCGTTAGATGGCAGGCTTCAGTATCGTGACGCCATGCGTTAGCGTCACCATGCAACGATAGGAACACACTATTCAATAGTGCATCATGAAAGCGTGACGTTGCCCTTGCGCAGGTGCCGTAAGACTCCGCGGACAAAGCAATGAGGCTTCCCCGTGAGAAGGGAAGCCTCATATTCCATTCATTCTATTCAGCGATGATGACGCCGAATCACCGATCATCCTTTGGGAACAACGCGTCGAAGGCATGTTCCATCACGGACTTACGGCGGATCACACCGACGAGCCTGCCATCACCATCCACCACCGGCAGTTTCTTGAACTGCTTCTTGGCGAGGATTCGGGCCACCTCTCCAACATGCTGGTCGGGCGTGGCGGCAACGACCTTATGCGTGGCGATGTCCATCACCTTCTTGCCGGAGAGCGCCTGCACCTTGGAGGCCACGGTTTCGTCGTCGAACACCACCATCGTCGAACCGGTGCCGGTGGGAACCGTACGGGATTCATAGGTGGCAATCGATTTCAGGATATCGCCGTCGCTGACGAAGCCGACGAGCCTGCAATCGCCGTTCACCACGGGAAGGCTGGAGACGTTGAGGCGGATGAACTCGCGCACCACATGCGTGATGTCATCGCTGTCCAGGCAGCTGTAGGGCTGATCGTCCATAATCCCGCCGATGGACTGTTCCTGGGCCTGCTTGAACAGGGAGGCAGCGGGGGCCACGTATGCGCCGGCGTAGTGATGCTCGGCGGGCTGACCTTCAGTGGTTTCGACCGCGACTTCGGCGGAGGCTTGCGCCTCGTAGGCCTTGGCGTTGCGTGCGGCCTTCTCCTTGGCACGGCTGGTGACGGTGAAGATGCAGATGATCAGGGCGACCAGCGAGATGGCGGCGCACAGCAGGTAGGAGAACGCGATGCCGCTGGCCGTGGCGGACTTCACACCCTGGGACATGTGCAAGGCGGTCACGGATGTTTCTGCGGTGACCAGAAGCGAGGTCGCAATGGCTGCCGCGATCTGGCGGCCGGTGTTGGCGATGGCGTTGCCATGGGCGATCATGTCGTTCGGCAAAGCGTTGACGCCCCAAGTGTTGATCGGCATGTTGGCGATAGCCTGACCGGATGCCTGCAATGCGCAGAACACGGCGACAAACAGCACTGATGTCCTGGTGTTGATGGTGCCGAGAAGACCAAGAGAGATGGTCATGAGCGCAAGGCCGCCGATGCCCACGCCGCGCGGGCCGAATTTGTCGAATGCGGCACCGGCGACCGGACTCAGGATGATGCCGACCGCCGCGGCGGGCAGCATGACCATGCCGGTGACGGTGGCGGATTGGCCGAGCACATTCTGGATGAAGATAGGCAACGTCACGTTGGTTGCGGCGACTGCGGCGTTGATCAGAGTGACCAGAATCGCGGAGTTGCGGAAGTTGCGGGTGGCAAGGGTGTCAACGCGCAACAATGGCTCATCGAGCTTGACTTGCTTGTATACGAATGCGACGAAGGCCACAAGACCAACGACGATTGAAATAATGACGACCGGACTGGCCCATCCCATCGTGGAAGCGGACGAGAAGCCATAGAGCAGGCCACCGAACGCGATGGTCGAAAGGATCACGGACAGGACGTTGAGCTTTGGGTTCTTCAACTCGCCGACGTTCTTGAGCATCATCGTGCCTCCGACAAGGATGACCAGTGCCACAACTGCGATGCCAATGAACATCGGGCGCCATCCGAAACTGTCAATCACCAGACCACCGACAACCGGGCCGATAGCCGGGCCGGCGGCCATGACGATACCGGCCATGCCCATGGCGGTGCCGCGCTTATCCGGCGGATAGACGAGCATCGGCACTACGGCGACCAATGGCAACAGCACGCCGGAGCCGGCGGATTGCAGTATGCGTCCGACGAGCAACAGCACGAAATTCGGCGCGACGGCACACAGCAGTGTGCCGACCATGAAAGTGGCAAGGGCTCCGGCGAAGAGCTTTCGGGTGGAGAATTTATCAATCAGATAGCCTGAAATCGGCACCATGATGCCCGATACCAGCATGTAGACGCTGGTCACCCACTGCACGGTGCCGGTGGTGATATTGAAATCACGCATCAGTGCCGGCAAGGCCGGTGACATGACGGTCTGGTTGAGCAGCGCGATGAACGAGCCGACGACGATCACGCCCACGACGATGAATCGGGCGTGCGAATCAATAGGCTTTACGGAACTGGCGGCGGACCCGAATTCCGCGGTTTTCTGTGAGGTCACAGCATTTCCTTCTGTTGGTAACGGCATGTGTGGGCGATCCGGCCCCATACTTGTGTCAAGACGCGGGGACACCGATGAGTCCGGGGTAAAGGAAAAGCCGCCATCCGTTCCGCATTCATATACGGCAAACGATTCGCGGCTTTGCGTAAGTTGATGGCTATGGTGAGCGATTCATGCGACGTCGACCGCGGATGGGCCATCGGTGCATCCCGGCATAAGGCGTGTCCCCGCTACACCAGCATCGAAAAAAGGGACATTTGTGGATTGGCAAACAGAACATTGCCGACGAACGACCCACGGCAGGCGCGTGCGATGAACATCGCGTAGCGATACAGGTTCATGGCATCTCCTTGACGGGTCTTCGTACGGCAGACATCGAGAAGCCTATCATCATTCAGATCGACGGTGAAACCCACGCATGCCCGACAATACACAAAATCTTTACAAAAGGATTGGGCTTACCGCATACGATCCGCCTGGGTAGCGGTCCGAGGATGAATCAGGGGCGAGCCAAGGGTTGCGTCTCGTGTTTCCGTCATGATGTCTGGCAAAATAGTGAAGCCGGACATGCGAGGCATCGACCGGAATCGGAAAGGGGCAAATCATGCGAGTTCTCGGCAATATCCTGTGGATCATTCTTGGTGGGTTGGCCATCGCAATCGGATGGGCATTGGTGGGACTGATTCTGTGCATCTCCATCATCGGCATCCCGCTCGGCATTCAAGCGTTCAAGATGGCGGGACTCACCCTGACGCCGTTTGGCAAAACCGTGCAATACGGCGGCGGAGTCGGCTCTGCCTTGGCCAACATCCTGTGGGTGGTGCTGGTCGGCTGGTGGATGGCGTTCGGCTATCTGGGAGCAGGCGTACTCAACTGCATCTCCATCATCGGTATTCCGTTCGGATTGCAATCGTTCAAGATGGCCAAGCTTGCGCTCTGGCCATTCGGAGCGGAAATCGTCAACCTGTAGATTCCAAATACTACAAAGCCGCCAAAGCAACCCTTGACGAGGCGGTCACCGACGTCAACAATTGGATTGACCAGCAAGCCGCCAAGGCCGAATAATAAAACACACATTATGCTGCTGCAGCAGCCAGTCCTTGCAGAACAATGTCATGACAAAGGCCCGAGGAGGCGGCGCTGCCGCAGATGTTCTGCTCCCATGGAGAGGATGTGATGCGTCGCGCGATGGCCGTGGTGAACGTAGTGAACCAGACGAGCACGCTCGTTCCCGCCGTGCTCGGCGGCGTGCTGTACGCGGCGGTTCTAGGACGGGATTCCATCACCTTCGCTCTGGACAGCTGAGACATCAAAGCCATGTGTGGATATGCAAACGGCCGCCATCAATCATGGTGATGTTGGCCGTTCACGTCCCATTAAATATACTTTCGCACCGTATCTGGCTTATATACGGCAGATTCGGGAGACTTGGATTCACAGCTGGGTCATTAGTCCAGAACGTACATCCGGCTCTCGCAGCCATTTCCTGACGAAGCCAACTACTTGCAGCACGTTATTTCCCAATCGCCACTTACCGGACCCAATTGCCAGGCTGCGCCGCATCCGCCATGACGCACCGTCGCAAACGCTCCCGTCTGACGCGCTTTACTGACCTTGGGCGCGGTAGCGGGCTTCGGTGGCGGCTTTGGCGGGCTCCCACCAAGCGCGGTTGTCTATATACCAAGCGATGGTCGCCTGCAAACCGGCTTCGAAATCGGTGTGCACAGGCTTCCAGCCGAGTTCGGTACGCAGCTTACTGGAGTCAATCGCATAGCGTCGATCATGCCCGGGACGGTCACGCACCCAGTCGAACGCATCTTCGGCACACCCCATAAGTCGCAGAATCATACGCATTACGGCAATATTGCTCATTTCGCCATCTGCGCCGATCAGGTATGTTTCACCAATCCGCCCGCGTGTAAGAATCTCCCATACCGCCGAAGAGTGGTCTTCCGTATGAATCCAGTCGCGCACGTTCTCGCCGGTGCCGTACAGTTTCGGCCGCGCGCCTTCCAGAATGGATGTGATCTGTCGTGGAATGAATTTTTCCACATGCTGGTATGGCCCGTAATTGTTGGAACAGTTGGAAATGGTGGCACGCAAGCCATATGTGCGCGTCCACGCGCGCACCAGATGGTCGGACGCGGCCTTTGACGCACTATACGGACTTGACGGGCGGTACGGCGAGTTTTCGCCGAATCGCGCCGGATCGTCCAACGCCAGGTCTCCGTACACTTCGTCGGTACTGATGTGGTGGAATCGCACGTCGTATTTACGCGCGGCCTCCAACAGCCGCATCGTGCCCTCCACGTTCGTGCGGATGAACGGTTCCGGGTCGAAGATGGAATTGTCGTTATGTGATTCCGCCGCGAAATGCACGATGGCGTCGCAGTCGGGCACAATGCGTTCCAGCAGCGACGCATCGCAGATATCACCGATGACAAGTTCGACCTGCGATTGCGGCAGCCCGTCGATGTTCGCCGGATTGCCCGCATACGTCAGCTTGTCAAGCACGGTGATGTGCACGTCCGGATGATTGCGCGCCACATACCGCACGAAATTGGCGCCGATGAATCCGCATCCGCCGGTTACCAGAATATGCTTCGGTTTGAATCCCTGTTCTCTCACTGTTTCAGCAACCGTCTTCCCGATTCCAACATTACGAATGCAAACAAAGGCGCATAAGGAAGGAAATACCTGAATTGCATACCGTCGACTCCGATTAGCCCATCCGCATCGTATTGCAGCCACAAGGCAAGGTAAATCAGTAGGATATCTCCGATACAGACCACCGCGATCAACCATGCGTATGGTAAGGAAAGCACACCGCATGCATTTATAGAACCATTGGCAGTCCTAACCGGATTCTTTCGGCGGCTTTTGACACAAGCATTCACCACACTGGTCACAGCCAACACGACTACGGAAACCACAATTGCCAACCAACACGCGGCAATCATGATGCTGTCCGTCCTGTTATTCATATTCGATTGAGCATGCATTATCGCCCATGCAATGTTCTTCACAGCATCCAACATGGCAACGGGATCCGTCAACAATGCATGCTTGCGCTCGCTCATTTGTTTGTACGAAACCAGCATCGGACAATTCGTATACCAAGCATTGACGCCCAACCAGAATATGGTCCATATACCAGACGCAACCACGCCTATCAACAATGGCACAGCCCGACCACGATTCACACGCCAGCGACCGGAAACTCTATCAAACATCAACGGAATAACCAGCAAAACCAATGGCATGTACACAAACTTGCACATTGCCAATAGCACGCTCGTTACCGCAAGCGCCACTGCTCCACGTTGTGATCGTTTACCAATAATTCCCCGGAACAGCAAACAGGAGAACAGAATCATCACAGCTTGTGTCAGCGAATCCGCAGAAATAGCGAATGAGTAACGAAACACCATCAAAGGAAAGCATAAAAGTATTCCAACTGGGATACGCCATCGCGGCAATGCGCGTACTGCACCATACATGAACAACACATAAATGATCAACATGCACGCTTCTGCCAAGCGGTATGTCATTCCAGAACTGAAATTAAAAACTCGTCCGATTCTGAAGCCCAGTAATTGTGGAGCATATACGACCGGAGAATTTGTTGCCGTGTTGTTAAAAGGCAGGCCAACCATTGTCGATGATCCATTGTCAGCAACGGATTCCGCAATCACAATTCCTGGATCATATCCGTCATACTGATCTAAGGAATACTGCATCCAACTGCGATCAACCGCACCACCGACCACCCCCGTCTCAGTATTATGCAACATACTTCTTGAAGTAACTGGCCGCGCAATTACATCCCCGTTGAGTATGGAGTCAATTCGATAAACATGCGTCCAAATATCCGGCACATGGCCAGGCTTGGTAACAGCCATGAAAAACATGCCCTCAAGCAGCACACACAACGCCACCAACACTGGCATGCATCGAAAAATCTTCTTCCCCTTCATACCGCCACTATCGCATAACTATTTGACTGCGCTTAAGAACATACCTTGGTTTCATTCATCATTCAGATACCCACCAGCCACTTGGGGCCGGTGACATTTTGTTGGACTCGTCATTGATTCCATCACCACCAATCATGCCACAAGACCGAGCCCGCGTCGACGGTCCATGATGCCCGTGTCCGAACTCCGTCTTGATGCGCTTGTCCCGATACCAGACCATGTAGCCGTCCAGCATGTCGATGAACCCGTCCATAGAGACGCCCGCGAAGCTCCGCTTGTGGAAGAACTCCTGCTTGAGACGGACGAAGAACCCCTCCGCGGCCGCGTTGTCCGGACTGCATCCCTTCGCGCTCATCGAACGCGTCAGACCATGCTCCTTGCAGATGCGGATCCACTCGGGCCACCGGTAGTGGCAGCCACGGTCGGAATGGATGATCGGCTTCTCCCCGTCCCTGAGCGTGGAGCACGCGTCGGCGAGCATGCCGTTGGCCAACGCCGCGTTCGGGCTGGTGCCGATCGTCCAGGCGACCGGCATGCCGTCGTAGCAGTCGATCACGGGCGACATGTAGACCTTGCCCGCGGGAATCGAGAACTCCGTGAGGTCCGTGACCCACAGCATGTTCGGACGCTCGGCGTGGAAATCCCTGTCCGCCAGGTTCTTCGGCGCCTTGGCCGGCTCGCCCTTGTACGAGCTGTAGAGGGTGTCTAATTGTTTGTGTATGGGATCATCTGATTGAAAGGAAACGATCATGGTGACCGAGGCAGTGAAGCCTATGGCCGGCGATGTGGCCGGGAATGACAATGGTGCCGTGACGGATTCGCGGTCCCTGGTGGACTCGCTGGTCGCGTCGGGAGCGCTGGATCCCCTGTTCGAACGGATAGACGGCGGGCAGATCGAGCTCACCGGCGACGGCGGTCTGCTGGGCGAGCTCACGAGGGTCGCCCTGGAACGCGGCCTGCAGGCCGAGATGACGTCGCACCTGGGCTACGCGCCCGGCGACAGGGAGTCGAAGGCGGGCGGCAGGCATGCGAACTCGCGCAACGGTTCGTATCCCAAGACGCTGTCCACGCCGGTGGGAGAGGTGACCGTGCAGGTTCCCCGCGACAGGGACGGCTCGTTCACCCCGAGGTTGGTGCCCAAGCATTCCAGGAGGCTGGGCGGACTGGACGAGATGATCATATCCCTGTACGCGGGCGGCATGACGGTGCGCGACATCCAGCACCACCTTGAGAAGACGATCGGCACGGACCTGAGCCCCGAGACGATATCCAACATCACCGGCGCGGTGAGCGACGCCGTGCTCGAATGGCAGGAGCGGCCGCTGGACGAGTTCTATCCGGTCTTGTACCTGGACGCCGTCAGGGTCAAGGTGCGCGACAACGGCAGGGCGCTGCCCAAGGCGGCGCACATCGCCATCGGCGTCGACATGGACGGGTTCAAGCATGTGCTTGGCATATGGGTCCAGGACAACGAGGGCGCCTCCTTCTGGGCGCACGTGTGCGCCGAGATGGCCAACCGGGGCATGGCCGACGCGCTGATCGTGTGCTGCGACGGGCTCAAGGGCCTGCCCGAGGCCGTGGAGGCCACGTGGCCCAAGGCGATCGTGCAGACCTGCGTGGTGCACCTGATACGCGCGGCCAACAGGTTCGTCGCCGACCACGACAGGAAGAGGGTGTGCGCGGCGCTCAGGAGCGTGTACTGCGCGTCCAACGGGCAGGCCGCGGAAAAGGCGCTCGGCGAGTTCGCGGAAAGCGAGCTCGGCCGGAGATACCCGTCGGTGGCCGCCACGTGGAAACGCTCGTGGGACCGGTTCGTCCCGTTCCTGCAGTTCCCGCCCATGCTCCGCCGGGTGGTGTACACCACCAACAGCATCGAATCGCTCAACTACCAGCTGCGCAAGGTCAGCCGCAACCGCAGCCAGTTCCCCAACGACCAGGCCGTGGTCAAGCTGTTCTGGCTGGCAATCTGCGACATCGAGGACAAGCGCAGCCTCAAACGCGCCAAAGACGGCAACAAAACCAGGCGCAAAAGCGAGGGAAGGCTCATCGAGGGGCGCATAACGACCAACTGGAAACAGGCCCTCGCCCAACTCGCGGCCGCATACCCCGAACGAATGGAACCCTATTTATAAAACACACCCCAAACACAAACAACTTGACAAGCTCGAGCTGTACCGCTTCGCGCTCTTGAACAGGGGCACCAGACCATGCGAAGTCATCAGCCGCATGACCCGTTTGGCAGATACTCTGACGCCCATGCTTTTCAGCTCCAGATGGATCCGCTTGTACCCGTAGCGCCGCTCGCTGTTCCCGAACGCCTCCTCGACCAGGGGCAGCAGCCACGCGTCCTTGTCCGGTCTGTCCATGGCCTTGATCTGGTAGTGGTACGTGCTGCGCGCGATGCCGACCTCCTTCGGCAGTCTCTCCGCGCTCACGCCCAACGTCTCACTGATGTCCTTGATCAGGGTCGTCTTCTCTCGGCCTGTCAGGTTGTCCGGGTCTGCGCCCGGCTCTTTTCCCACCAGTTCCGCCGCACCCTTCATGATCGCCAGCCGGATCTCCATGGCCCGCTGTTCGGCGCGCAGACGCTCGAGGTCGGCGCGCAACGTGGCGATCTCGCCGCGCAGCGCGTCCGGATTGTCCTGCTGCGAGGAATCCCCGCGTTCCGGTTCCCTCTTCGTCACCATGAGTCCTTTCGCGTCTCCGAGCAGTTGACGCTTCCGGTTTCGCAC
>ERZ506754.1030-NODE-1030-length-11650-cov-3.897456_pt1 | contig 11650 bp, 12 predicted proteins | sample MGYA00513043_ERZ506754 | MGnify/ENA metagenome assembly ERZ506754 | reverse complement strand
AGAAGGCTTGCGAAAGGGAGAACCAAACCTATCACGAGCATATATGCAACAACAAGCCATTGCGCAACATTTAGCTCGACGTCGAACGCCAGAGATAGCTGAGGAAGGGCGATATTAAGTGCGGTCTCGCTGTACATGCCGGTAAAACCGCCAAGATACAAACACATCATTGAAAGGTATGGATGGTCGACCAGAACGCGAGCTTGGGGGAGAGAGGGATTTTGGGATTGCGTCACCTAGAATAACTTCCTTTCTTTTTGAGTTTGAAGTGCGCTAGCAGCAAAAACAAAAAAGCGTTCGTAGCAGTTGCTACGAACGCTTCGTATTGGTGAGCGACTTCGCTTCGATTTAACGTAAGCCATTATAAGCAGAATTCTGAGGCGTAGGTAAGTGTTGGTTTCATGGAAAAGGATATTGTTGGTTTTGTCGGTTTTACGCGACTTGAAGATGATTAGCTTATTTGATTAGCTGCAGATCCAATGGCGTAAACACATGAGAATAAACTCTTCCATAGATGCCTTGAAATTGGGTTTGGGGTTATCGATGCCTAGCTCCTTAAGCGCTTGCGCAACCATAGGGTTTGTCGTGCATCCTCCTGCCAACCCTGTGCCGTGGTAATGGATGGTGGAAACCAGGCAGCTGAAGCGTTCTTTGGATAGTTTCAACACTGGTCCCATTTGTGAATAAAGCTGATCAAGAAGGTCGAAATAGCCCTTCTTAAACACTTTTAACCGATCAAGAGTGACATTGGTCTCGATAATAGTCATTAAAATATCGCCATATACAAACCAATCCTTATTTGATTCTGCGATTTGAGCCCAAGTTGCAGCAACTGCGGAAGCATTGAATTCGACAGCAGGTGAAAAGGCTGTAAGCAAATCGCCGAAGTATGCGTTGCGTGCATCGGCGGATAGTTCTAAGAAAATTTCTTCCTTGGTAGTCACATACTTGTAGAGGCTCGCACGAGACCACCCTAATCGTTCTGCAATAGTGGTGAGAGTGATTTCATGATAAGGAAATTCTCGGTACAGCTGAGCAGTGGCTTGTTTGATGTCTGCCATTCGCTGGTTTTTCTGCTCGCTGCTTCGTGCCCTTATGAAGTCTTGTTTCATTGATTTTCCTTGCTAGGGCCTCTGCCTTTGATCGGTGGCCATTTGCTCGCTTCAGTATACCGTACCTAGGCGTCTGAAGTTCTATTAGCGACGGCACGTAGCTTAGGAATAGCCGATTCGGTTTATTGCGACGGCATGAAAAGCTTTTATGACTTTGTTTATACGGTGCTGGTATGCAGAGCGTCTGTTAGAGATGCGGTTCGATTGATTCCTCTCTCTGTTTTTGTGAAGTTGATCGCTTCACCTAATAAGCTACTGGTGTGTTTTTGGCAATTAGTGGATAACCGTAAGCTTGAACTGGTATTTTCCTATTTCAATTACATTGCAATAGGAAAATACACTATAGTGTCATATCCTAATATAAAAAAGACACTATAGGGTCATTTTTGCCAGACAATGATTATGACCCTCAATTTAAACCGAAGCTGACATATCTATTGGCGTTATTCCTGGTGGTCTGTCGGTGATCGACCTGAAATAAAGAAACCGCTTCTTTTTAAGGTTAAAGAAGCGGTTCAAATCATATGATCAGTCCAGGATGCTAATCGCTATTTCTCGGATACGTTAATCAATCCAAGGTCTAATGCGGTATGTGACGCCAAGTCTGTCGCAGATAGCCTGGCACTGCTTTTCCTCATCATGGCTAATGGTTGTTGCAACGGTACTCATGACCACATTCGGTACGAACTTTTTAACGTCTTCAGCAAACTTCAGCATGGCGGGGAACGCTTCTTTTCCAAACCTGCTTCTCGTGAGTTTTAGGTATTCCTCGGCGTTCGGGGTATTAAGACTGATCGAGACAGTATCAACGATATCCTTGAATTCAGGAGCGATATCTCGTTTGTTGATAAGGGATCCTTGACCGTTGGTGTTTACTCGAACGGGTATATTCCAGCGGCGTTTTGCCTCAGAAGCAACTTGCTTGAGCGTGTCAAAAGTCTCGGTTGGCTCACCGAAACCGCAGAATACCAATTCTTCGTATTTATCCATATTGAATGTGTTGAATGCTTCCATTACCTCTTCGAAGGATGGTTCGTGCTCTAACCAAAGTGTATCGGACTTGCCTACTGCATCATCGGTTTGACGTACGCAGAACGTGCATGCGCATGAGCAGCGGTTCGTCAGGTTCACGTAAAGGCCGTTATGAACCTCGTATAGAATGGTCATCGCTTTATTCTTCATAGCTGTCTCCTTGGTAAGGCTTCTGCTGATGTCTATCACTTAAAACAGGGTGTGTAGTTTTTCCTCGAAACATAGACCATCAGTGGCAGGCAAGTCGAGTTCGATAGATCGCTGTACGCACTCTTTAACAAACCCTGAAGCTTTGCGGACTGACTCTTCGAAGGGAACACCTTTTACTGCATCTGCGATGAGGATGGCTGAAAAAACATCTCCTGTTCCCGAGCGCTGCCCCCCGAGCCGTTTCGTTGTGACGGTGAATGCCGCACCTCCTTCTTCCCAGCATGCATTGGTAACCTCCGTTCCCTGTTCTATGCCGGTGACAATAACGCGCTTGGGTCCAAGTTCGGTAAGTTCATGGGCTAGGGCAAGGGCTTCGGTAATCGTGATGGAATTGCTGTAGGGGCGATTAGCTAAAATGCATGCCTCAGTGAGGTTTGGAGTGATCATGTCTGCTTTGGCAACCAAATTACGCATCCCATTGCACATTGCAGGCGTGTAGGTTGCGTAAGGACGCCCTTCGTCACCCATTACAGGATCGACCATCACCACGGTATTAGCTGAATTGAAATCGTCGATAAACGATGACACTATACTGATTTGCTGTTCGGACCCCAAAAAGCCTGTGCAAATGCCATTAAATTGCAGCTTGAGCTTTTTCCATTCGGCTATATGCTCTTGCATGTAGGGAGTGAAGTCCTGGAAGCTATAGCTTTCAAATCCAGTGTGATTGGAAAGGATGGAAGTCGGCAGGACGCAGCATTGAACGCGCATCTGCGAGATGATGGGAAGCTGGACAGCCGCTGAGCATCGACCGAATCCAGTTAGATCGTTAATTAGGGCTATTTTCTTCTGGTTGTTGTGACTCACAATGAACTCTTGCTATTTTCTATTTGGTTACTGCTATGACGCAAAAAGTATAGGTCAAAAAAAGGTTGGCCCCGGCAAGCTACCGAGGCCAACGCGAGGTTTGCAAATTTTACCTACCTAAGCGTAACTCCTTCGGGCAAATCGAAAGGATCGAACAGCTCTTCTTCCTGCTTTACCTCAGGCTCTATGACTTTTGGGGGTTCGGGTTCGCCAAATGCCTCGTTGAAGGCTTCGAAGTGAATTCGGGGCACCGTGAAGACAATTTTGGCGATAGCGCCTGGATGGTTTGCGATCCAGCTTTCAAATTGGGAAATAACCTGATTTGCAGGAAAACCCTGTCGCCCGCATCCGAAGGCGCCAACTATGAGCGTATCGACCTCTTGAAGTGCTGCAACGTTAAGCAATGTTGCAATGCGATTAGCCAAGCAAGTATCGCATTCTCGCTCAGATCGATGGTTTTCTAGAGCACGTGTGCGGTTTGGTTCTGAGATGACGATTACGTCAGCCGTACGTATTGATCCTTCACGGTTAAATACGACATCTTCAACATAGGCGGTGCGATCGGTAAACAATTGCCCACATGCGTATCCTCGATTCTTGCTGTGGAAGAGCGGCTTTATACCCTGGAGAATGGGATACAGGTTGCTTTCGGAGCAGAGTGCTTGCTCTGGACCAAAAACACCGTCTTCGTAAGCTCCGCCAGGACGAGTAAACGATGCGGCATCAACCAGCGCGATCTTGCCGGTTGCGTCGTGGAGCGCAGAAGCCGAAAAAGCGGTGGTTACCTCGGTTGCGGTTGCGTCTGCTTTCGGTTCTGGCAATAGTGCGTTGCGGGCTTCTCCATCTTCGTAGATGATCGTTGATTGGATAGATCTTTCGGTTTCCTTGGAAAAAACTCCCTTTACGAACGCTAAGTGTTTGGCAGCTTGCGATGCTCGCTCTTCCTTCGATATTGGCATTGTTCCTCGTTTCATGGATGTTTAATGGCGGCACCTGATCCGCTTGGGCACCCTTATCTCCCTATTTTGGTACTCATTGATTTTACGACAGTATGTTATCTGGGCGTATTGACGTAACCAACTCGCCACTAAATAGGAGGCAATGACGCAGCTTAGTGCCGTTAAGGGTAGCTAAGTCTGTTAAAGTGAAGGCACGCCAAATACACACGACTTAAATGAAGAAAGATGGCGACAATGCGAGAAGAACGCGCAAATTTTAGATTCCTTTTGGTTGCTGCCGCCCTGCTGCTTGTTGCCGCAATCGTTACCGTAACTTCCTTCGCTTCGTTGGTGAATGCCGGCGATTCATCTAATGCCAATAGCGCGAATCCCGTCAACGTTTCCGGTCAGATCAACGACCTTCCAGAAAGTGAACCGGACAGCGACTTATCAAAGTAGTTTTCGTGACTGTATATCTTTTTTCTGAAATAGTGCTCCGCTTCGATAGGCTTCCATGAATTCCTGGAAATCGCGTTCATTTTGATTGGCGTATTCTTCCGCAAATGAAACGATTGCGCGGTCGAAAGTGTCGCTTTTCCCCAGATAGCCTGCTATAGTAAACCGATTTCCGGTTCGAGCGTGAGCATGGGCAAGCGTCCAACCGCAGATTTTGCCAAGTGAAGTAAGTTCTTCTGCGCCAATTGCGTTTAAATCAAACGACCCTTTTCCGTCCCATAGTTGGCGCACGTAGAAGTCGTGTACTTTTCCGTCTAATCCTACTGCCCGCGTCCATCCGAGAAAGATATCGCTGGCTGTTTGCATGGCTCGTTGACCCTCAACTACTCGTTGTCCGTGCTGCAGGAAAGGTGCCTTTCCCGCATAGCGTTCCAATACCGATTTCTGCGCTTCTTTGATTTGCAGCACAAGCACGTCATTCGAACTGCTTCCTTCAAGTACTACAATCCATGCCCGGGTGCCGACGCTCCCAACACCTACCACTTTTCGAGCAATGTCGACAGCACGATATTGCCTTACGAGGTGTCGTTTGTCGCGAGCTAGGCTTTTACGGTACTCGGCGAGAACCAAAGAGATGAATTCCTCGAAATTGCTCTCGCCGTGTTTGACAATAAGAGGATCTGAGCTCCCTTTGATTAGTTCACGCACGGGAACGATTAAAGGCGGCTGGTTTATTATGCGCAGTTTGCCATCTTCGATTTCAGTAAATTTGGAAACCGCTCGGGCGCTGTTTTTCATTCGCGCCTTATCAACGGCTTTATTCATCGCTTTACGGTAGCTTTTTGAGGCTTGCTCGTTGACTATGCGGGATAGGCTATCGACGTCTGCGTGGGCATACCACACGTCAAGGGTTCCCATTTCCGCAAAGGCGTTCATTGCGTTTCGATATGCCGCGACTGTCGCTCTCGATGCGGCGTTTCTCTGTTCTTTCGTGAATCCTCGTTGCTTTGCGCAGATCTGAACGCTGGTGGCGAGCCTTTTAACATCCCACTCCCATGGTCCTCGGGCTGTTTCATCAAAGTCGTTTATATCGAAAACGAGTCGTCGCTCTGGGGATTGGAACATTCCGAAATTAGAGATGTGAGCATCTCCACAAGCCTGTACCCTGATGTTCGAATTGGGGGTGGTGGCCAGGTCATTCGCCATAATCAATGCGCTGCCACGGTAAAAAGTAAAAGGGGATTCCGACATGCGCTCATAGCGAATGGGGAGTAGTTCGGGCACGCGGCTTTCCGCTTGTGAGAGAAGCAAGCTAACAGGGCTGGGGCGATTTTCGGGTGCATTCCATGCTGCATGCGCGGATCGTGGCGTTTGGTTTCTCAGCTCTTTCCCGCGCTTTCTGCTTTCTTTTGCAGTGATTTGATCGTCGAATGCGAGGTTGTGCCTGATGTTATTGCGTATTTGATCAAACTTGGTTAGGTACATGGTGCGCCTCTTTAGGTTTGTTATCCGATGCAGCGATCCAGGAAGGTATTCAGTGCATTTTCATATGATGTGGGGCAGGCAAACGATGCCTGACAATGTCCTGCGCTTGGTGCAAAGAAAAACATGTTGCCAGTCGGACTCGCTGCTATATAAGGAGAGGCCTCGGACCCAGTTGGTGTTTCATCTTCTGTAGGCGGTTGGTCAACGATGAGGTCCAAGAGATTGTCTTCGGGGGAATCTGTAAAACTCTCTCGGGAAGCATCGTTGGAACTTTTGCTTGTGGTGTTATCTCGGTCTCTTTCCGCTTTGTCGTCGTTGTTGGCTTCCGTTTTTAGTTTGGCTATATCTGCCATGACTTGCTTGGCGGTGACGGCATCGACAATGGTGCCAACATCGCAGCCAGCAGCCATGGCAAGGTATATGCCCATATATGGCGGCGTGCAAGCATCTTCTTCGCCGTGCATGATAAACAGTGGCGTGGATATGCCCTGTATTCCGGGAAGGATATTTCCTTTGCCAAGATCATAGCCTCCCTTGCTTTTCCTGAGCATAGTTCGGCAGAGGTCCAGCATTGGTTGGGGTTTCGCGAATCCGTTTCCGAGGCGCAGTGCGGTTTCGTTCCAGATATCGATGTACGCCGAATCGCTGACAATGGCTCGAGCCTGAGCGGGGAAATCCTTTTCTTGTGCAGCGAATAGTGCAGCGGTAGCACCCATGCCGGTACCATGGATGATGATCTGGGCTTCTTCTCCTGTTCGCGCGATGATCCAACTGCACCATGCAATGATGTCGCGCCTATCAAGCCAGCCCGACCCCGTCCATTCGCCCTCGCTTTCGCCGTGCGCGCGCATATCAACTAGCATGATATTGCAATCATGGGCAGCGTAAATGCGCGAAAAGGCCAGGCTATCGCGCCAAGACCCCCCAAATCCATGAAGTAGGAGCACCCAGGGACGCAACCGTTTGGTCCCAGGTATCATACGGCCTGCCAAGGCGGTTCCATCGTCAGAGCGCACTTGGATGCGACGGGGCGTGTGTGCGTTAACCACCCATTCGTTAACTAACACTGCTTCAGTTGCGCGGTGGAGATTTATAGTTGCCGCTTCTTCGTCAGAAAGGGTTGGCGTATTGAGCTTGATGATGTTTTTGTCGGAAGAAAGGTAACGTCCCAGGGGCATATCATCGCAGGGATTATTTTGGCGTCCCAAGAAATGAGCTGTAGAAGCACGAGCAATAATTGCAAGGATCGCTAAACAAGCAAGACATGCTGTGATGAGTGCTATTCCTATGGAAAATAAGCCTTGAAGATACAGAAAGATACCTAGCAGGATAAGAAGCGCTGCGATAATGGCGGCAAGTCGGCTTCGCCACATAGTAGGTTTTACGTATGTTGTTCCAACGCAGTCAGCTGAATGCTCTTGGAAAAAGTTGGTGGCATGTTCGTTCGTTGATTCGTTGATAGTGCTCATAGTACCGCCTTCCTGGATTTAGAGTACTCGGTTCGCTGTTTGTCAGGCGGCAGCATTTATGATATTTGCCCCAAAACCGCGATAACCCCACGAAGCAGGCGGAGGCTTCGTGGGGTTACCAATAGAGTTGTTGATTCAGTAGAGGAGAGGGTGTTTCCCGAATCAGTTATTTCACAATCAAGACGGGGCAGCTCACGTTTTCGCTTACACTGCGGCTCACGCTGCCAAGCAGTAGTTCTTTGATGCCGCTTAGGCCGCGCGATCCCATAACGACCAGATTGGCATTTGTGTTCTGTGCTTCCCCGACGATTGCAGCGGCAGCTTCTCCGGTGCAGACCTTTTCAGTAACTTTGATACCAGCATTTTCGAGCGCTCCAGCAGCGTGTTTAGCTGCTTCGGTGGCGCGCGTTGCACTGATTTCTGAAGTGCTTTCAGCAACGGAAAGTACTTCAATATTTTCAACTCGCTTTAAATCGATGGCATGTGCGGCAAAAGTGATGGCTTCAAGGGACGCCTTAGATCCATCGGTGGCAATGAGCAGAGTGCTTACAGAGGAATCAAGCACATGTGCCGCTTGTTTGTTGGCTAGGCGCGCGGCATCGAGGCGGCGATTGCGGAAGTATACCGCCCAGTTAACCGCTAGACAGACCAAGTTGATGAAGTATACAGCAAGAACCCAGTTGATCATGTCCGATGCGAACTTTGCGGCAATGCCGGCAAGGTAGCCGACGGTAATAAGAAGGATGAATTGCCAGCTAGTACCTGCGGCTGTTCCTGCCTTGTAGTTCTTGTAGGCGTTAATAGGCCATGAAAGTCCGAAGCAAATTAGCATTGCGGCTTCAAGCACCTGGGCGATCATCATAATTAGGTTCTCCTTGTTGGACTTAGATTCATAACGGGGACAACCCTAGTACCTGAACGCATTCATTTCAAATATCGGATTTGCATACATTAATGCAACTTAGGTATGATTCGACCATGGATATCCAGCAGCTCAAATACTTTCTCGATGTTGCGCAGACCGAGCATATGACAAAGAGCGCGAAGCGCCTTAATATTGCCCAGCCAGCGCTGAGCCGCTCTGTTTCTCGTTTGGAGCATGAGCTTGGTGTTTCCTTGTTCGATCGTGAGGGTCGTGGTTTGCGGCTTACCGATGAAGGGCGGTTATTCCAGCGCAAGCTCATGCCTCTTCTGAATGAGTTTGATTCGTTGTGCCAAGAAGTAAAGAGCATTCATGCTGAAAGTCGCGAGGTCCGTGTCCACCTTGGTGCTGCTTCGCATATTGCCGCTGATGCAGTTGCTTTGTGGATGGCAGCCGCTCCCAGCCGTCGCATTTCGCTTTCCCAGTCAGACTCAAGGGAAACTGAGCCTGATGTAGTAGTTGACTCGTTACCTCCGAAAACATGTGCAAGGGTAGAGAAGTTCTCGGAACGTATGATGCTTGCAGCGCCTGAAAACCTGATATTTTCGCGCATACCGGTGCCGCTTGATGAGTTGAGGGAGCTTGATTTTGTTTCGTTATCGTCTTCATCAGGTTTTACCCGATTCACAAAGGAATTATGTGTCTCCATCGGGTTTACTCCCCGTATCTCGTTTGAAAGCGACAATCCCAGTGTGGTTCGTAAGATGATCGGGTTGGGTCTTGGTGTTGGTTTTTGGCCCGAGCAGAGCTGGGGAGAGACGAGGGGCGAAGGTGTTGCGCTTCTACCGCTCGATATCCAGCAGAAGCGCGAAGTGTTCGTGTGGCTCTCATCGACTGCCGTCGATAACCCATTGGCCCTTTCACTCTACGACTACCTTTGCAATTACTTTCAGCGGTGTTTTTCTTAGTCGCTCGTTTAGGTCGGCATTTCGATTACCGCTTATTGTGCTCAGCATGCCTCCAACGTGGCGTTTTTATTGAACAAGTAGAAAAATGTTAAACGAGTCCTAAAATAGAGAGCTGCTCTTACCCAAAATTTTAGATAGGTACTCAATGGATTTAACGGAACTGTTAAATGCGGTGGATGCTGCTGTGTGGGGTCCACCTATGATTATCCTTTTGCTGGGATGTCATATCTACACCACTATTCGCACAAAAGTAATTCAGCGAAAGCTGCCACTCGCCCTTAAACTGTCTGTCACGAAAGACGATGGAGCCGAAGGCGATGTGAGCAATTTCGGAGCTATGGCCACTTCGCTTGCCTCAACGTTGGGAACCGGTTCGATCGTAGGCGTTGCAACGGCAGTTCTTTCTGGTGGTCCTGGAGCGGTACTTTGGATGTGGTTGACTGGCATTCTCGGTATGGCGACAAAATATACCGAAGTTTTTGCTGCTATGAAATATCGCGTGAAAGACTGGCGCGGTGAAATGATGGGCGGCGCCATGCATGTCTGGGAACAGCGTTACAAGCGCCCTGATGGCACGGTGCCTTGGTGGGCAAAGTTAGCCGCCATATGGTTTGCATTGCTTGCATGCATCACTATTTTTGGCATTGGCTCTGCTGTTCAAACCAGTGCTATTACCAGCGTTGTGCGTGCCAACTTCGGATGGGATCCTGCAATTGTTTCCGCTTTTGTTTGCGGCACAGCTTTGTTGGTTATCTTGGGTGGTTTGCAGAAGGTTTCTGGCATCTGCGAAAAACTTGTCCCGATTATGGGCGGAGCTTACATTTTAGGATGTATCTATATCCTGTTTTGCAACAGCTCGTTTCTCGTTGAGTCTGTCTGTCTTATTTTCGAATGTGCCTTTACCCCTAAAGCAGCTTTTGGTGGAGCGGTAGGTTCGGGCATCATGTTTGCCCTTCAATTTGGTTGTGCACGCGGCTTGTTCTCGAACGAGGCAGGTCTTGGCACCGCGCCGCTTATCTCATCGGCTGCTGCTTCTAAAAATCCTGCTCGCCAGGCGCTTGTTGCAATGACTGGCCCCTTTTGGTGCACGGTGGTTATTTGCTTGGTGAGCGGTTTGGTTATCGTGAGCACGTTGTGTGCCCATCCGTCCCTTATTGCTGATGCTGGTGTTTCAGACGGAGCAACGCTTGCCAATGCCGTTTTTGGCACTATTCCGACCGTCGGGACGCCTGTTTTGATGCTGGGGATTATCTGCTTTGCGTATTCGACGATTCTTGGTTGGAGTTACTACGGAGAGCGCGTAACGTTATATTTGTTTGGTCGTCGCTGGGTTCCCTTGTACATCGGCCTTTATATTTGTATGGGATTCCTTGGTGGTATTGGCGTTGGCGATGTTGCCTGGACTGCAACTGATATCTCAAACGCATTGATGGCAATTCCCAATATCATCATGGTTCTATTGTGCACTGGCATGGTTGCGAAAGAAACACAGCATTATGTTTACGACGGAAACATTGACGAAGAATATGATCATCATGCGCCTACGCTTGAGGAAAAGAGCGTATTCCTAAGGAATAAGGCATAACTTTTATTCAACGCATTTGTTGGGCCTCTCCATTTGTGGGTTGTCTTCCGTTTTATATGAGAAATGGTAGTCGGCTCATTACAATGGAGGGGCTTTTTTATTTGAGGCCGCAATCTTCGGTTTTGATTTATGTTGTCCTTACTCGCTGGGAACAAAAAAATCCCCGCCTTAAGCTCAGGCGGGGAAGAAGAAGGGGCTTTGAAATTGATGGATGGTTAGATTTCGATTTTTGCTCCCATGAGCTTGGCGAATTCGCGGCATATTGCAGTGTTGCCAGGCCAAGCTGGTGAAGTTACCAGATTGCGGTCGACAACCGCTTCGCTAACGTCGACTTCCTTGTAGATGCCGCCCGCAAGTGAGATATCGGGACCAACGGCAGGATATGCCGTTGCTGTATAGCCTTCAAGGACGCCAGCCGCAGTTAGAACCTGAGGGCCGTGGCAAATAGCGGCAACTGGTTTATGTGCATCAAAAAACTCTTTGGTTATCTCAATTACACGGGGATTTAGGCGAATGTATTCCGGAGCGCGGCCGCCCGTGATGAACAAGCCCTCGTAGTCTTCTGTCTTAACGTCATCAAATGATGCGGTTAATGCGAAGTTGTGGCCACGAAGCTCCGTGTAGGTTTGCTCGCCCAAGAAGTCATGTACGGCAGTTGCTACCGTATCGCCAGCTTTTTTATCGGGGCAAACGGCGTCCACTTGGTATCCCAGCATCGATAATGCT
>ERZ506754.1025-NODE-1025-length-11703-cov-3.925395_pt1 | contig 11703 bp, 10 predicted proteins | sample MGYA00513043_ERZ506754 | MGnify/ENA metagenome assembly ERZ506754 | reverse complement strand
CATAATTTAATCCAGCTGACCTTTTCGAAACTACATATTGTATTTGCAAAACTTTATTGCATATAAGAGCAGATCACTTTGCAGCTTCGAAAATTAATACCCCATGATGTAAATCACGAATAGCAATTAACCAATTAGAAAGAATTCAGCAAGAATAAAATTTATCAAAGGAGATCCACTATGAATTTCGGACATTTTGATGACGCCAATAAAGAATATGTCATTACAACACCAGATACCCCGTTGCCATGGATCAACTACCTTGGCTCCCAGGATTTCTTCACACTAATTTCCAACACCTGTGGCGGCTACAGCTTCTATAAAGATGCAAAGCTGCTCCGTATCACTCGTTACCGCTACAATAACATCCCGGTAGATTCCAACGGAAAATATTACTATATCAATGATGACGGTGTGATCTGGAATCCGGGCACGATGCCATCCGGTACAGAGACAGATACATATGAATGCCGTCACGGTCTGGGCTACAGCCGTTTCCATTCAACGAAAAATAATCTGGAAGCGGATCTGCTGGCATTTGTACCGGTAGATGCAGCGTGCGAGATCAACTGCCTGACTTTGAAAAACAATTCAGATGTCGAAAAAAACATCTCTTTATTTTCTTATGTAGAATTCTGTCTCTGGAATGCAGTTGATGACTCGACTAACTTCCAGCGAAATTTAAGTATTGGTGAAGTGGAAGTACACGGAAGTACAATTTATCATAAGACCGAATACAGAGAGCGCCGCCGTCATTATAGTTTCTTTACTGTAAATGCACCGGTTCAGAATTTTGATACCAGCAGGGATGAATTCCTTGGAGCCGGTAACGGCAATGCATTCCCGGATGCAGTCCGTAAGAAAAAATGCAGCAATTCCATAGCAAGTGGATGGTATCCGATCGCAGCACATCAGATCGATATCAAACTGGCACCAGGTGAAGAAAAAGAATTTGTATTTGTGCTGGGATATTGTGAGAACCCGGCAGATGATAAATGGGAAGCACCGGGAATCATCAATAAGACACCGGCAAAAGCCCTGATCGAACGCTTTAATACAATGGATAAGGCTATGGCGGCTTTTGCAAAACTGAATGATTACTGGGAGAATCTGCTGGCACGTTTTGCAGTATCCAGTGAAAATGAACACATCGACCGTATGGCAAATATCTGGAATCAGTACCAGTGTATGGTTACGTTCAATATGTCCAGATCTGCATCCTATTATGAGTCTGGAACAGGCCGTGGTATGGGATTCCGTGATTCCTGTCAGGATCTTCTGGGATTTGTACATCTGATTCCTGAGCGTGCAAGAGAGAGGATTATTGATATCGCGTCCACACAGTTCCCGGATGGAAGTGCCTATCATCAGTATCAGCCACTGACGAAACAGGGAAATCTGGATGTTGGAAGCGGATTTAATGATGATCCATTATGGTTGATCGCAGCAGTGGCTGCATATATCAAAGAAACCGGAGATTATGGAATTCTTGAAGAACAGGTACCGTTTGATTGTAAGAAAGGTTCAGAGGTTCCGCTGTTTGAACATCTGGACAAATCTTTCCATTATACAGTAACACATCTTGGACCGCATAAACTTCCTCTGATCGGAAGGGCAGACTGGAATGATTGCCTGAATCTGAACTGTTTTTCCAGTGAACCGGGAGAATCTTTCCAGACGACCGGACCGTCTGAGGGACCGGTAGCGGAATCTGTATTTATTGCAGGTATGTATGTAAAATATGGAAATGAGTTTGCAGAGATCTGCAGACGTGTTGGAAAAGAGGAGGACGCTGCTATCGCGCAGAAAGCTGTTGAAGAAATGTACCAGGCAGTCCTTGACGCTGGCTGGGATGGAGAATGGTTCCTTCGTGCATATGATGCGCAGTCCGAAAAAGTTGGATCAAAAGAGTGTGAGGAAGGAAAAATCTTTATTGAACCGCAGGGCTTTTGTGTTATGGCAGGTATTGGAAAAGAAGAGGGACTGGCAGAAAAAGCATTGGATTCTGTACATGAGCGTCTGGAAACAAAGTATGGAGTCATGATTCTTCAGCCGGCATACACGAGATATCATCTAGAACTTGGGGAAATTACTTCCTACCCACCGGGATACAAAGAAAATGCCGGTATCTTCTGCCATAATAATCCGTGGATCTCTATTGCAGAGACTGTGATCGGAAGAGGAGACCGAGCTTTTGAAATTTATCGTAAGATATGTCCATCGTATATTGAGGAGATCAGTGAGATCCATCGAACAGAACCTTATGTATATTCACAGATGGTTGCAGGTGCAGATGCACCGAGATTTGGGGAAGCGAAGAACAGCTGGCTGACAGGAACAGCAGCATGGACTTTTGTAAACCTGTCTCAGGCATTGCTGGGAATTCAGCCGGATTATGACGGACTTATTGTAGATCCATGTCTCCCGGGTAAGTTTGGTGATTTTAAAGTGGATCGTCGTTTCAGAAATGCTGAATATCATATTGAGATTCACAAACCAGAGGGTGTACAAAAAGGTGTCAGCTGGATTGAAGTGGATGGAGAAAAAATTGCCGGAAATCAGATTCCGCTGGTTGATGGTAAAAAAGAATATCATGTAATCGTACAGATGGGATAATAAGGCGCGTATGAAAAAAACACTTCACAGGATAAAACCTGTGAGGTGTTTTGCGTTATATCATTTTGTAGAGGCAAGTCCTTCTGGAAGAATCGTTCCTCCACCGAGAACCATGTCTCCATCATAGAGAACAGCAGCCTGTCCCGGAGTAACTGCTCTCTGTGGTTCTTCGAATGTGATCTTGAGCAGATCATCACCAAGCTGTTCTACAGTTGCAGGCTGTTCCGGCTGACGGTAGCGTGTCTTGACTTTGCATTTGATCGGCTTGTCCAGATGATCCCATGGAATCAGGTTAATGTCGTTGATGTAACAGCAGGTGCTCATCAGATCCTGTTTGCCGCCAAGGATAACCTTGTTGGAATCCAGGGATTTGCCACATACATAGAGGGATTCCGGTGCAGAAATTCCAAGACCGCGGCGCTGACCGATTGTATAGTGAATCTGACCTTTGTGTTTGCCGAGTACGTTGCCCTCTTTATCTACGAAATCACCAGGTTCCGAAGACTGTCCGGTATACTGTTCAATAAAGGAAGCATAATCTCCGTCCGGTACGAAGCAGATATCCTGACTGTCCGGTTTATCTGCATTGATAAAGCCCTGTTCCTGGGCAATGTGACGAATCTCTTTTTTGGTGTAGCTGCCAAGTGGAAACAATGTATGCGCCAGCTGATCCTGCGTCATGGCGTAGAGAACATAGCTCTGATCTTTTGTCGGATCGAGGCCCTTTTTCAGAATAAAACGTCCTGTTTCCGGATCCTGTTCACGACGTGCATAGTGTCCGCTTGCGATGTATTCACAGCCAAGTTCTCTTGCTTTGTCGAGAAGGGCAGAGAATTTCAGAAAACGGTTACAGTCAATACACGGGTTCGGTGTGCCACCGTGCAGATAAGTATCGGCAAATTTGTCAATGACGCTGTGACGGAATTCATCATGCATTGGGAAGACGTAATAGAGCATTCCAAGTCGTGCGGCAACGCTTCTGGCATCTTCAGTATCAGATGGGGTGCAGCAGGCACGGTGTCCCGGGAAACTGCACTGTGGATTATCATAAAGCTTCAGAGTCGCACCGGCACAGTCGTAGCCCTCCTTAACCATCAGGTAGGCTGCTACGCTGGAGTCAACTCCGCCGCTCATGGCGATGATTGCTTTTTTCTGCATATATATTTCTCCTGTTATCTGTTGATTCATATTGTTTACTATAGTATGACTGATACTTGGTAACCAGCCATTTAAGAGTATCCTATCATTATAGAAAAATAGTGTCAAGCAGTTACTGTGAACGTATGCACAGTAATGTCAGGCATGGAAAAACTGCTGAAAACAAAAAGTTGAAAAAGGTGTTGACATATCCAAAAAGTAGTAGTATATTAAACCTATCGGAAAGATAGGAAAACAAAACCGAGAGAAAACTATCAAGGAGGAAGAATCATGTTTACAAAGAATGCAGAACAGAGAAATGTCATGTGTATGATGGATAAGGAAATGCGAATGTACATGTGTATGTCTAACTGTGCTTTAATGTATCGGAAACTTCCTGTGGCATCAGCGGATCAGAGTAATGCAGTCTGAATAAGATGTCAAGAATGTGAATATAAATGTATCGATCAGATACAATGTAGATTACATGAACAGGAAAATCCGACATGGGTTCCTGTTTTTTTATTGCCTTTTTAAGCTTATCTGACAGGTAATCCGAATTTACAACTGAATATAGAATACAATTGAATAGAGAAAAATAAAACAAAATATAAGAAAATTTAAATAGAACGAGAAAAGAGAGGGAATTTATTATGAAAAACACAAAAATTATCACAGTATCACTTGCAGCAGCACTGGCAATCGGAGCAATCACAGCAAACGGCGTTCTGGTAAGCGCTGATGCAGAAAAAGGAACCATTAAAGTAGCAGCATCCGCTACACCACATGCAGAAATCCTTGAAGAAGCAAAACCAATCCTTGAAAAAGAAGGCTGGGACCTTGAAGTAACTGTATTTGACGATTATGTACAGCCGAACCTGGTAGTAGAAAGCGGTGATTTTGATGCAAACTATTTCCAGCATATCCCATACCTGGACAATTTCAATGAAGAGCAGGGAACACATCTGGTAAATGCAGGTGGTATCCATTATGAACCATTTGGAATTTATCCTGGAACAAAGAAATCACTGGATGAACTGGAAGATGGTGATACCATTGCAGTTCCAAACGATACGACAAACGAAGCGAGAGCACTTCTTCTTCTCCAGGATAACGGTGTGATTACACTGAAAGACGGAGCCGGACTGGAAGCAACTGTGAAAGATATTGAAGAAAATCCGAAGAATATCAAGATCGAAGAACTGGAAGCTGCACAGGTTTCCCGTGTTAAGGATGAAGTCGCATTTGTCGTGCTGAATGGAAACTATGCTCTGCAGGCAGGATATTCCGTATCCAAAGATTCTATCGCTCATGAGACATCTGATTCTGAAGCAGCAAAAACATATGTAAATGTAATCGCGGTCAAAGAAGGAAATGAAGAGAGTGAAGCAATCAAAGCACTGGTAGATACTTTGAAATCCGATGAGATCAAAGACTTTATTAATGAGAAGTATGACGGAGCAGTTATACCTTTTGAAGATTCCGCAGATGCTGATAAAGAAGAAACAGCAGATGTTACTACAGACACAGAAACAGAGACTACAGAAGAAGCTGCAGAATAATACGGCTGGGAGTATTGATGAATAAGTTGTAACACAGATATTTCAAGGGAACGGGGGAACAGTTTAAATGGAACCGATGATACAGGTAGAAAACCTCTGTAAAAGCTTTTCCACAAAAAACGGGACGGTAGAGGCGGCCAGAAACATCAGTTTTTCCATAGAAAAGGGAGAGATTTTCGGCATTATCGGTCTCTCCGGAGCGGGTAAAAGTACACTGGTGCGATGTCTGAATCTATTGGAAAGACCAACATCCGGAACTGTCCGGGTGAATGGTAAGAATCTTACGAAACTTTCTGAAAAAGAACTCCGTAAGGAGCGTCAGAATATAGGAATGATCTTCCAGCATTTTAATCTGCTCATGCAGAGAACTGCTCTTGATAATGTGTGTTTTCCGATGGAAATTGCGGGAATCAGTAAGAAAGAAGCACGTAAAAAAGCCCTGGAATATCTGAAAGTAGTAGGACTGGAAGAAAAAGCTCTTTCTTATCCATCACAGCTTTCCGGTGGTCAGAAACAGCGTGTCGCAATTGCACGAGTTCTGGCAAGTGATCCGAAAATCCTGCTCTGTGACGAGGCGACCAGTGCACTGGATCCACAGACAACAAAAGCAATTCTGGAACTGATCAAAGAGATTAACCGTGATTATGGAATCACTGTCGTAGTTATCACACATGAAATGAGTGTGGTACAGGAAATCTGCAATCGTGTAGCTGTTCTGGAGAGTGGAACACTGGTAGAATCCGGAACAGTAGAAGAACTGTTCAGAAGCCCGAAGACAGAAGCGGCACGCCGACTGGTATTCAGTGGAAGAACGCAGATTCAGAAAATGGAAGGCAAACGTCTGGTTCGTGTAACTTTCCGGGATAAATCTTCTTTTGAACCGGTCATTGCCAATCTGGTACTGACCTACCGGACGCCGGTCAATATTCTGTATGCTGATACCAAGAATATTGGTGGAGCAGCAGAAGGTGAAATGATCCTGCAGCTTCCCGAGATCGAGGAAGTTGCAGATAAGATGATTCAGTATCTGAAAGATACAAATATGGGAGTAGAGGAGTTGAAGTCTGATGTGGGATAATACAACAATTACAATGCTGCTGGAAGGAACCAGAGATACTTTGTATATGACGCTTGTATCCACATTTTTCGGATATGTGCTGGGACTTCCGCTGGGAATTCTTCTTGCAGTAACAGACAAAGAGGGGATTCATCCGAATGCAGTTGTTTACAAAGTACTGGATGTGCTCACGAATATTTTCAGAAGTATTCCGTTTTTGATTCTCCTGATTCTTGTGATTCCACTTACCAAACTGATCGTGGGACAGAGCTATGGCTCCAGTGCAACGATCGTACCGCTTGTGATTGCAGCGGCTCCGTTCATTGCCCGTATGGTGGAATCTTCGCTGAAAGAAGTGGAACCGGGAGTACTCGAGGCAGCAGTCAGCATGGGCGCAGGAACACCGACGATCATCTGGAAAGTTCTTCTTGCAGAAGCAAGAACTTCTCTTCTTGTCGGAGTAACAATCGCCGTCGGAACAATTCTTGGTTATTCCGCTATGGCAGGAACTGTTGGTGGCGGCGGACTTGGAGATATCGCTATTCGTTATGGATATTACCGCTATCAGACAGACATCATGATCATAACGATTGTAATTCTGGTAGTGCTTGTGCAGATCCTGCAGGGACTTGGCATGATGCTCTCCAGGAAGCTGGATAAGCGAAAAGCATAAAAAGATATTTGACAGAAGATTGTAATCACGAAGAATAAAGTTTATTTAACAAATATAAATATTTATTTTAGAAATTTTAGAAATATATTAGAAAAAGGACAAAAACTCCTCACATTTATATTGTATGATGTACTTGTCTTAAAGGAAACCCCCTTTAAGAAATCCGGTAGCACTTCAATGCCGGGAGAGTTGCCGGAACTCTTTCCTTTCCCTAAAAAATAAAACAGAACACTAAACAGCCGCCACCTGGCAAGAACGTCAGGAGGGCGGCTGCTTTCGTTATTGGCGATATCGATTAAAACAGGAGTAGATTTCCTGGATTCTCGGGATGGCATATCCACATGGCAGGTAAGAACCATCAGCGAAGGCGATAAGGCCTTTTGTATGAATCTGTTTCTGAAGATAATCAACAATCTCCGGGATAGTTTTTTTCCCGTCAGCCAGATGCTCCAACGCATATTTCAGGAGCAATCCGAGGGCTGCGGTCTGTTCTGGATCTATGAGCTGCTCAACGTAGCGAAGGTCTACTTCCTGTCTTCCAAGCAGGAATCCAGCTTTTCCATGAACTTTTATTTTGAGACGATCCGGTTTGCCTGTGCCATGTCCATGTGAGCGAATCACAGGAGTATTTTTTTGTATGATCCTGTGACTGTCAGGCATAACAAATGCAGGAACTTTGGCTGGACTCAGAGGATATTTTCCACAGATTTCTTTGACTTTGCGTGTGATATCCACAGGACGATAGCAGTCCATCTGGATAATTGTGTCTGCAATGTGGAAAAATGCACCGGAACTTCCAGCAATCAGAAGCGTAGAAATTCCGGCAATTGTATACAGCTTCTGTGCCCGTTCGAGAAATGGAGTGATCGGTTCCTTTTCACGGGAGATGATTTCCTGCATGAACGTATCCCGCACCATGAAGTTGGTGGCAGAAGTATCTTCATCCAGAAGAAAAACTTTGCTTCCGGCTTCCATTCCCTCAATAATGCCGGCAGCCTGAGACGTACTTCCACTGGCATCCGCTGTTGAAAAACAATGGGTGTTTTTTTTGTTTGGCAGATCATTGATAAACAGAGAAATATCCACGTCTTTGATAGAACGTCCATCCTCGGAACGGAGCTTTAATGCGGTGTCATCCGTGATCACGTATTCTCGCCCGTCTCCGGCAATATGATTGTATACACCAAGTTCCAGGGCATTCAGAAGAGTGGATTTGCCATGATATCCACCGCCGACGATCAGGGTGATGCCCTGTGGAATTCCCATTCCGATAATTTTTCCCTTATGCGGAAGATTCATAGTTACACGGAGCGATTCCGGAGAAATAAACGGGACAGAATGCTTCATCGGACGGGAGGAAATACCACTTTCCCGTGGGAGTATAGCATCATCTGCAACAAATGCCACCAGTTTTTTTTCTTTCAACTGTTCCCGGATTGCCTGTTGATCTTCGGCGAGAAAAATGGTTTGTTCCAGTTCTTCCTGGTTTATGTTTTTGTAAAAGAAAGTGTTTTCTACACAGGCAGGAAGAAAATCGAACAGAATCTTTTCCAGTTCGGGTGCATTAATGGTACGGCCATTTGCAGGAAAACCAATAAAAAATCTGGCAGTGATGCCTTTGGATGTGATTTCACATGCGGTTCTGGAAAGGATTTCCTGTCCACAGTGGCTGACGGAAATCAGACCGCTTTTACCAGAACCTTTTGCACGGAAGGAATAGTGGTTTATCTGCTGTTCAAACTGGCGCGTCAGATGGTCGGCAAGGGTGATACATGTGAGATTGTTTTTGCTGTAGGCATCCGGAAAACCGGCATCTTTGCGGGAAATATGGACACTGATGTGGGAGGGAGATGCAAAAGGATCTCCCTGTACATGATCGATGGAAAGGATATAATGCCCAAACTGGTAACTGCCTTTCAGAGATTTGTAGGCGGGATAACTTTTTCTGTGGATGGATTGAAGCTGCTTTTTTAATTCAGTTGCCTGCTGCATGAAAAACTCCTTTATAAAAAGTGTGATTTATCTGTGTATTTAAGGTACATTTAAAGTCCGGCTGTAACTATTATGAAGCCGGAAGCATTCTTGAAAAAACAAAATTATTATAGAGCGGGAAGATGCAGAAATGCAAGCGATTCGGGATATAATAAAAAAGAAACTGTGAAGAAAATGATAGGAAGAGCCAAATTTCTTATACAAATCTTATATCTTTATTAAGAATCTGGAAGAATGTAGAAATACGTAAAATATTGGCGTATAATGTTGAAAGAATTTTGAGAATCAAACGAAAGGTGGTTTTATATATTATGGAAAGAAGAAATGCATGGCTTTCTTATGAGGAAGCAGATGAGAAGGAACTGGAGAAACTTGCAAAAAATTATCGTACATTTCTGGATGCCGGTAAGACAGAGCGTGAATGTGTCCTGGAGCTTACCAGAGAAGCAGAAGCAGCAGGATATGTCTCATTAGAAAATAAACTTGCATCCGGTGAGCAGATCAAAGCCGGAGATAAGATCTATGCTGTCGGCATGAAAAAGATCATGGCTATGTTCCATATCGGACAGGAACCGATAGAAAAGGGAATGAATATTCTTGGAGCACACATTGATTCTCCACGTTTGGATGTAAAACAGAATCCTTTATATGAAGATACGGATCTGGTATATCTGGATACCCATTATTACGGCGGGGTGAAGAAATATCAGTGGGTAGCACTTCCATTGGCGATTCATGGTGTGATCGTGAAGAAGGATGGTACAGTAGTAAATGTGAATGTTGGTGAAGATGAGGATGATCCGGTCGTATATATCACAGATCTTCTGATTCATCTTGCAGGTAAACAGCTCCAGAAAAAGGCCGCAGAGGTGATCGAGGGCGAGAATCTTGACATTCTGATCGGCAGCAGACCACTGAAAGAGGAAAAGGACGAGAAGAAGAAGGAAGCAGTCAAAAATAATGTCCTTCGGATTCTGGGAGAAAAATATGGTGTAGAGGAAGAGGATTTTCTTTCAGCAGAACTGGAGATCGTTCCGGCGGGCAAAGCTCGTGACTGCGGACTTGACCGCAGTATGGTCGCAGCATATGGACAGGATGACCGTGTCTGCGCATATACTTCTTTTGTGGCAATGCTTGAGATGGAAGCACCAAAACGTACCAGCTGCTGTCTTTTGACGGACAAAGAAGAAATTGGAAGTGTAGGAGCTACTGGCATGCAGTCTAATTTCTTCGAAAATACTGTGGCAGAGCTTCTAGAAGCTATGGGATGTTATTCCGGACTGGCACTCCGAAGAACTCTTAAGAATTCCTTTATGCTTTCTTCTGATGTAAGTGCAGGATATGATCCGGCTTATGCGGAATGTTTTGAGAAAAAGAATGCAGCATATCTTGGAAGAGGTATTGTTCTTAATAAATTTACAGGTGCGAGAGGAAAATCCGGATCCAATGATGCAAATGCGGAATATGTGGCAAAAGTACGCAGAGTATTTGACGACAGCCAGGTTGCATTTCAGACGGCTGAGCTCGGCAAAGTAGATGTGGGTGGCGGCGGAACGATCGCATATATTGCAGCACTTTATGGTATGAATGTAATTGACAGCGGGGTTGCAGTGCTCAGTATGCATGCACCGTGGGAAGTAACAAGCAAGGCTGATATTTATGAGGCAAAGAAGGCATATAAGGCATTCCTTCTGAATGCATAAGAGGTGTTTATGGAAGACGCAGAAACATTGATCAGAGTGGAAGATCTCTGCAAAATATATAATCCCGGAGAAAATGAAGTGCGTGCGTTGGATCACGTCAGCCTGGAAATCAAAAAGGGTGAACTGGTGGCAATCATAGGACAGTCCGGTTCCGGAAAATCTACATTTATGAACATGCTGGGGTGTCTGGATGTGCCGACTTCCGGACAATATTTTCTGAATGGAACAGACGTGTCCGAAATGTCGGACAATGAATTATCGGAAGTACGTAACAGGGAAATTGGTTTTATTTTTCAGGGATTTAACCTGATTGCAAATCTCAATGCAATCGAGAATGTGGAACTTCCTCTGATCTACCGTGGAATAGACCGTAGGACGAGACATCAGCTGGCGATTGACTCGCTTAAGCTGGTGGGACTTGAGAAGCGCATGGATCACAAACCAAGTGAAATGTCAGGCGGACAGCAGCAGAGGGTGGCAATCGCAAGAGCAATTGCCGCCCAGCCTCCGGTAATTCTTGCTGATGAGCCAACAGGGGCGCTGGATTCTAAGTCTTCGGCTGCGTTGCTCGACGTCTTTGAAGATATTAATACCATGGGGCAAACCATTCTCATGGTGACCCACTCAACCGCAGCAGCAGCTCGGGCCAAGCGCGTGCTCTTTATCAAGGACGGGATTCTTTACAACCAGATCTTTCGTGGGGAAAAGACAGAGCGTCAGATGTTCCAAGAAATCTCAGATACTCTGACGGTCATGGCGGGAAAGGAGGATCCTGATGTTTAAATTAACAAGTAAATTAGCACTTTCCAACCTCAAACAAAATCGCAAGTTGTATTATCCTTTCGCTATAGCTGTCATTTTAACGACCATGATCCTTTATAGTTTTATCGCCTTGTCATTGACCCCTCATTTAGAGGATTCTTACGGAGGGGGATCGGCGAGAACTGTTCTTGGTTTTGGCAG
>ERZ506754.1021-NODE-1021-length-11779-cov-10.135705_pt1 | contig 11779 bp, 9 predicted proteins | sample MGYA00513043_ERZ506754 | MGnify/ENA metagenome assembly ERZ506754 | reverse complement strand
CCCTGCGGGCATCTCCCCACCCCGTGGGGAGTCACCCCTTTCAGGGGAGGCTTATTTGCCAACGCCGTAAAAAAATAAAAGTCGCCCGCCTGCACCAGAAAGCACCTGAATATCAACATTACCAATACAGGCAAGGGCAACGAGCGAATTCCGCCGGACGGTTTCGACATGGCTGCACTAGAAAATTACTGCCCTCGGGCAAGCCTGCAGGGCGGCATCGCCCCTACTTAACGCCGTATCTCACCCCAGCGGCTGTTTCTTGATCTTATCGCTGCGGCGGGGGTACTTCTGCGGGGTAGGGGCAGTTTTCCGGATCCGGATCAGCTTCCGTTCACCGGCAGTGGGCAGAGTATAGCTTTCTTCGCCGACGATCTCGCCGCCCAGCAGCTTCGCCGCTGTTTCTGCCTGCTCCGCCGTTTCCGACGGTCCTTTCATTGCGGCAAACACGCCGCCCTGCTTCACAAACGGCAGGCAGTATTCCGTCAGCACCGGCATGGCTGCCACGGCTCTGGCAGTCGCCATGTCAAACTGCTCCCGCAGTTCCGGCAGCTTCGCCCCGTCCTCGGCTCTGGCGTGGATACAGCGGACGTTGGCAAGTCCCAGCTTTGCCGCCGTCTGCTCCAGAAACCCGATGCGTTTTTGCAGGCTGTCCAACAGTGTCACCTGTAAATCCGGCCGCAGCAGTGCCAGCACCATGCCGGGAAAACCGGCTCCGGTGCCAACGTCAATACAGGTCGCCCCCAGCGGCAGCTGCACCTTTTGCAGCAAGATCGCACAGTCCAGAAAATGCTTCTCCCAAGCCTCTGCCGACCCGGTGATCGCCGTCAGGTTCATGTGCCGGTTGGTTTCCGTCAGCTCCGCCAGATAGTACTGGAACTGTGCAAAGTGACTCTCCGTCAGAGGCAGTCCTGCTCCGTCAAACAGCTGCTTCGCCGCTTCGTATGTCATCATGCATTTCCCTCCTTTGCAGCGTCCCAGACGATCAGCACAGAAATATCTGCCGGTGATACGCCGGAGATACGGCTCGCCTGTCCCAGATTCTGGGGACGGTGGGCGTTCAGTTTTTCCGCAGCTTCCAGCCGCAGCCCGTGAATGGTGGTGTAGTCCAAGTCCTCCGGCAGCTTCCGGTTTTCCAGCTTCCGCATGCGTTCGATCTGTTCCAGCTGTTTCGGAATATAGCCGTCATACTTGATCTGGATCTCCACCTGTTCCCCGATCACCGGTTCCAGTGCCGGACGGGTGGGGTCAAAAGGAGCAATGACAGCATAGCCCAACTGGGGACGGCGAATCAGGTCTGCGACTTTACAACCGGTAGTGATGCCGGAGGTGCCGTGCTGTTCCAGAAACGCGTTCAGTTCCGGAGCAGGTGCCAGATTGGTTTTCAGCACCCGCTTTTTCTCCTGTGCCACAAGGCGGTATTTTTCCAGCATGTGCTGATAGCGTTCCTCGGAGAGCAGCCCCAGTTCGTGTCCCAGCGGCATCAGACGCTGGTCAGCGTTGTCCTGCCGCAGGATCAGCCGGTACTCGCTGCGGGAAGTCATCATGCGGTAGGGATCCTCACAGCCCTTGGTCACCAGATCGTCTACCAGCGTGCCGATATAGGAAGTGGCTCTGTCCATGACAAACGCCGGCTTGCCCTGCACTGCCAGTGCGGCATTGATGCCGGCAACCAGTCCCTGTGCGGCAGCTTCCTCGTAGCCGGAACTGCCGTTGAACTGTCCTGCTCCAAACAGTCCGGCGATCTTCTTGCTCTCCAGCGATGCCCGCAGTTCTGTGGGGTCTACGCAGTCATATTCGATAGCATACGCCGGACGCATGATTTCCACATGTTCCAGTCCGCGGATCGTCCTCAGAAATGCCAGCTGGACATCTTCCGGCAGAGAGGACGACATGCCCTGCAAATAATACTCCTCGGTTTCCAGCCCCATCGGCTCCACAAAAAGCTGATGCCGCGGTTTGTCGGCAAAGCGGACAATTTTGGTTTCGATAGACGGGCAGTAGCGGGGGCCGATGCCCTCGATCTGTCCGGAGAACAGCGGCGAACGGTGAAGATTTTTCCGAATGATGCGGTGGGTTTCCTCGTTGGTATAGGTGATGTAGCAGGAAACCTGATTGTGCATCCGGGACGGATCAGAGCCGAATGAAAACGGCACAATGTCCTCGTCGCCGTCCTGCCGTTCCATGGCATCAAAGTCAATGCTCCGGCGGTGGACACGACAGGGAGTACCGGTCTTGAACCGCCGCATTCGCAGCCCCAGTTCCTGTAGATTTTTTCCCAGCGGACGGCTGGGAAGAGCCGCATCGGGACCGCTTTCGTAGGAAACCTGTCCCACGTGGATTCTGCCGTTCAGATAAGTGCCGGTGGCAACTACGGCGGCGGAAACGGTATACTGTGCTCCCAGCGAAGTGACAACACCGGTCACTCTGCCGTTTTCGGTCTGGATCTCTGCGATCTCTGCCTGCTTGATCTCCAGCAGGGGTGTTTTTTCGCAGACTTGTTTCATGTAGTTGTGGTAGCGAACGCGGTCTGCCTGTACCCGCAGGCTGTGGACAGCCGGCCCTTTGCCGCGGTTCAGCATGCGGCTCTGGAGAAAGCAGGCATCAGCAGCCTTTCCCATTTCGCCGCCCAGAGCGTCGATCTCCCGCACCAGATGCCCTTTTGCCGTGCCGCCGATAGACGGGTTGCAGGGCATGTTGGCGATCTGATCCAGAGATATGGTAAACAGCACTGTGCGGCAGCCAAGGCGGGCAGAAGCCAAGGCGGCTTCTACACCGGCGTGACCGGCACCGATCACAGCGACGTCATAAGTTCCCATGTGATAATATTCCATAGGTATCACCTCAATTGATATGGATATACGATATAGTTTAATTATAAGAGCACAAACGAGTGCCCCTCATTTCCATTTGTACAAAATGGCAGCACTTCGTGTGATGCATTGCCGCGTAGTACAAGTGCAACGCGAACTCTTTTGCGGCGAGTCAGCCCGTCGCCCAGCGGAAATGGCGACGGCAGACTTGCCCAAGGATAGCAAGCCGCCGCTGACCTTACGCCCAAATTTCAACTGTAAAAAGGGTAATGTTACGGCGGCGGCAACCGCCTGTTCGCCCCGCCGGGGGATTGCGGCGAGTCGCCGCTGACCTTACCCCCCCAATTTCAACTGTAAAAAGGGTAATGTTACGGCGGACAAGCCGCCTGTTCGCCCCGCCGGGGGATTTTTGCGGCGTGTAATCTTCGTGTGATGCGTTGCCATGTAGTACAAGTGCAACGCGAACTCTTTTCTTTTTTTGCTTCTTTTTTTTCAGTAAAGAAAAAAAGAAGCGTAACTCTTTGTGAAACCGGTTGGCTGCTGTGGCAGGGAAAGAATCCCTCCACCGCCTAACGGCGGTTCCCCTCCCTTTTCAAGGGAGGCTCATTTGTACCTAGGCTCCCTTGAAAAGGGAGCTGGCAGCCGCAGGCTGACTGAGGGATTCTTCTGTGAAACCTGAAACAGAAGTAAAAGAGTCCACAGAACCCCTCCACCAGCTTCGCTGGTTCCCCTCCCCTTTCAGGGGAGGCTTATAACTGCGAACTTGCAAACGCCGTATTTAAGAAACTTGACCGCTTGCACAAGTGACACCTCAAAGAGCCAACACTGCAAATACAGGCAAGGGCAACTAGCGGCGTTGGCAAGCCCAAGGCGGACAGCGAGTGCAACGAGCGAATTCCGCCGGACGGTTTCGACATGGCTGCACTAGAAAATTACTGTCCTCGGGCAAGTCCGCGGGGCGATGTGGGCATCACCACCTACACATTCCAAGAGGTTCTTCCATAAAGTCTAACATAATTGGCAGCCGGCGTTGGCAAGCCTCAGGCGGACAGCGAGTGCAACGAGCGAATTCCGCCGGACGGTTTCGACATGACTGTACTAGAAAATTACTGTCCTCGGGCAAGTCCGCGGGGCGATGTGGGCATCGCCACCTGCACATTTCAAACAGATACAACAAAACGGACTGCATTGCTACAATCCGTTCTGTGATCTGCGTTCAGTTTCCGATCAGAATTCGATCTTGCCGTACAAGCCGGTGTTAAGTTCGTCCTCCGGCTTCGGCTTTTTATAATCCCGTTCGAAGCTGGTCTTCATGGAATCCAGATTCTTCCGGCGGAAATCTTCCGGCTTCTTTTCCCGATAGGGACGCTTGCCCCCGCGGTTCTGACCGCCCTTGCCGCCGCGGTTTCCGCCGCTGCGTCTGCCGGTGGTAGAAGAAACTACGACCTTCCGGTACGGATCTTCGCCGACGCTCTTGGAAGTCACGCCCTCGATCTCCGAGATCTTGCTGTGAATGATGCGGCGTTCATAGGGATTCATGGGTTCCAGCGTGGTGGAACGACCGCTGCGGAGCACGCTCCGTGCGATCTTTTCTGCCAGCTGTTCCAGTGTCTTGCGACGCTTTTCCCGATAGCCGTTGCTGTCCAGCAGCAGGCGGCAGTAATCCTCGCTGTCCTTATTCACCAGAATCGATGCCAGATACTGAATGGAATCCAGTGTTTCGCCTCGTCTGCCGATGATCGTGCCGCTTTTATTATCGCTGCGAAGTTCCATGCGAATGCCGTTTGCGGTACGCATGGTGCTGATGGTCACGGTGATGCCCATGGCAGCGTAAATGTCTGCGATATACTGTCTTGCACGGAGCAGGTTCGGGGACATTTCGCCCTCGGTCAGAATGGTTTCGATCGCTTCGGACTCCATGCCCCGTGTGGGCGAATTGTCGTCCTTGTCAATAATGATCTCCTCCACGGAAGAAACCGCTTCCTGTACCGGTCGGGAAACCGGCATTGCCGGTGCGGCTTCTGCCTGCGGCTGCGGGGCTTCCGGCTGTTCCGGAGCCTTGGCTTCTGTGGTTTCTGCCGGTGCAGCTTCTTCTGCTGCTTCGTACACTGCTTCTACCTGTGCTTCCCGCTTTACCTTTCCGAAAATTCCTTTTTTCGGTTCTTCCAGAATGCGGAACACGATCTGGTCTTCAGAAACGCCGAACTTTTCGACCGCCAGATGCTTTGCTTCTTCGATGCTTTTTGCAGTGAAAATCTCTTTCATTCTCATTCATCCCTTTCCTTGGTAATGGGATTTCACAGGGCGGTTCCCTGTGAACTGTGGTAATTGATTTTTCGCGGACGATTATTTCTGATCGCCGCTGCCCTCGGTGCTGTCGGATTCGTCATACGTTTCGCCGTACTTTTCTGCCATGCGTTTCCGTGCGTCTTTCAGCACCTGCTGGTTATACTTGTTCAGTTCCGAACGGGACATATCCTTGGTTTCTTCTACATATTTTTCCCGCTGGTTCATGACGTCATTGCCCTGCTGTACGTCCATCATACGCTGCATGAAGCTCTTTTTGCCGTTGGCGTATTTCTTGGCGTTCTTCTGGTTTTCCTTTTCGCAGATCGCCTCGATACGCTCCTTGGTGAAGTAGCAGTTCAGACCAACGCTCTGGATCAGGGAGAAGAAGGACGAGCATACCCAGTAGAAGCCGACACCTGCCGGCACCTGAAATGCGAACCAGACGGAGAAGATCGGCATTGCATAGAGCATGATGTTCATGCAGCCCATATTCGGCATGCCGGGATTCTTTTTCTTCTGGTAGATCTGCATATAAATGGTCAGTGCCAGCTGGAGCACGCCGGACAGCACCGGAATCAGGAACAAGCCGATCGCGGTAGCGTTCCACACGTCAGGGTGCCACGACGGCACTTCGCCCAGATTGATGCCGAACAGGTTGAACTTGTCATAGAATTCGGTCATCTTTGCGGAGAGGTTGTCCCCCAGCACGCTCTGGAATGCACTGGCATCGCTGTGCTGTGCACTCAGGATCGCCAGTTCCCGCCGGAGGCTGGTGCCCTGCTTGGCGAGTTCCGGATTGACATTCCGGACGATCTCAAAAGCACTGGAGATCACGCTGTCTTTCATTTTGAGGATAAAGGACAGCGGCTTATATACAACGTCCAGAATGCCGAACAGGATAAAGAACTGGAGGAACATGGGCAGGCAGGAAGCACCGGGGTTGATGTTTTCCTCCTGATACAGTTTCATCTGTTCTTCCTGCATCTTCTTGGGGTCGTCCTTATACTTTTTCCGCAGCTTTTCCAGCTTCGGATTGAACCGCTGCATTTTTGCGGAATTTTTCTGCTGCTTATACGAAATGGGAAACAGGATCAGCTTGGTGAAGATCGTGAACAACAGGATCGCCAAAGCATAGTTGTCTACCAAGTCGTAGATCAGACGCATGATCCAGCCGAACGGCTTTCCGCACAGATCATATAAAAAATCACTCATAAAATTGTTTAACCCTTTCTGTTGTGTCGTATTGCCCGCACATACCGCCCGAAGACTTCCCGCGGCGGATCCAGATGTTCCGGAACGTAATCGATACCGCCGGGATTCCACGGGTGACAGTGCAGCAGACGCCGCAGGGCGAGAAAGCCGCCCCGCAGCACACCAAACCGCAGGATCGCGGTCTGTGCATAACAGGAACAGGTCGGATAAAACCGGCACACAGCCGGAGTTAGGCGGGAGAATTTCTGGTACAGACGGATCAGTGCCGCCGCCAGATACCTCATTTCGGTTTTCCCCCTTCCGACGGCGGTTCCACCAGTTTACGGATACGGCGAACGCCGCTTCCTGCCAGATAGTCACGCAGTTGTGTGGAGCGAATGCCCACAATAGAGGGCAACGCCACAATGACCATGTCCATTCCCACCGGCATCAGGTGTTCGGTTTCCCGATATGCCTGCCGGATCACACGGCGGGCACGGCTGCGTTTTACAGCACACCCGACTTTTTTCCCTACGGTAATGCCCAGCCGGTTATACTTTCGTCTGGTCTTTCGCAGATAAATGATCGCATACGGCGATGCAATCTTTTTTCCCCGCTGATACAGCAGCTGAAAGTCCCGATTCTGGTTGAGGATCACTGTTTTCTCCATTGCTTGCACTCCATCTTTTTGTGTTCAGAGCCTGTTGACGGTTTTTACCGGAAAAAGCAAAAGCGTACTCCGAATCTTCCGTGTGCCGGCGGCGGACTGTCTGACCTTGTACCATGGCGGTATGGGTCAGTTTTCCGCAGCCGGCACATCGGCGAATTCAGAATACGCTCCTCGAAAAAACAAAAGACCACAAACCAATGGCGTTGTGGTCCGACTTCGATCAGTGGCTCAGTCTTGCTCTGCCCCGTGCTCTTCTGCGAGCTAAAACCTTTCTACCGTTCGCAGTGGCCATTCTCTTGCGGAAGCCATGCACCTTTTTCCGATGAATCTTCTTCGGCTGATATGTTCTCTTCAAAACAGTACCTCCTTTCTCGCTCAGACGGCAGAACTGCCGTCCCACAGATTCCTTGGAAGTCCACCCAGACCGGATGAGCCTGTCTGCGTGAATCCATTTATCATATATTATAGCGGATTCCGTTTTATTTGTCAAGCCCTCCGGCAAACTTTTTTGCGAAATTTTCGGCTTTTTTTCTTTTTCCACAGGTTCTCCACAGCTGTTTTGGGCAGGCTGCACGGATTTTTTGTCGGTTTTTGACGTTTTTTACAAAGACAATTCCGCCGGCTGCCCCAGCGTTCCGGAGCAGGACGGCATTCCGGCAACGCAGCAGCCGACTCCGGTGCCCGCGTTTTGCCGTTGCTGCCTGAAGGCAATACCGCACAAAGAGCGTCTGGCGACTTTCCACGCTGCACCGCCTGTGGAAAACGCCCGTTTTTTGTCCGTTTTTGCTCTCCACAGTTTCCTCAGGTTTCCACGTGGAAATTTTGTGGAATTCATAAAGTTTTCCACAATAGGGGTTGATTTTCCACAGATGATGTGGTATACTATTATATTAAGAATACCTGTTGAAAGACAGGTGGAAAGTCTGCGGAAAACGGTTTTCCACAACCACCGTTCCGCAGAATTCGCCTGTCCGGCAGACCACGGAGATCCCCGCAGATCCTGCCGGACAGGCTTTGAAGTTACATAAGGAGGATCCCCCATTTATGAATTCAATTGATGAAGCCTTCTCCAGTGTCAAACAGTACTGCCGGAAAGAGGGCCGGATCTCAGAGGCTGCCATGAAGCTCTGGATCGATATTATGAAGCCGGTACAGCTGGACGGCTCGGTGGCAGTGTTCACCGTACAGTCAGAGTTCCAGAAAACCGTTGTTATGAACACCTACAATGCCCTGCTGAAAGAGGCATTTCTCAACGTGCTGGGACTGGATGTCAAGATCCAGATCAATGTCGTCACACCGGAAGAAAATGACAACCCGCTTTCCGAAAACAGCAACGCCAAGGATTACGATGAACTGGCACGCCGCCACGAGGAACTGGAGCACAGCTTTGAGGGTGCCAACTATGAGTACACCTTCGCCACATTCATTGTCGGCGGCTCCAATGAGTTCGCCTACGCTGCCTGCACCGCCGTGGCAAAAGAACCGGGCAAGAACTACAACCCCCTGTTCATCTACGGTCCCTCCGGTCTGGGAAAGACTCACCTGATGCACGCCATTGCCAACCAGGTGCACGAAAATCACCCTGAATACAAGATCATTTACGTCACCAGTGAAGAATTCGGCAACGACTTCCTCTCCTGCATCAACGACAACAACATGGCTCGGTTCCACGACAAGTACCGGAACGCCGACGTGCTGCTGATCGACGACATTCAGTTTTTCAGCAACAAGGAACGCATGCAGGAGGAATTCTTCCACACGTTCAACAAGCTCCACGCTGAGGGCAAGCAGATCGTGATCACTTCGGATAAGCCGCCCAAAGAACTGAAAACGCTGGAAGAACGTATCCGCAGCCGGTTCGAGTGGGGCCTGATCACCGACATCAGCACACCGGACTTTGAAACCCGTATCGCCATTATCCGCCGCAAGGCAGAACTGCTGGATCTGTACATTCCCGACGATGTGGCAGAGTTTATTGCCAACCGTCTGAAAACCAACATCCGGCAGCTGGAGGGTGCCGTCAAGAAGCTGAAAGCCCTGAAGCATCTGGCAGGTTCGCCCCCGTCCATTTCCATGGCACAGAGCGTCATCAAGGACATTCTCAGCGACGACCAGCCGGCTCCGATCACCGTGGAGAAGATCATTCTGGAAGTGGCTGACGTGTACGGCGTTTCTCCGGAGGACATTCGCAGCAGCAAACGCTCCAGCCAGATCTCCACTGCCCGCAAGGTGGCGATCTATGTGGTCCGTGAGATCACCCAGATGCCCCTGCAGGCGATCGGCACGGAATTCGGCGGCCGTGACCACTCCACCATTGTCTACTCCATCAGCAACATTGAAACGGCAATGAAGCACGATGACCATCTGAAGCAGCTGGTCGAGGACACCATCAAAAATATCCGCAACAAAAGCCACGCATAGAGAACTGGGAAAGGACACTGCAGAACATGTGGAAAACAGGATTTTGCAGTGCTTTTTTGCCGATTCCACAGGAATTCCACCGGTGTCGGCAAGTTTTCAACATGCGTTTCAACAGTCTGTTGAAAATCCATGTGCAGAAAAAGTGCCCGCTGTGTCCGCAGCATTTAACAGCTATAGAAGCGGGCTTGTGGAATCTGTGGTAGAAAGCTGTGGAATGTGTTTTCCACAGCTTGTGGAAGCGGTATTTCGAGTGCGGCAGGTTTTCCACGATTTTTTCCACAAACTTTTGTTTTCCACTCCACAAACTTTCCACTTTTCCCGTGTGGAAAAAGCTTTCCACTTTTCCGAAAACTTTCCACAGGCGGTCTGTGGGAAAGATCTGCCCGAAATTCCGAGGAGAATCTGCGGTTTCCACTTTTCCGGAGCCTCTATTATTACTACTATATATTCTTTTCTTTGTATTCTGTCTTTTCGCAGCTTCGCTGCAAAAAACAGCGGATAGCATGTGCTGTACACTGTGGACGGACAGCAAAAACTGTCCTCGATACAGCTGCAAAAACAAGAAAAATGGCTGAACTGCGCGATGTTCTCTGTCCGCGAGGTGACTGCAAAAGGACAATCGGAAAGACATCGGACAACACAGATACAAAACGGATACAGCGTTGTCCGGGACACACGTTCCGAACCCCATTTAAAATTGACCGATCCATTGGATCTGAATAAAGGAAGACGACCTATGATAAAATTTACTTGTGACCGACAAACATTCTATACTGCCATTACCCATGTGGCAAAGGGTGTTTCTCAAAAATCCACCATTCCGGCACTGGAACGCCTGAAGCTGCGGCTGGATCACGACAATCTGGAACTGACCGGCTATGATCTGGAATTCGGGATCCAGCGGAGCATTGAAGTCGAATCAGACTGCTCCGGCGAATTTGTGATCCTTCCCCGTCTGCTGAGTGAGGCTGTCCGCCGGTTCTCCGGCAATATGGTAACCATGGAAGTGGATGACAACTATGTGGTAAAACTGTTCTGTGATGCCACCGAGTTTCAGATCTCCGCCATGTCCTCTGAGGAATATCCGGCTCTGCCCAGTCTGGATCTGAACGTCGGCATGCAGATCGAACAGCCGGTATTGAATTCCATGATTCGCCAGACAAGTTATGCAACTTCTGTCAGCGAGGCGAAACCAGTGCTCACCGGCGAATTGTTTGAGGTGGAGGGCGATACCCTTCATGTGGCAGCCATTGACGGTTACCGGCTGGCAGTCCGGCAGGAACCCATTTCCAGTGCGGAGAATTACCGTTTTGTGGTTCCCAAACGGATGCTGCTGGAAGTGGCAAACATGCTCCACGATGACGCAGAGGAACTCTGCACCATTTCTGCGGACCGGCGGCACGTGGTATTCGAATTCAACGGCTATACGGTATTCTCCCGCCTGCTGGAGGGCGAGTTCCACAACTACCGCAGCAGCATTCCTGCCAGCTATGAAACTGAGATCACTGTGGACACCAGTGCCCTGACTCGTTGTCTGGAACGCTGCTCCCTGCTGATCAGCGGTAAGTACAACGCACCGGTTCGCTGCACGTTTGCCGACGGCAGTCTTGGCGTGTGGTGCAAGACCGGTATTGGTGAGATCAACGATAAAATTCCGGTGGAGATCAGCGGCAAAGATGTCACCATCGGCTTTGATAACCGTTTTCTGCTGGACGCTGTCCGTGCGGCAGACTGCGACAAGGTAAAAATCCAGCTGAGCGGCGGCAATCGCGTGGCAAAACTGGTTCCGCCGCAGGGCGAAAGCTTCATTTTCCTGCTGATGCCGATCCAGCTGCGGGGATAAGCGTGTCACACAGAATGTTTCACGTGAAACAAGGGCAGTGCTGCTGAGGGAAATTCTTTTCTTAATGTGTTGGATTTTACGGAGAAATCTCTTGGAACGTGTAGGGGACGATGCCCACATCGCCTCGTGGACTTATGTATAAGCCTCCCCTGAAAGGGGAGGGGGACCGCCGCTAGGCGGTGGAGGGGTTCTTCCGTGCAGTATAACTTCTAGGGCAGCCGCATCGAAGCCGTCCGGCGGAATTCGCTCGTTGCACTCGCTGTCCGCCTGGGGCTTGCCAACGCCGCTAGTTGCCCTTGCCTGTACGTGTAGTGTTGGCTCTTTGAGGTGTCACTTGTGCAGGCGGTCAAGTTTCTTAAATACGGCGTTTGCAAGTTTGCAGTTATAAGCCTCCCCTGAAAGGGGAGGGGAACCGCCGTTAGGCGGTGGAGGGGTTTTCCCCCTGTATAATTCGCCACAGCAGCCAACCGGTTTCACAAAGAGTTACGCTTCTTTTTTTTTTTACTGAAAAGAAAAAAAGAAGCAAAAAAAGAAAAGAGTTCGCGTTTCACCTGT
>ERZ506754.1012-NODE-1012-length-11888-cov-9.757627_pt1 | contig 11888 bp, 10 predicted proteins | sample MGYA00513043_ERZ506754 | MGnify/ENA metagenome assembly ERZ506754 | reverse complement strand
TGACGATACAAAAATTTATTATTTTTTATTGTCCTCTTGACGGGGAGCATACCAACCAGACTTCCGGGGGTTTTTATTCAATTTTACATGGGAGAATAAAATCCAGAAAAACATCTCCTTTCCGTACCTTTTGTTGGAGTCGGTAACAAGTAGATTGCACTATAATATAAAATAATATTTTATACTTAAAAATATATAACTTAAAATTTATACAAATATGGTATGATAATATAAAATAATAAAAAAACGAGGAACAACATATATGATCACAAGCACATCCAATGCCAGAATCAAACGCCTGGTAAATTTAAAAAAGAAGAGAAAACTAAGAGACGAAGAGGGCGTCTTCCTTGTAGAAGGAATCCGCATGTTCCGGGAAGTGCCGCTCGACAAGTTAAAAGAAGTCTACGTATCTGAATCCTTTTACAAAAAAGAAAAAGATACCGTAAAAGAAGTCCTGAAAGATTCGAAAATAAGAGTGGAGGAACTGACAGATACCGTATTCTCACATGCGTCAGATACCAAGACCCCGCAGGGCATCCTGTGCGTGGTGGAGCAGATGAATCACAAAATCAGCGAACTGACTTCAGCAGAGTGTCCGCTGATCATGGTATTAGATCATCTGCAGGATCCGGGTAATCTGGGAACGATTCTGCGTACGGCAGAAGGCGCCGGTGTAACAGGAATTCTAATGGACAGGGAATGCGTCGATATCTACAATCCGAAAACGATCCGCTCGACCATGGGATCGGTATACCGTATGCCGTTTGTATACGTGGAAGATCTGGGTAAGGGAATCCAGGATTTAAAAGACAAAGGTATTACGACCTATGCGGCACATCTGGAAGGAAAGCATTCCTATGATGAAGAGGACCTGACGAATCCGTGTGCATTCCTGATCGGGAATGAGGGAAATGGACTGAGACGAGAGATTGCAGATATGGCAGACTGCTATATCAAGATCCCGATGCTTGGTCAGGTAGAGTCGTTGAATGCCGCAATCGCCTCTTCTGTGCTGATGTTCGAGGCTGCAAGACAGAGAAGGAAGGCAGATTAATCTCCTGAAACCACTTTTATACAGAATATTTATCTGTATATTACATAAAATGAGATACAATCCACTCATTTTGCACAAGAAAATTGCTTTCTTTATCAGAGTATAGTAATATAGTGAACAAGAAATAATATATACGGAAAAGAGAGGACGGCTTATGAAAGTGATCTATTGGCTGGCGATATTTATTGTACTGCTGATCATTGAAATTGCGACGATGGGACTTACCACCATCTGGTTTGCCGGAGGCGCACTGATCGCATTCTGTGCGGGGTTTGTCGGCTTTGGACTGGGCGTTCAGGTTGGTACATTTATCGCAGTTTCGCTCCTGCTTCTGCTTCTGACGAGACCACTTGCGGTGAAGTACTTTAATCAGGAGAGACAGAAGACGAATGCAGAAAGCCTGATCGGCCAGCAGGCATTGGTGACAGAAGACATCGATACGATAAAGGCCAAAGGGCAGGTAGAGATCCGGGGCCAGATCTGGTCGGCGAAGACGGATGAGCCGGACGGAACAATCCCGAAGAACACAGTTGTTGTAGTAAATGGTATTCAGGGCGTGAAACTGATTGTGCATGCCAGAGAGGAGTAGAGTATGATTTTTGGATTGATTTTATTAGCGATTATTATCTGCGTAGTGATTTCCTGTGTAAAGGTAGTCAGACAGGCGCAGGCATTGGTTATTGAAAGACTGGGGGCATATCAGGCAACATGGGGAACCGGACTTCACTTTAAGATTCCGATTTTTGACCGTGTGGCAAGAAGAGTGGATCTGAAAGAGCAGGTAGTGGATTTTGCACCGCAGCCGGTTATCACAAAAGATAACGTAACGATGAGAATTGATACCGTTGTATTTTATCAGATCACGGATCCGAAGATGTTCTGTTATGGTGTGGCGAATCCGATCATGGCGATCGAGAACCTGACAGCCACGACACTTCGTAACATCATCGGTGATCTGGAATTAGATCAGACACTGACATCCAGAGAGACGATCAACACGAAGATGAGAGCATCTCTGGATGTGGCAACCGATCCTTGGGGAATCAAGGTAAACCGCGTGGAACTTAAGAACATTATCCCACCGGCAGCCATCCAGGATGCAATGGAGAAGCAGATGAAAGCAGAGCGTGAACGTCGTGAAGCCATCTTACGTGCCGAAGGTGAGAAGAAGTCTACAATTCTTGTGGCAGAAGGTCACAAAGAGTCTGCAATTCTGGACGCCGAAGCTGAGAAGCAGGCGGCTATCCTGAAAGCAGAAGCACAGAAAGAAGCCACGATCCGTGAGGCTGAAGGTAAGGCAGAAGCCATCATGAAAGTACAGCAGGCAAATGCCGATGGAATTCGTTTCCTGAAAGAAGCAGGAGCCGATGAGGCTGTTCTTACCATGAAAAGTCTGGAAGCATTTGCAAAAGCTGCTGATGGAAAAGCAACAAAGATCATCATTCCGTCAGAGATCCAGAGCATTGCAGGTCTGGTAAAATCTGTTACAGAGATTGGCGCAGATGATAAAAAAGAAGAAAAGTAGACAAAAGACATAAGATAAAAGTCAAAGAATAAAAGCGAGGTACAAAACAATGGATTTAAAAGGCAGAAATTTCCTGACACTGAAAGATTTCACACCGGAAGAGATCACATATCTGCTTGATCTTTCCGCAGAATTGAAAGAAAAAAAGGAAAAAGGAATTCCGGTTGATAAATACAGAGGAATGAATGTGGCATTGATCTTTGAAAAGACCAGTACCAGAACCCGCTGTTCTTTCGAAGTAGCTGCTCACGATATGGGTATGGGAACGACTTACCTTGATCCTTCAGGTTCACAGATCGGGAAGAAAGAAAGTATCGAAGATACAGCAAGAGTTCTCGGAAGAATGTTTGATGGAATCGAGTATCGTGGATTCGGACAGGAGATTGTGGAGGAACTGGCCAAATATGCAGGTGTTCCGGTATGGAACGGACTGACGAATGAGTATCATCCGACACAGATGCTGGCGGATATGCTGACGATCCGTGAACATTTCGGACATCTGAAAGGTATCAAACTGGTATACATGGGTGATGCAAGATACAATATGGGCAATTCCCTGATGATCGCATGTGCCAAATTAGGTATGCATTTTGTGGCATGTACGTCTAAGAACTATTTCCCGAATGAGGAACTGGTAGAGACTTGCAAAGGATATGCAAAAGAGACAGGAGCAACCATCACACTGACAGAAGATATCGGAAGCGGAACCAAAGATGCAGACGTTATCTGTACGGATGTATGGGTATCCATGGGTGAGCCGGACGAAGTATGGGAAGAACGTATCCGTGAACTGTCCCCATACAAGGTGACAAAGAAAGTAATGGAAAATGCAGGAGAACAGGCTATCTTCTTACACTGCCTGCCGGCATTCCATGATCTGAAGACGAAGATAGGCAAACAGATCCATGACAAATTCGGACTGGACGATATGGAAGTTACAGATGAAGTATTCGAGTCTCCACAGTCAAAAGTATTTGACGAGGCAGAGAACCGTATGCATACGATCAAGGCTGTCATGGTGGCAACACTTGGTGAAAGAGAGTAGGCAAGATCAGACAGATTATGAAATCAGAAATATTACGTTTGTTAAAAGAAAGCGATACATATATTTCCGGACAGCAGTTGTGCGAACAGTTTCAGGTATCCAGAACGGCCATCTGGAAAGTGATCGACCAGCTTAAAAAAGAAGGTTATGAGATAGAGGCGGTGCGCAACAAAGGCTACCGCCTTATCGACAGTCCGGATGTTATGTCAAAAGCAGAGATTGAAAGTCTTGTAGACACAAAATGGGCAGGAAAAAATGTCGTATATTACGATGAAATTGACTCGACCAATAACCGTGCCAAAGAAGCCGGAGATAACGGGGCTGCTCACGGTACTTTATTCGTGGCAGATATGCAGGTGGCAGGAAAAGGCCGCAGAGGCCGTGTCTGGAAATCACCGTCCGGAAGCAGTATCTATATGACGATCCTGTTGTATCCGGATATTCCGCCGGTAAAGGCACCACAGCTTACGTTACTTATGGCGATCGCTGTGGCAGAAGGTATCCAGGAAGTGACCGGACTTGAGACGAAGATCAAGTGGCCGAATGATATCGTGGTGAACGGCCGGAAGATCTGCGGTATTCTGACGGAAATGAGTACGGAGATCGACTATATCAATCATGTCGTGATCGGTGCCGGAATCAATGTGAATCAGGATACATTTTCGGATGATATTAAGGCAACGGCTTCCTCACTTAAGCTGGAACTCGGAAAGAGCGTAAAGCGTTCCGAGCTGATCGCAGCAGTGATGAAGAGCTTTGAAAAATGCTATGAGATCTTCATTGAGACGGAAGATCTGTCGGGCTTACAGGAACTTTATAATTCCATGCTGGTGAACCGGGATCAGGAGGTCAAGGTCCTGGAACCAGGAAATGAATATAAAGCGCACGCCATCGGCATCAATCAGACTGGAGAACTGATTGTAAGAACGCCGGATGGGAAAGAAAAAGAAATCTATGCCGGAGAGGTATCAGTTAGAGGTGTTTATGGGTATGTATGATGAAAAAGTGGTGCTTTGCGGCGCCAATTCATATGAAGAAAAATATTATCTGAATCCGGATTTTGAACAGCTCCCGGATGATGTAAAGAATGAACTGAAGATCATGTGCGTGTTGTATGTGCATGATGTAGGAGGAATCCTGACGCTGGTATTCGAAGAGAACGGGGAATTATGCTTTGAAGTAACCTCCGATGATTTTGACCCGATGTTCGATGACATCGGAAGCCAGCTTAAGATCAAGCAGCTGCAGAGAGACAAGCAGGATCTTCTGCAGGCATTGCAGTTATATTATAAAGTATTCTTCCTGGGTGAAGAGATAAACAGCGAAGAGTAACTATAAGGAAACAGACAAAACAGGAGGAGAAAGATGCTTCTTGTAATCGATGTAGGAAATACGAACATTACACTCGGAGTGTTTAACAAAGACGAATTATTTGGCACATTCCGTATGAAGACAAAGCAGCCGAGAACATCGGATGAATATGGAATTACTTTACAGGAACTGGTAGAAAGACACGGGATCGAAAGCTCGAAGATCAATGCAGTGATCCTTGCATCCGTAGTGCCGGATGTGATGCATTCACTCGGCAGTGCGATTATCAAATATTTCGGCGTAAAGCCGGTGGTTGTATCTGCAGGAATTAAGACGGGAATCCGTATCGTCACGGAGAACCCGAGACAGGTCGGCCCGGACCGTATCGTAGATGCAGTCGGTGCTTACACCTTATATGGTGGACCGGCGATCGTGGTAGACTTCGGAACGGCAACGACATTTGATGTGATTGGCCCGGACGGAACATTTGAGGCGGGCGTGATCGCACCGGGAATCCGCACTTCGGCACAGTCTCTCTGGGGAGAGGCAGATATGCTTCCGGCAATCGAGATCCGTAAGCCGAATTCCATTCTCGCAAAAGAGACGATCACGGCAATGCAGGCAGGCCTTGTATATGGTCAGATCGGTCAGACTGAATATATCATTAAGCGTATGAAAGAAGAGTCCGGCTACCCGGATGCAAAGGTTATTGCAACCGGCGGACTTGGCAAGATGATTGCGAATGAAACAGACATGATCGATGTGTATGATTCACAGCTTACGTTAAAAGGACTTCGGTTCATTTACGAAAAGAATAAAAAAAGTAAATAATCTACGGTGTTGATAATGTAGACTTTCAGAGAAATGTGCAGCACTATATATCAAGATGGTTCCGCCAGTGTAAGAGTGGGGCTATCTTAGCTGATATATAGTGCTGTGTGTTTCTTGCAGGAAATGAAGTATAATTGTGAGAAGAATGATAAGTATCCTGGAATAATCGAAAATAGAAGATGTTTGGAAATTGTTCAGGGATAACCAGGATAGAAGATAATAGTAATTAAAATTAATTAACAGGAGTAGAAAGATGAAAATCGGGAATGTTAATCTGGCAAATCCATATATTCTCGCGCCGATGGCGGGAGTAACGGATCTGCCGTTCAGATTGCTCTGTAAAGAGCAGGGAGCCGGACTTTTGTGCATGGAGATGATCAGCGCGAAAGCCCTGCAGTATAAAAATAAGAATACCAAAGCATTACTTGCAATCCATCCGGAAGAGTATCCGGTGTCGTTACAGCTCTTTGGTTCCGATCCAAAGATCATGAGCGAGATGGCGAAAATGATCGAAGAGCTGCCGTTCCAGATCCTGGACATCAATATGGGATGTCCGGTTCCGAAGGTAGTACGGAACGGCGAAGGTTCTGCACTTATGAAGAATCCGAAGCTGGTACATGAGATCGTATCGGCAGTGTCGAAAGCAATCGAAAAGCCGGTAACGGTGAAGATCCGGAAAGGATTTGACGATGATCATATCAATGCTGTAGAGATCGCAAAGATCATTGAAGATGCAGGCGGTGCGGCAGTTGCCGTGCACGGACGGACAAGGGAACAGTATTATTCCGGTAAAGCAGACTGGGATATCATCCGTCAGGTCAAAGAAGCAGTATCCATTCCGGTGATAGGAAATGGTGATGTGATTTCAGGAGAAAAGGCACTTCAGATGAGAAGAGAAACCGGCTGTGACGGCGTGATGATCGGAAGAGGTGCACAGGGCAATCCATGGATCTTCCATGAACTTCAGGAATATGAAAGAACCGGTGTTGTTCCTCCGAGACCGACGCCGGAGAAAATCAAAGAGACAATGCTCAGACATGCAAGACTGCAGATTGAATTCAAGGGAGACTTTATCGGGATCAGGGAAATGCGTAAGCATGTTGCCTGGTACACAAAGGGAATGAAAGGTTCTGCAAAACTCAGGGATGCGATCAACCAGGTGGAATCTTATGAAGAGTTGGTGGAACTTCTGGACAAGGCGATTGTATAAACAGAGAATCTGAATAATAGATACCGTCGGAAAATGAAAAGAACAGGCGTAAAATAGGGATATACAAGAGACAAAAACATTGACATAAAACACGCATTTATGTATAATAATGAAATTGTGAAAGTATTTTTATTCTATGACAGATTAAATATTCAGATAGATGATTCAGGCATAAAAATGTCAGAGTAATATGGAACAGAAAAAGGAGCAGGAGACAGATGGAAGCAAAGAAAAAATTACTTACTTATGCTGGTTTAAAAGCACTGGAAGACGAACTTGAAAACCTCAAGGTTGTAAAACGTAGAGAGATCGCACAGAAGATCAAAGAAGCAAGAGAACAGGGAGACTTATCAGAGAACGCTGAGTATGATGCAGCAAAAGACGAGCAGAGAGACATTGAAGCACGTATCGAAGAACTGGAAGCAATTCTTAAGAATGCAGAAGTTGTAGTAGAAGATGAAGTTGATTTCGATAAGATCAACATCGGATGTACTGTAAAAGTATTCGACATCACATTTGACGAAGAGATGGAATTCAAACTGGTCGGTTCTACAGAGGCGAACAGTCTGGAAGGAAAGATCTCTAACGAATCACCAGTTGGTCAGGCTCTGATGGGCAAACAGATCGGAGATGTCGTAACAGTAGAGACACAGGCTGGAGTAATGGAGTACAAGGTACTGGACATCAGCCGTTCATTATAAGAGACAGGCAGATACCCGTCGAAGAATAACCAGGACACAAGACTCAGGCCTCTCTTACACGGGAGGTCTGAATTCAGATAAGGAAGGAGAATAAAAAAGTGGCTAAGCAGCAGAACAATGGACAGGAACAGGACGTGAACCAGTTAAGAAAGGTTCGCCGTGATAAATTAGCAGAACTGCAGCAGAATGGAAAAGATCCGTTCAAGATCACAAAATTCGATCAGACACATCACTCACTGGAAGTGAAGAGTCTGTATGAAGCACATGAGGCAGAACTTTTAAAAGATCATCATACACCAGATGTAGAAGGTATGGATGAAGAGCAGGCAAAAGAGGTTCTGAAGAAAGATTATGAAGAGAGAAGAAGCATCATGGATGCCAATCCAATCCACGTAGCAATCGCAGGACGTATGATGTTCAAGAGAGTTATGGGTAAAGCTTCTTTCTGTAACATTCAGGATCTTCAGGGAAGCATCCAGGTATATGTTGCAAGAGATGCGATCGGAACAGAATCTTATACAGATTTCAAACGTTCTGACATCGGTGATATTTTCGGATTAGAAGGATTTGCATTCAGAACAAGAACCGGAGAGATCTCTATCCATGCAGAGAAGATGACACTTCTTTCCAAGAGCTTACAGATCCTTCCGGAGAAGTTCCACGGATTAACAGATACAGATACACGTTACCGTCAGAGATATGTAGACCTTATCATGAATCCAGAGTCAAAAGAGACATTTATCAAACGTTCTAAGATCCTCAAAGAGATCCGTAACTTCTTAGACGGACGTGGATTCATGGAAGTAGAGACTCCAATGCTGGTAAGCAACGCAGGTGGAGCAGCTGCAAGACCATTTGAGACACATTACAATGCTCTGAACGAAGATGTAAAACTTCGTATTTCTCTGGAATTATATCTGAAGAGACTGATCGTCGGAGGACTTGAGCGAGTATACGAGATCGGACGAGTATTCCGTAACGAAGGTGTAGACACACGTCACAACCCGGAATTTACACTGATGGAATTATACCAGGCATATACAGACTATGAAGGAATGATGGAACTGACAGAGAGCATGTTCCGTTACCTTGCAGAAAAGGTATGTGGAAGTGCAATGATCAGCTACAACGGAACAGTCATCGATATGGCAAAACCATTCGAAAGAATTTCCATGATCGATGCTGTTAAGAAATACGCAGGTGTTGACTTCTCAGAAGTTAAGACAGACGAAGAAGCAAAAGCATTAGCAGACAAGCATCACGTAGAATACGAAGAGCGCCACAAGAAGGGTGATATCCTGAACCTGTTCTTTGATGAGTTCTGTGAAGAGAAGATGATCCAGCCTACATTCGTAACAGATCATCCGATCGAGATCTCACCACTGACAAAGAAGAATCCGGAAGATCCGAACTATGTAGAGCGTTTTGAGTTATATGTATACGGACGTGAGATGTGTAACGCATACTCAGAGTTAAATGACCCGATTGATCAGAGAGAACGTTTTGCAGCACAGGAAGAAGCATTTGCAGCCGGTGATGAAGAGGCAAACCACACAGATGAAGATTTCCTGAATGCACTGGAAATCGGTATGCCACCAACAGGTGGAATCGGATACGGAATCGACAGACTGGTAATGTTACTGACAGATGCACAGGCTATTCGTGATGTGTTATTATTCCCGACAATGAAGTCACTGGATGCTGATAAGAAGGCAAATAAGACTTCCGAAGCAGCTCCTGCAGAGGCTGAAAAACCGGTTGAAAAGATTGATTTTTCTAAGGTAAAAGTCGAGCCATTGTTTGAAGAAATGGTTGATTTTGATACATTCAGCAAGTCAGATTTCCGTGCAGTAAAGGTTAAAGAGTGTGTTGCAGTACCGAAGTCAAAGAAACTGTTACAGTTTACTCTTGATGACGGAACAGGCACAGACAGAACCATTTTAAGCGGTATTCATAGCTTTTATGAGCCGGAAGAACTGGTTGGAAAGACTCTTATCGCTATCACAAATCTTCCACCGAGAGCTATGATGGGCATTGACTCTTGTGGTATGCTTCTCAGTGCTATCCACGAAGAAGAAGGCGAAGAAAAGCTTCATCTTCTGATGGTTGATGACCACATTCCAGCAGGTGCAAAGCTCTATTAAGATGATGTAAAGATGTACCGTTTTACAAAATAGACGGGACGTACTTCATTTGATAAAAAACTAAAAAAACAGCGATTTACATCAAACTTACATCAATTGATGCAGAAATCGGTGCAAGCAAGAAAAAATCGCATAATTAGCAGAATGAATGGGCAGTCCTGAAATCGGGATTGCCCATTTTTAGAAGAAAGACGAAAAACTCTTGACCTGCACGCAGCGTATACGCTTATACTATCAACATAAATCATAAGGAGGTGCATCTGATGTTATTAAATGAAATTATAAATGAGGTTGAAATGACAAAGCGTGCAGTTAAGTATTATGAAGAAAAAGGATTGCTGTCAGTGGATAAAGATAACAATGGTTATCGTAACTATACTGCACAAGATGTTGAAACTTTAAAAAAGATTTCAGTATATAGAAAACTCGGTATTAGTATTAAAGACATACAGAGCCTTTTGGAAACTGGCGACAAAAGTATTCTTCTTCGTATTTATCAAGAAAAAGTGCAGGAAAAAGTTTTAAAAGACTCAGAACTTGAAGCTTTGAAGCAATTTATAGATGATGGTGACGCAGACAAAGCAAATGAGGCACTTGATTATCAAACCGTTGAAAATGCAATTGAGTCTTTGCTACCGGGAAAAGAATGGGGAGATTATTTTAAAAGTCATTTCAAACCATTTCTTAATGTAAGGTTGAAGACTCTGGAACAGAAGCAGGCACTACAGAATATATTAGAATATTGCGATGAAACGACATTGAAAGTTCCTTTTATTATGGGAATAGGTGCGAAGATGATAGGTGGAATTGCACAAGAAACCAGAACCGCAGATGAGATGATAGCCTATTATCGTGATATGAGTGAAAGTGAATATGAAAGACTAAAAGAAAAAGTATGGAAAGGTGCTAAAATGAAAAACGGTATAATGAAATACCATCCAGCATTTATTGCACAGAGAAAAATGCAGAAAGAGTTACAAAATAAAGGATATAACGATATATTCATTCCTAATTTAATGGTTCTGTCTCCAACGTATGCAGAATATAAGAAAGCGTTAGATAATGTGAACGATAGAATGTGTAGAGAACTTGGACTGTATTATGATAGCAATTATAACTTAGTTATTAAAAAAGATAATTCTAAGTAAAAGTTAAACTACCCTTTGAGAGAGGAGAAATCCTTTTCTCAAAGGGCTTTTTCTATTTATACGGATATTCGCAAACTACAAGATAAAGCCAAAACTTCATATACTCTAAGCACAAGGAGGTTGAGGTTTGGCTATGAACAACAGTTTAGCAGAAGTACACCCAGAGCTTATTACGGAGTGGTCGGAGAAGAATTTACCGCTTACACCTGATGATATTACCTTCGGCTCAAATAAAAAAGTATGGTGGAAAGGTGCTTGCGGTCACGAATGGCAGACAAGCATTAAGGCTCGTTCTAATGGAGAAAAATGCCCGATATGTTCTGGTGCGAGAGTGATTGCAGGTATTAACGATTTGCAGACAACACACCCTGAAATTGCTTCGGAGTGGTCAGAAAAGAACTTGCCGTTGAAACCTGATGAGGTAAATGCAAAGTCGAGGAAAAATGTCTGGTGGAGATGCGGTAAATGCGGTAACGAGTGGAAATCAGTTATCAATGCTCGTGTGAAAGGTACGGTATGCCCCGTTTGTGCGGAGAGAGAAGTTCTTGCCGGATATAATGATTTGGCGACGACAGATAATCAGCTTCTCAGTGAATGGGATTATGAACAGAATAAATTGAAGCCGACAGAAGTATCACGAACTTCAGCAAAGAGAGCGTGGTGGAAATGCAGGCACGGTCATTCGTGGAGTATGAAGATAAATGAAAGAACGATATTGAATAAAGGCTGCCGAATTTGTGAGCAAGAATATTTGTCATTGTTTCCTGCTTTGGCTGTCAGCTATTATTCTAATAAGAAAGGCTTGAAAGCAGAACTTGGTTCTGACCGATTGCTTGGAGTTCCGCTTGAAACATACATACCTTCAGAAAAGTTGGCTATTGAGTCAGGAAGTGCCGATGAGAATTTAGAAATAATG
>ERZ506754.1000-NODE-1000-length-12007-cov-6.081409_pt1 | contig 12007 bp, 10 predicted proteins | sample MGYA00513043_ERZ506754 | MGnify/ENA metagenome assembly ERZ506754 | reverse complement strand
CTTCTTCAGTCATTTTACTGTAAAAGGTACCGTTTTTCACAAAAACAACCGCCGTGCTAATCAGGTATACTATTAAAAAAACAACAATAGAACTTACGATAATAACAGAATATGCTTTACTGCTGCGTTCTATTTCATTTTCCTTTTTTCGAAACATTCTAAAAAATATAACTGTATCACAAATAATACTAATTAATAGCATTAAAATATATGGTGATATATCATCAACTGCATATTTTTTTGAACACAAAGGAATCATAAGTGCAATAGATAATATCATTCCAATCGACAAAACAGCCTTTGGCAAACTAGAACATTTTTTCACAACTATAGGCATAAAAATAGCTCCTGAAATTAAAAGAGCAATCAGACCTAATTGATAGCCATTTGTTCCAACATTATCTAAATCAATTCTACACAAAGGAATTAAAATAAGAACACTGATTAACCATCCCCAAACAACTACTAAATGTGGAATATCAGATGCAATTTCAGATATTATTTCACCTATGCTCTTAATTTTACTTACCTTTTCTTGGTGCTTTTCTTTTCGTATTTTTTCATGTTGATACTGTACTCTTCGACTTTTATTATCATTTATTTTTTTAGTCGAAATATCATAAATTTCTTGTATCTTCAAAAATTCAGGTGAATTTTTGAAGATCAAACAAGCTTTTTGATAAGTTTGTTCTATTTTAGCTTCCCATGCCTCAGAAATTGGATTTTTTGTTTCTTCACCAATATTAGACGATGCCAAAATCATAAATTCCAGCATATCTTCGATTGTATTTGGAATTGGAAAATTCCTTATAATTGTAATTTTCTTTTGTGTTGATTCCGCCTGTATCAGTTGTGCAGTAAACGCATTAACTGTACTTGAAATTTTTGTACCTCTTAACTCATAACCACAAGATGGACATTTAGCAGTAAACGATTTCAAAGCTTCACCGCAATTGGGACATTTATGCAATTCACCATCATATACAGATTTTCGCTGATTAAAATCAGTCGAAGACCCACACTCAAAGCAAAATTTTGCACCATCATTTAATTTTGCGCCGCATTTTGTACAAAAGCCCATATCTAACATTTCACCTCAATTACATTTTTTTATTGCATCACAAATATCTCCAATATTACAATTCAAATAATTGCATATCCGCAAAAGAACCGAAAGAGCAACTTCCTCATTACGGCGCAGTTTTGTCATTGTTCCCGTTGCAATACATAAATCTCTTCTTAATTTAACTGGGGATATTTCCTTTTCAACAAGTAATATCCACAGTTTTTTATAACTTATTTCTATGTCAAATTCCTCCTTAGGAAATATTTATTTAAGTATACAACTTTACAATGTAAATGTCAATATACTTGAGCAAATTTCTCAATTTCTTGCGAAAAAGAAAGTACATCACTTTCCTCACCAGACAAATCAAAATCCAGCAATACAAGTGATATGCTTTTCACGACCATCTTCAATTTTCAGAAAAGGCAGCACTCTAACCTTCAATTTTAATGTCAAAGTCCCACTCCACCAAAAAAATCAAAAACATTACAGGCATTCGGAACTTTTCGGACGTTTTCAGCCCCGTTCTATCAAAAATGGGCATTCTGCCATTTCACGCCGACGGATTTGCCGACGAGTGCGAGCCATTGCCGACCTGGCAGTTTTCAAGTCAACAAAAAATGAGCCGAGAAAACTCGACTCACAAGGATTGACAAAAAGCATTCAGCATGATATAATAAAAAAAGAACATTCAGGCAAATCAACAGCTAAACTTGCACCTCCAGCTGTTTCACTTGCTTGAATGTTCTTTTCGTTTTGGTTGCGGGAGCCAGATTTGAACTGACGACCTTCGGGTTATGAGCCCGACGAGCTACCGAGCTGCTCCATCCCGCGATATACTTTCGTCCGTACCTCTCGTACCGACTTAATTAGTATACCACATTTTGCGTCGCATGTCAACCATTTTTCCGATTTCAAAAAATAAAAAAGTTCAACAGCATCAAATTTATAAATATAAGGTGCAATCAACTTGTAAAGTGCAATTCAGCAATTATATAAGCCCAAAACGCAATCGAAAAAGTTGTATCTTTCAAATTACCATTGCTCCTGCAAAAGCAAAATTCAGGCGTATCCGCATAAAAACCAACGCTCTGCGGCAGAATCCTATGCCAACACGCCCAAATCACACGCATAATTTCGTCGTTTTTCCAAATTATTGTTATGCCATGATCGCATTCTTATAGCGAATCAAGTCCAAATAAATCTCCTGCTATTTCTTGTCAATAGCATACTGAATATACTTGTCCACGTTTTTCTTCGTAACAAAATCCGTCTTTCCCAGAAGCACCTGAATCAGCTGCAAATTACCGTTGTCAATCAGCATCTTCACGCCCTTGGTAAGCATCTTTTTTACATACGCCTTAGCTTCTGCGTTGTCGTACCAGTCAATCAGTTTTACAGCCAGCTGGAATTTCAAACCCAACGGTATCTTTACTTCTGGATCCAGCAGAAAACGCACCATTTCCAATACTGGTTACGCTGTTTGGAATGATGATGCTGATCAGGCTTGTACAGCACTTAAATGCACCGTCTCCAATACTGGTCACACCGTCTGGAATTGTGATGCTAGTCAGGCTTACAGAGCTATAAAATGCCTCTTCTCCAATACTGACCACCCCATCCGGAATCACAACATCTCCGCCTGCACCAGTATACTTTACCAGTACACCATTTTCAATTTCAAAGTCATTGTTACTGCTCATTTGCATTTTTCCTTTCTGTATAAAACGACGGTATCATCTCAATTATAAACTGCCTTAAAATAAATGTCAAGAGTGATTCCATAGATTGTAAAACAGTTTCGTTTCATTTGATGCTAATATTATACCACTTTAGTTTTTCAAATAAAATAGAACTATAAAAATTCTGCCGAAAAAACAAAAAAAGCAGGGCAAAAACACTGCCCTGCTTTTCGTTTGCCTGCAGATGAATCAAGACGGTTCCTGTGTAAAATCGGTGATTTCCTCCACGATTTGTGCAATTTTGACCATTTGTTCCGGCGACAGCCCATTCATAGCAACCTTGATGCGGTGAAAAGCGTCTTCTTCCTCCACTTCCGTATTAGAATCAATGTCCAGCAATTTCGGAATCGACACTTTCAGCCCGTTGGCAATCTTCGAAACGGTTTCAATCGTGGGGCATTTTTCCCCGCGTTCCACCTTGCCGATATAAGCGGGGTGAATTTCTGATGCAAAAGCCAGTTCTTCCTGACTAAGGTGCTGCCGGGTGCGGAACTGACGGATTCGTTCTCCAACAGCAGCGGCGACGTTGGTTTTGTTCTTCATAATGGAAATCCTCTGTTTCTGCTCTAAAGTATTCTATATTTCTATTTTAAAGGGTATCCGAAACAGATTCAAATATTTATAGAGAAGAAAAAATAAATCCTGTAAAGATTATATAGAAAAGCAAAGAGGACTGCCATATTTGGCAGTCCTCTTATAAATTGTCTTGTGACTATAAAATAGATGACATTGATTTTTACCGATTTTACACATTATTCAAATAAAAATTTCTTTTATTTATTTGTTTTTTCCATCTTACAGGTATAGCTTTTATCATCTTTATTGTAGTTTATTCCGACAAGTAAGATTTCTCCTGAGTAATCCTTTAGACATCGGTATACTTTTTTCTTAATTTGATTTGCACAAACATTGCAGAGTTGCGGTTATTTTTCCTTAGGCGGAAAACCAAATCTACAAATCCTTTTCCATCAGGAAATTCTCTTTCAATTGTGTATTTATGTGTGGAATAGTATGCCAGAGAAATTACGCATGACAGCAAGTTTTCATCGTTGTATTTTAAATAGAGGCATTATCACTTTACGCTTTATATATAAGTTGTGTTACTTTTTCTTCGTCACTCATTTTAACCTTGACAGCGTCTTTTTGATATTTGTCAATTAAGCAGTTTTAACTGCGAATTGTGTCTTAACGTAGGACATATTTTTAAAATCAGAATCTCAATTGATAACAAATAAATTTTATGTTCCTCCTTAGTGCGTGTATTAGAAGTGAAAATATTGTATATTTCATTCAAAAGCTGTTCTGAAGATTCATGTGGCTTTGGGGTAAAGATTTCTCAATCCACGAGATATGAGGTATATTATCTCCTCAAGAAAAGGTGTCGTAAATAAGCGTTTGTTTTCTTCTTCGGAAAGCCCATTATTGAGCGACTCCATACTTACGCTTTCAATTCTTGAATAATCTATAAAAATAGAATGATCAGTATATTTCTTAATAAGTTTTGAATACTCATCACAATTATTAATTTGCCATTTTTGTGTAAGTTCCTCCGGCAGTTTCCCCGTTAAAATATATCTACATATTCTTTCGGTAATTCCGCCAAAACCGCCGAGAAGATAAACGGGCTTTCTTTTTTCAACAGCTATGAGCACTTCTTCCAAAATACCTGGCATGCATCCTTTATAATTAATTATCTTTCCGCCTGCACAGATTCTAATATCGCATTCATCAATCATTTTCTCGCGCATATCTGTGAGACAGCGGCCCCATATGTATTCATCTAACGCAGATTTTGTTATACTATTTACATATTGTGGAGCCGTACACCTTATAAATTTGCATATTCCAATATGTTCGGCACTCCATTTTTTTATTTCTTCGTTTTCCAATTGTTGAGCAGGCCATGATATAAAGTTCTCAACAAGAATTTTCTCATCATCAGTTCGATTGAATTTTGCTATCCTAGCTTCTTCAAATAAAAATTGTGTAAATCCGTTAGGACGTAAATCTCCACCATATACCACTATGGATTCACTTCGGATTATTTTTTGCGCTAAAATTTTAGATAAGCATTTTAGATTATTACTATCTTGACCAAGTCGTCCCATATCTTCTTCAGGAGCACCTGATATTGAAATACCAATTTTTTTATTATGTATGTCTGATTTCCTAAATGATAATGGTGTAGTAATAATTTTTTTTGAAGTAAGTATTTTGTATTCATCGGGATACAACTCTGGTTCGGGATAAACAATTACCTCTTCTTCAGTATCATTTATCATAAAACTATCTGGAACGCTATTAAAAGTTTTAACACCAATTAAATAACCGTTTTCTCTATACATGCGCATAAGTCTATCGCAATAATAAAAACGAATCGTTTCCATTAAAGCCAGTTCAATTACTTCTAATATATTATCGTTAAATCTAATAGTCGGATAATTACACATAAAAGGAAAACTTCTATCCTCAAAACCATCAATACAATTGACTTCAATAATAGGGCGGCCATTTTGTTTTGCACATAATATTTCTTTTTGACACCAAAATCTTGATGAATAAGTATTGGAATGAACAACAACTAAAGTGGATTTTTTTATATTTTCACAAATAGTATCATTAAAATCATCCCCAGCTTGTATATCATTTACATCAAAAAAATTTTTCATCCTCGTGTCGGAATCAATAAACTCCTTTATTTCTTTTGCTAAATTAACACCATTAATGTCGTTTTTAGTATGACTAATAAATAAATTCAACTGATTATGTTCGTCACTCTCTAACAACCACCTATATACTTCATGTGATATATCAACAAACATTCTTCGATGCAGCATTTCATCCTCAAATTTTGCAGTATGCTCTTCATAACGGATACAATTTGTCTGTTCTATTTCCTTTAGATTGAAAGCATACTTGTTTAGAGCAATGTAAACTTTTTTTACGTTCTCATTTTCACAATCCTCAAATATATATTTTTTCCATTCTTCAGATATTACAATACTGGTTCCAACGAACACAAAAACTAATGTCTTTTCTGACATTATATTTATTGGCGAAGGTACGCTTTCTGTTTTTGATGTGAAGCAGAATATGGGAAAATCTAACGAACGTAAAAAAGGATTATCCTGATTACGTGAGAGGTTTTTCTTGCAATAATTTACTATGGGCACTACAGCTTGGCTGTCATCAGGATGCCAAACAAACTGTATCGATAAAGGTGAAAAGTGATTCATAACTCCTCCAAAATAAACTTATTTTCTTCCATCATACCATTGATAGTCACTTGAAAACTTACAGGGTTTCCCAATATATCCACTATAGTTTAATTCGTTCAACCACTTATCAACTTCAGAAACAAAAGCGGCATTTTCAAAAACTCGATGTCCTCGCTTTACTGCTGCTAATTTTAATAGCTGGGACGGGATTTTTATTGCCTCTCTACCCCAATACCAATAATTATTGGAAATAAGCACGTTTTCACCGGGGACATCTCTGTTATAATTTAAAAGATTCGTTCCCCCGTCAGGATAACTATGGTGGCTATATTCTTGAACAATTTCGCCAGTTGCAAATGACGTATGATAAATATTATCTCCATACATCTGTTTTTTGCTCCCACTCATAATTGGTTTTTTCTTCTGAAATCTTATATCGTTCCAATACTGATCATAAGTTAACACTTCAGAGATTTTCATAGCAAAAATCATTCTATTCTTATATACACTATTTTTCCCGCCGGAACCTATGCCTACTATTATATCTCCAATTTCTGCATGTTTTCTTATGACGGGTTTACAAGTAGCTAATGTACAATAACCGTAGAATGGATTTGGAGCAAAACCGTAATCTCTTTTTACTATATAAGAATATATTTTCATGATTCCTATTAGCAACTGACGTGTGACGAAGCATTTGGTGCTATAGGGTTGCCATTCTGGTCTTCCCAAATAACGCGATCGTTCCTTATGACTTCATCTATCTTTTCTGCATTCCAACCAACGCATGATTCAGCGTAGTCTTTCAATGCTTCAGGAAGTTCAGAATCTTTTTCACCCTGTATATAAACGCCTATTATCTTCTTTTGACACTGCTGAGCATATTCAATTTCCCAGTTTACCCAATCGCTTTTGTGTGTATTATTACCTATTAAAACTACAACCGTCCCTGCCCAGTCAATTGCTGGCTTTAAATACTGTTTTTTTATGTATTCCTTATTATTTGCCTTATTGGGTTCACTTTCCCTTATAGAGCTATCTCTAAAATCGTATCCTTTTCTCTCCATAAGTTTTTTGAAGGCATCAATTTTGCTTTCATCTTCTCCCTTATGTGATACAAATAAATTTATAGTCTTTGACATAATTTTACCTCCTAGTTTTACTTTGCAGCCAATTTGTCCACATGAGAACATAAACTTTATTGGTGCAGCATTTTATTATTTCATTCTGCACATCCGTAAAATGATTACTATATGCAGAATACGCACAAATTATCTTTAAAATATTATTGTAGGCTTCATAGCCCAAGTCAAGCTCTGAAAATTTAAGTAATTCATATTGTTGAATATTGGCATGAGAAAGTGTTTCCATCACATTATATATGGACTGTATTACCTGATTAAAATCTTCTTTCTTTATTCTTAATGAGTCCGTATTATAGCATTCCATCGTTTGAATTCCTACAAAAGACTCTTTCTCTGTATAGATATGTAAACTATCACTTATGTGATTATACGAACCAACATCCACATTCAGCCACGATGCAAGTATCTCCTGCATTGATGTAAATTGAACCAAATTATATGGCAATCCTAAAACAAGGTCATTACTTCTCATTACCTGTGTCCATTCTAGTTTGCCTTTTCTTATCTTAATCATAGAGCAAATGTTGCAGGGAATATCCTCGTTATTAGGAATGCCGTTCAGCTGTGGCAGATCCGTTTGTGGATCCCATATCAGCATAACTGCCTGTCTGCTTTCAGGATGATTCATCAATGTTTCATACACTCGTTTAAGTTGATTAAAACCATACCTATACATTATTCTTTGACCATATGCACCTGGATATGACTTATAATTTCCAGCGAATTTAGGAAGAACAGGATTCCAATAATTTATTGTCTGAGAATCATCACATCCTTGCAAAATCCAAATCAACTCGGCAAGTGCATACCCAATACTAATTGGAGGTGATTTGCAAGTTACCCACTTTTGGCGTGGATTATTAATCGATAATGTTGTATGTAACAATTCTCTCGTATTACCACACCTGCTTTCTATGATATCTGAAAGTTTAACTGCCTGAAACGCTTGCTTCCAAATATCATTTGCAGTTTCTCCATGAAAACTATTAAACATAAACTCACCTCAGGTGATACCCCATTTGGGAGGATAGAAATAATCGATTGGTTGTGCTAGGTTAGGTATAAAGTGCTGTTTAATTCGCGAACGATTATTTCCTTTATAATTAGGAAAAGCAACTCTTGTATATTTGTCAACTTCACAAAATATATTTTGGCAATCGATTAGCTGTAGTTTTCTTTTTTCCAAATACTCAAATTTTAGTCCGAGTCGTTTGAATTCTTCTTCTTGGTTTTCTGCCATAAGTCGAATAATATATTCATCAGAGTAACCATTGGTATCCAAAAAAATTTTTGATATGCCACTATGGGCACCTGGGCCAGCCACAACGTAATCCATTTCGCTAAAATCACATAGTTCACTATAATTTATATCTATTGCATACTGAAAAGCAAGAAATTTTCCCACTGAGGGGAACTCTAGTAATAACTGATATATTTCCATCAAATTTCTTGCTTTTGAAATTTTTGCAACTAAATGTTCTGACATCATTAGTTCAAGCAATCTTAGGTTATTGCCATGCTTACGATTATTTCCAAATGAAGCGCCAGATGGCATTATATATGCCGCAGAATAAATTCGTTTTCCATCATCAAGTAGATTATTCAGAAGATAATAATATTTTTCATATGAATATGATTTGAAATCAATAGTTCCCAATTCTGATTCGAGGTATTTCCATGTATCTATTTTATTAAATAACTTAAATAGTAAAATTCTAAAAAAGGTGTCTTCTGGAGAATATCTATTTCCAAATCCACCGCAATATATAACTTCCTTTATTAAATATTGACTTACCCGATCAGAAGCTCTATATACATTTGTGAATTTGTATTTTAAAAGTATATCATCATCAGTCCAAGGAAAAGGAACTCCTGATTTTCTTTTCATAAATATATGTTGTCTTTCAGCAGCATACCTCCAATATGTATTGAATATGGGAGAAGGTTTTATTCCTCTTGATTTCAGAAAAGGAACACAAAGATTTGATCTTTTTTCATAATCAAAATTGTTTTCAAAAAGTATTTGTTGGCTATCATGCTCATTAATCATACTTTTGTTCACAGTACAGTTCTTCCTTTCTATTTTTATTGACATATAGCATAAATACCATATAGTCAAAAGTATATGTAAACGCAGGATAACTTCAAATTATCTCATGTTAATGATGGTGATCGGAGGTATTTATATGGAATATTATATTTTTATAAGCAATGATTGTAATCTTAACTGCAACTATTGCTCTATTCTTCTAAAGAAAGGAAAATGCAACATTCCGCAGGAACCTGCTTTTTCTGTTGCGGAATTAAATAATTTCATAGACAAAACGCAGAGAAAATACAATGATAAATCAGCTGATATTGTTTTTTTCGGTGGCGAACCGACACTTAATTATCCATTTATCGAAAAAATTATTTCTTCGCAGGATTCAAAGTTTGAGAAACCTTATGAATACCACTATATGTTGCATACTAATGGATTGTTGCTCGGTGAGATCCCAGATAATATTTTAAAACATTTGGATTCTATAATGTTGTCGATAAATTATGACAAAATCCCACGACTCAAATTAAACGAGGGATATTTCAAGACTATTATTAATTCAGTTCGTATTGTAAAGCAACGCAAACCGATCCCGATTGTAGCAAGACTGACAATAACCGAAGAAACAAGTCTTTATTCCGAAATAGCTTTATTTAATCCTTTCTTTGATGCAGTTTATTGGCAAATAGAAAATAATTATCAATTTAAGGATTTTAAAGCTTTTCGAGATTCATATAAATATGAACTTACCCTTTGCTTTAATATTTGGCTTAATTATTTAAAAAGGGGCATAATGTTACGTTTGATACCTTTTCTTGCCGCAACATATTTTTTTGTTAATGAGCATAACTCCGATGTGTTTTGCTGTGGTTATAACAACAGCATGGTTTATGTACAAACAAACGGTTCCTGTTATACATGTGCAGAAGATATGACTACCAATAAAAATTTAGTAGGAAATATAACAGATGATATCCAATTCAACGCATTTGGACCTAAAGATGTTGTGTGTAAAGATTGCTCATATTTGAAAATATGCATGGGGCGCTGCGGCAGAATGCACAAGGAATTTTCTTCAGAACATATCCGAGAATATTGTGAACTGAATCAAATCCTTTTCGATTTAGTAGAGAAAAATTTAAAAGATATTCAAGAATTCTGCAAAAAATATAACGTTGTTATTTCGTTGGATGATCCTATTTATCACTTCACTGAATACACACCATAAATTAAAATATCTCCTTATAATTGTTGTACATTTGCTTATAATACGCAAGCAATTGCTGCCCGATCCTATTGTTAAGTTTTATTGTTGTGAGCGATGGTGGGATAAGGCACGCTTCATAAACATCAGAATTGTGAATGCTTTTTGCTACTTTGGTCATACCGATGCTCTCACATAAGTTAGACCCTTTTTGAGTGACACCATCCGCTATGATATCCGATATAAAAATTTCATGCTCGGACGCAAGTTTCAATAGAAAATCAATAAAGTTTGAATATATTATTCTAAAAGCGTTAGTTGTATTATATGCGGGGTGTATGCAAAATGAGCACAAATATAATTTGTAAAATCCGGGCATATCGTACTGACGAATATCGCTGACAGGTATTGTGGTATCATCGAACTTACCGCTTTTAATTTTTTTGTATAGTTCATCTCCGATCGGCAGTGAAGTGAAAAAACCAATAAGCTTGCCATTGTCTGTATCACGTGCGCCTAAATTTGTTAAAGGATTATAATCAAACCATTCCTTATCCGTGCTAGGACTTGCTATTAACTCCGCTGGGAGAACTAGCTTCTCAATCTCATATGATTCTAAAATGTCATTTTCGGTAAATTCCTCGGGTCTTACAGGGATGATTTTTTTAGATTGAAGAATGGGCTTTTTAAAGTATGTCGTCATGTACCACTCAACAACCGAATAAATTGAAAATTGAAGCAGATACATTTCCTCCCGGTCTAAAGTATTAATGGCATGTTCTACGTCTAAAAATTTATTAATGAAACGATTCAGATATTTTAAATGCTCTTTCAAATTTAGATTAAGGAACTCTATATCCAAAAAGGTTTCTAAAATTTGTGCATCTTGTGAAATGTAAATGTTTTCCGAATTTGCGACATCTCTCAGCAGATCTTTTATCATAAGCTTAACTTCGTTAATTGCAGCAAGCCGATTAGAATATATTTTTCTCCAAAAAAGATTTAAATGGATCGCCAATTGCTCAAGAGCGATAGAGTTATATGAGTGCAATTCCCTCACCAAGCTCACCAAGTTGGTTTTTTCTATGTGCCAAAAACCGCTTTCCTGCTTTCTTTCGTCAATGACTTCTTTTAATCCCAAAGCGATTTCCTTTATTTCTTTTTCTGGGCCGACCTCAATGTAATTATGTTCCAGAATAAAAGGATATTTTTGTCCAGTTTGCTTTTTAATATCTGAAAATAATAAAGGTAAGAAATTATCGAAACTACCAGCACTTAATATTCCCAGTTCCATGCTCGACCAATTGCTTTTATAATAATTTTTGCTAATTACCGCGAGGAAAACAACAGACTCAGCTATTCCGTTTATAATTGAGTCTTTGATTTTATCTCCTTTATGTATGCTGTTCTTATCATACCATACCTGTAAACCCAATTTGTTTAGCTCGTCGACTAAGGGTTCAACAAAACCTTTTTTATCAATACTAGAATGAGAGATGAAAACATCAAACATTTTTGCTCCTCCCAACAGCATACAGCTGTGTTTTAATTATGATAATTTGAAAGATCGGAAGAGCGTCGTGTAGGGAAA
>ERZ506754.969-NODE-969-length-12392-cov-4.719543_pt1 | contig 12392 bp, 9 predicted proteins | sample MGYA00513043_ERZ506754 | MGnify/ENA metagenome assembly ERZ506754 | reverse complement strand
CTAAAGAAAAGATTACTGCATTCTGTTATCTGGCTGATGATTTTGATGTATATCACGATGGGACATAATATGCTTTCTTGGCCAGTACCTGCCTTTTTGAATCATAATTACTTAGGTTTGGCAATAACACAGATGCTGATTTGCCTTGTGGTGATGTATATCAATCGTGCATTCTTTATTTCTGGATTCAAGAGTCTGGCGCATGGTTCTCCAAATATGGATACATTGGTTGCACTTGGCAGTTCTGTTTCGTTTGCATGGTCTTTGTATGTGCTGTATCAATTAACATGCATGATTACAAATGGTGCAGCGAATATGGATCTGATGCCACTGTATCATAACGAATTGTATTTTGAATCTGCCGCAATGATTCCGGCTTTAATTACAGTGGGGAAAACATTAGAATCTATTTCAAAAGGAAAGACAACAGATGCGTTGAAGTCATTGATGAAACTTGCACCAAAAAAAGCAAATATTGAAAGAAATGGGGAAATTGTTGAAGTAGATATTGCGGAAGTTCAGGTGGGAGATATCTTTGTGGTGAAACCTGCAGAGGCAATTCCTGTAGATGGTATTGTGCTTTCTGGAAATAGTGCAGTTGATGAATCTTCATTGACGGGAGAATCCATTCCTGTAGATAAAAGTGAAGGAGATCATGTATCTGCGGCAACAATGAACCAGTCTGGCTATTTCAGAGCGAAAGCAACAAAGGTTGGAAAAGATACAACTTTTTCAGAAATCATTCAGATGGTTTCTGATGCTTCTAGTACAAAGGCACCGATTGCGCGTATTGCTGATAAAGTATCTGGGATATTTGTTCCATGTGTCATTGTTATTTCGATTGTGGTCATGATTGGATGGCTGTTTGCGGGAAGAGATTTATCGTATGCTTTAGAAAGAGCGATTTCAGTTCTTGTGATTTCTTGCCCATGTGCTTTAGGTTTAGCAACACCTGTTGCCATTATGGTTGGCAATGGTGCAGGAGCAAAGAATGGCATTTTGTTTAAAACAAGTGAAGCATTAGAAAATGCAGGACATATTCAAATCGTTGCATTGGATAAAACAGGAACGATTACAGAAGGAAAACCTGTTGTGAAAGATATTCTGCCTGCTAAAAATGAATATTATGATGAACTGCTGAAAGTGGCTTGCTCCTTAGAGAATAAATCGGAACACCCACTTGCCAAGGCAATCAATATGTATGGAAAAGAGCATGCTGTACAAATAGAAGAGACAACGGATTTCAAAGCGTTACAAGGAAATGGTGTACAGGCAATGATGCATGGAAAGTGTATTGTTGGTGGATCAAAGAAGTACATGGAAACAAAAACCAGTTTGAAAGACGTTTCTTCTGTGTATAATCAAGTAACACAAGAAGGAAAGACTCCATTATTCTTTATGGAAGATGATGTGTATCTTGGAATGATTACCGTTGCAGATCCGATTAAAAAAGATAGTCGAGAAGCAATTCAACAACTGGAAAATATGGGAATTGAAGTTGTAATGATTACAGGCGACAATGAAGCAACTGCAAATGCCATTGCGCATCAGGCAGGCGTACATAAAGTATATGCATCTGTATTACCTTCTCAAAAAGAAGCTGTGATTCAGAAATTGAAAAAACGTGGCAAAGTCGCAATGGTTGGTGATGGTATCAATGATGCACCTGCTTTGGTGCGTGCAGATATTGGTGTTGCGATTGGTGCGGGAACAGACGTAGCCATTGATTCTGCAGATATTGTTTTAATGAATTCTAAACTGAGTGATGTTGTTTCTATGATACGATTATCCAAAGGAACATTGCGGAATATTCATGAAAATCTGTTCTGGGCATTTGCATATAATGCATTATTGATTCCGATGGCTGCGGGCTTGTATCCTTCCATTCAAATGAATCCGATGTGGGGTGCAGCGGCAATGTCATTGTCATCATTTACAGTATGTATGAATGCGTTGCGATTCAATATGTTAAATATTCATGATTCTAAAAAAGATCGTCCAATTAGACATAAAGCAAAACAAGAAAGTGAAGGAGAAAAAGAAATGAAAAAAACGATGAAGATTGAAGGAATGATGTGCTCGCATTGTGAGGCATCCGTCAAAAAGGCGCTTGAAGCAATTGATGGCGTAGAAAGTGCAGAAGTTTCTCATGAAGCTGGTACTGCAATTGTTACGATGAGCAAAGAAGTTAGTAATGATGTTTTGAAAAATGCAGTAGAAGCAAAAGACTATAACGTTACAGGAATTGAATAAGCAAGAAAAAGAGAAGGTTGTCAAAATAACCTTCTCTTTAAATTTCTCTATTTTTACCAATTGTCGCCGTAAAGCCCATCGCTTTAGCAATGGGGATGCAGGGTGACTCATACAATAATTATATTGCTGAAAGATATCTAATTTCTATTGAATTATATACGTAATAGCAGTATAATATATGTATGGAATATAAATCTAATCATAATATTGTCTATTCCTGCAAATACCATGTGGTATGGTGCCCTAAGTATCGACGTTCTGTTTTGATAAACGGTGTTGATGTTCGTTTGAAGGAGCTGATTAAAGAAGCCTGTGACTCACTGAATGTCGAAATCATCGAAATGGAAATCATGCCAGATCATGTGCATCTGCTTATGGAAGTAGACCCACAATTCGGAGTGCATAGAGCTGTCAAACAAATAAAAGGATATTCTTCTAAAGTATTGAGAACTGAATTCCCTTGGCTTAAATCAAGACTTCCGAGTTTGTGGACTAACAGTTATTTTGTAAGCACTGTTGGTGGTGCTCCACTTGCAGTCATTAAACAATACATTGAGAATCAGAAAAGCGTGTAGGTATAAATATGCAGCTGTCAGAAACAATAAAACTTTATATGACAAAAGAACAGAAATCTCTTGTTGTTATGACTATGAACGAGTATATCAATACAGTTAATAGTCTTGTTTCTGCTGCTTCAAATGGTACATCTATCAGTAAATACACAACTGCTGATGTCAAGGCCAGTCTTCCGTCTGCCCTGACAAATCAATGTATTCGTGATGCCAAATCTATTGTCAACAGGTACAATAAGGACTGCCGTAAATTTTCTGCTAAGAATAAGAAACCTGCTAATCAGAAATCTAGCATCACGATAAAAAAGCCTGCAGTTCCTGTTCTCAAAAGACCATGTTGTTATGTCAATAATCAGAACTTTAGGATTAAAGATAATTGCATTGAATTTCCAGTTCTGATCAACGGTAAATCAAGGCGCATAGCTGTCCGTACTTCTATGACGGATAATCAGAAATTGATATTTGCGAATGCAAAACATGGAACCATGCGTATTGTCTATAAAGGCAGCAAGATAGTTGCTCAAGTCGTATATGAGGTTAATGAACCTGAGTATACTGACGATGGCAGTGCCATGGGTGTTGACCTTGGTATTAAATGTCCTGCGGTATCATATACATCTGACGGCAGCGTTAAGTTCTATGGCAATGGCCGTAAAAATAAATATATGCGCAGGCATTATAAATATCTTCGCAAGAAACTAGGCAAAGCTAAAAAGCCTGATGCCATAAAACGTATCAACAATAAAGAACAGCGCATCATGAAGGACATTGACCATAAGATAAGCCGCGAGATTGTTGAGACTGCTGTTGTTCATGATGTTAAAGTTATAAAATTAGAACGTTTGGCAAACATTCGCTCTACGACAAGAACAAGTCGAAAAAACAATCCTGGTCTGCATACATGGTCTTTCTATAGGCTTGCACAGTTTATAGAATACAAGGCAAAGTTAGCAGGCATAAAAGTTGAGTATGTTAATCCAGCATATACAAGCCAAAGATGTCCAGTCTGTGGTAGTGTTCATCACGCCAAAGATAGAAACTACACATGCTCCTGTGGCTTCCGTATCCATAGGGATTTGCTTGGTGCGATAAATATTTGTAACTCAACTGAGTATGTTGGCGATAGCAATATCAGACATACTGCCTAGAGAACTATATGTTCTGCTCTAGGAAGGGTAATGGCATACCCATAACTTGCACTGCGACAAGCCAGAAATGGACTGGTCAGCCAATACACTTGGCAGGTAGCAAGAATCCCCTGACTTTAGGCATGGGGAGTGTCAAAAATGTGTGTCTAATGCATAATCCCTTATAATGATTCGCTTTTGCTGCTTTTATCCATTTTCTATTCTTTTTTTGTTAATGGTGGAGCTTATTTTTTGTTAAGTTGTCGTGAATCGTAAACTACTTGAAACTCCTCACAAAGAATTCTTCATGAACCGCTCTCCAATATGCAAGACTTCTGTCTCCTTCCCCTTCCTTGTAAGCATGTTCCTCGGATACTTCATTAAACGGAACGACTGTAGTCTTAGTGGTTTGAATAATACAAATTGCCTCATCCTTTGAGTTTAAAATAACACTATAATCACCTGGCTGTGGTAATGGCTCTTCTTCTCCTTCCATAAAATATAGGTCATATGCGGATGCAGTTGCAGTCTTGATTCCCTTTAATACAAGGTCTGCCAGCTGATCAGGTGCATCTAAAAATTCCCATGCGCTATAAGGAGTATCAATATCTATATTCTCTTTCTCACAATATGCTTTCCATAATTCTTCTGCTCTCATAATTCTCCAATCTGCAAATCGCGATTTGCATAACAGCACTCTAACATATGTTGATAAAAAATACTATTGCCAAACTAAGGTTTACCAGATTACTCTGATAGGCTCAGCTAACAAGCTTTTGAACTGGGACTACTTGATTTTCTAATTGTTTATGCAATTCATGAAATGCATAATTATACTGTTTTGATATTAGATACCCAAAGGTAAATAGGGGCTTAAATTTCTAATGGTGTTAAAACAATAGAACCATCAAATCCACTTAATGAAATTGTGTATGTTTGAACTTGATCTTTGTATTCAAACTGGATTGCGATATTTGGAATGGTCGATTCTAAATATGTTGTTAAACAAAGCGGATGTGCTGGATCAAGAGTGTCGATTGTGTGAATTATTTTTGTTTTGAATTCTTCTGCTGTGTATTCCACGGAAAGAAGTTTTATATTTTTGAGTGGAGCAACTGGCGTGAGAAGAATTTGTTCTGCGGAAGCATCGACAACATATTCTTCATATGTTTTGTATTTACTTAAATCTCGATCTTTAGCCCAATCTGCACGAAGTCCAATATCGTAATTCTCAATAGAATTATAGTCATTTGTATATTCAATGAGTGCATATGTCATTTGATCGTGAATGAAATCATCTTCTGTGATGGAAATTTTTTCTGAATTAGAAATATCTAGATTTCCAGTTGTGTTTTTGTAGAACGTATTGTGATCTTTTGTGAAAAAGAATTCTTTCCATTTCAGCTTTCCTTTTTCTAGATGGAAAATACCATAATGGCTTGCACCATCTGCTTCTGTACTGCCATAGAAAAATGCATTTTCATCAAAACGGAATGCATATGCTGGTGAAATGACATCTAATAATAGATTTACTTCATTGTTGTCGATTGCATAGATTGCATAGACATCATTTGTGTAAACTTCACCATTATCAAATTTTCTGATTTCTCCAATGATGCATTCATCTGTACCATCATGATCCACATCTTCTACAGAATATCCAACTGCACTTTTGACATTGAAGATTTCATCATCACTCATCAATTCTTTGACTTTCGCAAAACCACCTTTTGTGGCAATTTTTGTTCCTTCTATGACTGCAGAATACGTATCTAATGTTTCTGTGTAATCTGCTTGCACAATTAGCTGTGGTGCTGGTGTTTGTTTTGCGGGTGGAAAGTGTGCTGCTGAAGAAGCAGTAGAAGATTTAGAAGGTGTTTTAGATGCGCATGAAACTAAGAACATGCATAAACATAAACTAAGCTTTTTCATGATTCGACCTCCATAACCGTAGAAATCGGTTTTCTGTGATTTCTTGCTTTGCGTAATTCACTGCAAAAATCTTTTGGGATTTTATCAATGTCCTGTTCACAAACATATTCTCGAATGATGATCTCGCCTCTGCCATCGTATTCCATGATTGTATCTGAAAGAATTGGAATGTCATTTTCTTCGTGATAGATCATTTCTCCTGTTTCGTAACAGATATATGGAAAATTTAATCTTTGTTCAATGGTATATTTACTTGAACCACAGGGCGTGACGAGCGTGAATGGGTTGAATCGAATTACTGTACGATCGGATGTACTGATCCATTTGCCGTATAGATCATGTATATTCATAAATTGTCTCCCTTATCTATTGTGTGGAATTACAGTATCTTTCTACCCATATTGTACAAGAAAATGTTAAGAAATGTTAATTTGTTATGAAGAAAAGAAAAAGGTATCATAATTGTGATGAAAAAGTTTAAACACAAGAAGAAAAAACATCTGAAACGCTGGGTGAAAATATTGATTGTTTTTTTGTTGCTGATACCTTGCCTCTTTTTTGCGAAGGATGTGTATGCGGAATATTATCCATTTACATCCATTATAGATGAATCGGATCCGACAAAAGAAATCAGCTATTCTGCAATTGACCATACGTTTGTGGATGGAAATAAAGAATCTTTGAAAAATCGTGTGTTTGTGGTAAAAACGAATAAAGAACAGACATATTCTGTTCGTAGTGATGAAAATGGACAGCTTGTGAAAGGCTTGTTTCAGGATGGAGAGAAATATCATTTGTATGATGATAATGGATATTTGATGACTTCTGATTGTAGTGTAGATGGTGTGAAATATAAAATACATGAAGATGGGAATGTTTTTCATCATGAATGGGATGATGGATTCTGGTATGAACAGGGGCAAATTGTTGGGAAAGATGAAGATCGTCTTGTTTTTGTGAAGGGTGAAAAAGGTTTTTATTGTCTGAATCATCAGGATGGTGGAAAGAGGAAAGTGAATTCTTCCGTTGTATTGAATGATGGACGTGAAGTTCGTTTTGATGAAAATGGAAATATTGTTTCGAATGAAGTGTATGCCGCCAATCGGTATTATTTTCCAGTTTCAGAAGCAAATGAAGAGGCAGATGAAACGTATTCTGTACCAGTAAGTAAATATGTGAAAGATACAAGTGTTGATGGCATTCGTTTGATCAATCATCGCGGGTATCATGTGAATGCACCTGAAAATACATTGGCTGCATATATTGAAAGTAAAAAGATGAATTATCAATATGTGGAAACAGATGTACAGTTAACAAGTGATGAAGTGCCGGTTTTATTACATAATCCTACGTTATCTCATATGGCGGGAATTAATGTAGCGATTGATTCTATCACGGAAGAAGAAGCAAAACAATTTGATCTGCGTGGGCAGACAATTACATCCTTGGAAGAATTTATAGCGTATTGTAAAGCAAATCTCATTACACCTTATATTGAGCTGAAAACAGAAACAATTCATTCTGAAGACCAGGTAAAAATGATTTTTGATATTGTCGAAAAATATGAGATGGTTGGAAAAGTGGAATGGATTTCCTTCTCTAGTGATTTGTTGCGTATGGTTGCACAGTATGATCAGACAGATATGCTTGGCTTTTTAGCTGGAAGCAAAAGTGATGTGTCTGATATTCAATCAAATGTGAAAGCAATGAAAGAAGATGGGTGCAATGTCTTTTTGGATGTGCATTATGCTGCACAGATGTCATACCTGGATTTCTGTAAAGAAAATGATATTCCATTAGAATTGTGGGGGATTAATAGTATAGATGTAATGAATACGTTAGATGGATACATTACGGGTGTTACAACAGATACAATCAGAAATTGAAGGAATTTCAGGGAATTTTGGAAAAAATTGTGAATATGTAAGTATAGGAGGCTTACATATGGGCAATAAAATGAAACCGTTTGATGAATTATCTTTCTCGGATAATTACATGTTTACTACAATTTTAGAGGATCGAAGGAATTTGAATATCGCAAAAGGAATCGTAGAACTGGCTTTGGGAAAAAAAGTGAAAGATATTCGAATTGCGGGAGTTGAAAAGCATGTTCAGGCAAGATATGGTGGAAAAATCACACGTTTTGATGTTTTGTTAGAAGGGGAAGATTCTTATATCGATGTCGAAATGCAAGTGAGAAAATTATTGAATTTTCCATTACGGTCAAGAATGTACCATTCGCAAATGGACGCAAAGTACGTAAAAGCAGGTGATTATCAGAATATGAAGAAAAGTATTGTAATCTTCATTTGTCTGGAAGATTATTTTGGAATGAGACTTCCAAGATATACATTTGCTTCTATGTGTGTAGAATGTTCAGAATTGATTCTTGAAGATAAACGTTTTACAATTTTCTTAAATCCAGACAGTGATACAGAAGATTCGCAATTGTATTTCTTTCTGATGTTTTTGAAAAAGAAAATTGCAAAGGATGCATTTACAAAAACAATTGAAAAAGCTGTTGCCACTGTCAAGAAAGACGAAAGTGCAAGGTTAGATTACATGAATTTAGATGAATATTTAGATATGTTAGTTGATGAAGAAAAAGCAAAAAGTTTAAAAGAAGGAATTGAAGCTGGTAAAGCACAAGGTTTGCAGGAAGGTAAAGCACAAGGTTTGCAGGAAGGTAAAACACAAGGTCTTCAGCAATCAAAAATAGAGATAGCAAAAAAGATGCTTTCAAAAGGGATGCCACTAGATCTGATTGTAGAAATGACAGGATTGAGTGAAGAAGAAATAAAAAAGTTGTAAATACAAAATAAACACGTGTCCAGAATTGAACACGTGTTTTGTAATTTAACAGATTTTTCTGATCCAGCCTTCTGGAGCTTCAATCTTTCCAGATTGAATGCCTGTGATTGTATCGTATAGTTTGGACACAACTTCACCAGCTTTTTCCATGCCAGATGGGAATTCAATCACTTCATCGTGATTAACGATTCTTCCTACAGGAGAAATAACTGCAGCTGTACCACAGAGAGCACATTCTTTGAAATTCTTGATTTCATCATAGCGTACAGGTCTTTCATCAACTTTCAGATTTAAGTAATGCTCTGCAATGTAAACAATAGAGCGTCTAGTAATAGATGGAAGAATGGAATCACTCTTTGGTACGACAAGATTTCCATCTTTATCAACAAAGATAACATTGCTTCCGCCAGTTTCTTCAACGTATGTTCTTGTTGCAGGATCCAGGTATAGGTTTTCAGCGTATCCGTTAGAGTGTGCAATCACAGAGGAATGCAAACTCATCGCATAGTTCAAGCCAGCTTTAACAGCTCCTGTTCCTCTAGGTGCAGCACGATCAAAGTCGGATACTTGAATGGCAATTGGTGTTGCACCGCCTTTGTAGTATGGACCTACAGGTGTTGTGAATACGCGGAATTGATATTCGTCTGCTGGAGAGACACCAATAACAATGCCTGTAGCGAACTCGTATGGACGAATATAGAGTGATGCACCGCTGCCATATGGAGGTACCCAATCAATATTTGCTTTAACGACTTCATCAATTGCCTTTAAGAATAATTCCTTTGGTACAGAAGGCATTTCAATGCGCTGAGCAGAATTATACATTCTTTCAGCGTTCATATCAGGACGGAAACATACAACACTTCCATCTTCCCATGTGTATGCTTTCATGCCTTCAAATACCTGCTGGCAATATTGAAGCATGCCCGCAGATTCATTCAATGTAACAGTTGGATCATCAACCAAAAATCCTTCATCCCATTTGCCATCTTTAAAGTTTGCGACAAATCTTTTATCTGTTTGTCTGTATTTGAAACCAATGTTTCCCCAATCTAAATCTTTCTTTGTCATATTAAGCTGCCTGCTTTCCGTCCTTTCCAACTTTTACTGTTTCTGGAGTTTTTCCAATAGATACTAGAATCTTAACACAATGCACTGCGACAATAACTGCCAGTACAACTAAGAATACTGCAACGATAAGCTGTAAACCATTGACGAGGAATACTGCTGTAACTGCCATGCATGCTTTTACGTTTGTGATGACATTCAATACAATCGCTGTAAATGTTACGCAGAACATGAAGATCATAGGGAAATAGAACATCCATGATTTTCTGTTTGTTGCTTTCATGAATACAGCAATAGAGATCAATACAAGAGCACCAAGTAACTGGTTAGCACTTCCAAATAATGCCCATACGTTTGAATAGCCGCCTAAGCATAATACATATCCTAAAAATAATGTAATTGCTGTAGCGAAATACTGGTTTGTAACAACTTTCTTCCATGCTGTCATTGCAGAAGGATCTTCGTCGTCTGAAGTAAATAATTCCTAGAAGGAGAGTCTTTCAATTCTGCCTACGGAATCCAGTGTAGAGAATGCTAATGCGGAGATGCACATTGTCATAAATACGTTGGCAGCACTTGCTGGAATACCAACATTTTCTAAGAATCCTGCTATGCCTTGAGAGAAGATCTGGAATGGTGTTAATCCACTAGGTACTGCACCATTTACAGCAACTGCACCAACAACGATCAGTGAGATGACACCTAATAATGTTTCAAGAATCATTGCACCATAACCAACGGGCAGCATATCATTTTCATTTGAAACTGTCTTGGAAGATGTTCCTGAGGATACAAGTGAATGGAATCCTGAAATTGCACCACACGCAACAGTTATGAAAAGTGTAGGGAACATATATGTTTTGCACCTGCATCACTTGTTAATACGAAACCATTGAATGCATTTAATTTCATTTCTGGATGTCCTGTAAATACGCCAACGACACCACCAATGATCATTCCAAGGAACATGAATGTTGTCATGTAGTCTCTAGGCTGCATGAGTAACCACATAGGAGCCACTGCAGCAATAAACAGGTAAGCCATGATGACGTAGTTCCATTGAGAAGCTGTTAAGTAAACTGGCATTTTCATACCAGCAGCAAACATAAATACAATGAACGCTAATGAGATAACAATTTTATGCCATTCCTTTAAATTTGGAAATTTCTTCTGGATTAAACCAAATACAATTGCACAACCTACAAATAAGAATGAAATTGTAGCTGCAGCGGCGCCGTTGAAGTTTTGTGTCACTGCACCATCACTACCTGTAACAAAACCATTAAATGTGGAAGATGTCATGGAAGTAAATGCGGCAATAACAAGCAATGAGAATAGCCAGCAGAATAATGTAAAGAATTGACGGCCTTTTTTACCAATGTATTTTTCAATGATCAAGCCAATGGATTTGCCATCGTTTTTCACAGAAGCATACAAAGCTGAGAAGTCTTGTACTGCACCAAAGAAGATACCACCAATCAATAGCCAAAGAAGTGCTGGTACCCAACCAAACACTGCAGCTAGAATTGGACCTTGTACAGGACCGGCACCTGCAATGGATGAAAACTGGTGAGCAAATACTGTCAGTCTGCTTGCTGGTGCATAATCCTTTCCATCATTGTGTCTAACAGCAGGTGTGTCTGCTTTTGGATCAACGCCCCATGTTTTAGCAAGCCAGCGTCCGTAGAGTAAGTAGCCAGTCATTAATGCTACGGCTGCGAACAATAAGATAAATAAACTGTTCATTTCACCTTTTGCCATTTTGGCATCTTATATGAAACTGAATCATAAGTAACAAAAAAGCTTTCGCCTGATGCATCTAAGAAGGATGCAAAGACGAAAGCTACGTAATCTTCCGCGGTGCCACTTTGCTTGTTAGTCAAATACCAACCACTTTTTTCTCGTCCAACAACGAGTACCCTGATATCGGAGGGGTCCGGCGCATCTTACTTGATTCAGAGCGCTGCTCACAGAGGATACTATAATCTGATTTCCTTATTGCCTTTCACCGTATGGCAACTCTCTTGTAAAGTTCTATCAGCTATAGCGTGTTCTGATCAAAGCGTTAAGTTGTTCAGTGCGCTACTCCCAAATGAGACTTCATTTCTCTTGCTTATCTGCCTTACACCAGCCGGCAGTTCTCTAAGAAGCTTGATGAAGTGAAGTATGTTCTGTTCACTGCGTTTCAGTTTCTACGATGACTATAGTAAAGCAATGAAAAAACTAAGTCAATTATTTCCAGAAAACTTTCACTAAAATATTGGCTATATTAGCAAAATGGTGAACATATTTTAATATTGTACGAATATACGGACAGTAACAATGATCCAGTAGCATTATAATGTCATCACATTCAAGGAGATGACATTATGAAAGATACTGAAATCATTAATTATTACAATAACCTAGATCAATATGCAAAGGATAGAATTGATAGACAGCTAATTGATTTGACAAATGCAAAGAAAGAATCAAGAAACTACTGTATCAAGGTATGTCCAAAGTGTGGTGCGGTCGATCCTGGATTTACAAAAGGTGGAAATGCAAACAGCGGAAAACCTATGCTGAAATGCCGCTGCTGTCATAAACGCTTCACTTATGACAATGGTCAGCTTACACACTATTCCCA
>ERZ506754.948-NODE-948-length-12528-cov-4.434779_pt1 | contig 12528 bp, 10 predicted proteins | sample MGYA00513043_ERZ506754 | MGnify/ENA metagenome assembly ERZ506754 | reverse complement strand
CCACACTTGGAAAGAACTGGAAGTGGAGATTAAAAGAAGGACAGTTCACGGCAGAACTTCAGAAAGAAATGCTGGAACTGGCAACACGCTACGGAAGAAGATAATAAAGATCATTCAAGAACGTCAGGCAACTGGCGTTCTTTTTTCTTCTGTAAATGATACAGATGACAATAAAATTATACTATGCTAAAATGAGCACAGAAGATTGTAGCTATTCGGAAACGAGGAATAATAGAATGAAAAAATCCATAGAAAAAATAACATATTGTTTTGTAATAATAGCTGCATTGTTTGTATCATTTGTGTCATTTGTTGAGCCTCTTGTTATGAAAGATATAAATATAACAAAAGTAATACTGGTGTTGCTATGCTATACAGCAGTATTTGCAGGAATTCTGACACTGTTCCGGCAATTATCGGAGAGAGCACTGTATTATCTGATTATAGCAGGGATATTTGTGGCGGTTATTGTGCAGATATATATTGTTTTTCATATGCGACTGGTTCCGGAAGTGGATCTGAATCATATTTATGATTATTGTGTAGACATGGTGGAGACGGGGAAAATCAGTTTTGCCGAATCGAAGTACTTTGCTTATAATACAAATAATATTCCACTGGCGATCGTAATCTACTATGTATTCCGTATGGCAGCATTTGCAGGTATGGATTACCGGATCGCGGGTGGATTGTTTAATGTTCTGCTGATCCTTGTTATGTATGTATCTGCATTTCTTATTTTAAAAAAAGTTACTACGATTCGAACAACCGCGGTATATATGGCATTACTTCTTACGAATCCTTCTTTTTATGCGTACGCGTCTTATTATTATACAGATACGATATCAGCCGGACTGGTTATGGCTGCTGTATGTTTTATTATTTACGGCTGTTATAAGAAAAAAAATCACTGGAAGATGATACACTTTCTTGCTGCCGGATTTCTAATCGGGTTTGCAACCTGCATTCGTGTAACCAGCATTTTTATAGTACTTGCGGTTGGCGTCTGGATCTTGCTGAATAAGTATTGGAAAAAGTTACTTACATTGGGGATTCCACTGGTATGTGGTCTGCTGATTTTTCAGTTGGCATGGGGTGGAGTATATCGTTACCATGTAGACATGGATACCTATGATTCGGCGATTACGATTGAGCATTTTCTGATGATGGGAAGCCATGGCAATGGAACGTACAATGTAAAAGATATGAGGTTTACACGCAGTTTTCCGACACATGAAGAAAAAGTAGAAAATAATAAAAAGGTCTATCTTGAACATCTTCGTGAGAATGGAGTGCTGGGGAATCTGAAGCTTGCCATAAAGAAAGAAGCAATTGTATGGGGAATCGGTACACATGGATATACTCAATACACAAAAAATGTAGTGGAAAAAACAACCTGCTATGACTGGCTCGTTGGTAAAAAATCCGGTTTGTTCAGAACATATATGCAGGCTTACAATATAGTATTGTATGTTCTGATCCTGTCTGGCGTGTGTTGCACATTTCGTAAGAAAAAAACAGACAAATACAGCTGGATCCTGGCAATCTACTGGTGTGGTGCGCTTGTCTTTTATATTTTCTGGGAGGCGCATCCGAGGCAGTCAGTAAGTATATTGCCTTTATTGACTATGCTGGCTGTTCCATGGATAGAAAGAAGTTGTATTGTCCGTGATTAAGATTTATACTTAAGATATTTTCAGAAGATTAAAGGAGTAATTCTCATGCAGACAGCCAAAGATTATTTGCATGTTTTTCTTGATATGGGCGATGCACTGTTAAACAGCGGTGCAGAGATCTTCCGGGTGGAGGATACACTGAATCGAATGGGCTATGCCTGTGGTGCTACTCAGATGAATGTTTTTGTGATCACATCCAGTATTGTCATTACGATGGAATTTCCGGGAGACGGAGCGCGTACACAGACTCGCCGGGTACGGGAAGATGGCGGAAATGATTTTACCAAGCTGGAGCAGTTAAATGACTTGAGTCGTCGTTTTTGCAGGCAGCCTGTTTCTGCCACAGAACTTCGAAAAGAATTTGATAAGATCAATGCAGACAGACCAAAGCCACTCTGGAAACTTTTTGGAAGCCTTCTGGCGGCCAGTAGTTTTGCACTTTTTTATGGTGGAAGTATTTCGGATGCGATTGCGGCAGGACTTGGGGCTGTTTTGATCTGGGCATTACAGCAATATTTTCGACCAGTGTGTATGAATGAAGTGACGTTTCAGTTTGCTGCTTCTTTTCTGACAGGATGTGTTATTTGTGGACTTGTTTTGCTTTGTCCGTTCCTTCATATGGATAAGATTATGATTGGGGACATTATGCTTTTGATTCCAGGTCTTATGTCAACAAATGCTATCCGGGATGTGCTGATTGGTGATACACTTTCCGGAATTATCCGCCTGATTGCGGCATTGCTTCTGGCGGCCGCACTGGCACTTGGATTTATGGGGGCAATTCTTCTGTTTAGGAGGCTGGGGCTTTGAACACAACAATTGTAATACAGCTGATTACCGGAGCCCTTGGTTCCGTGGGATTTGGAATTCTCTTCCATATGAAAAAGAAATACCTGCCTTTGGCAGCAGTTGGTGGATTTATAAGCTGGATGGTGTTTCTTCTCGGAAAAGGACTTTGGGGAAATGTCTTTCTTCCGTCATTGCTGGCAGGCTTTATTGTAGATGTGTATGCGGAAATTCTTGCAAGAATCTGTAAAGAAACGTCTACATCCTTTTTTGTAACTTCTGTTATTCCGTTGATTCCCGGAAGTACACTTTATTACTGCATGAACAGTATAGTGGAAGGGAACACGGTACAGGCACTGGAATATGGAAGGGATACTTTTCTCTTTGCATTTGGAATTGCAGCGGGAATGAGTATTGCGTGGGCAATCTGCTATTTCCTCAGAAGTATAAAGAAGAAATAGAATCAGGGCTGCGGTCACTGTCAGGTGATTGCGGCCCTGTAAATTTATAATATTATTCAGCAAGATAATAAACAGAAGAGTATGGCGGCAGGGTAAGGACGATCTTGCCGTCTTTTATTGCCTTTGTGGCACTTTTTCGTTTCTGGGTTCCGCCATAAACAGCGAGATTGCTGTTCAAGAGTTCTTTTAATTTCTGTGCATCAGAAATGTGCAGTTCATATACCTGTTCCTGGTCGGAAAAGTTAAAAAGAGAAATCATACGCTCTTTTTTGCTGCAGCGTTCAAATACATAGATGCAGCATCCTTCCTGATGGCAGTCGATCCACTGGAAACCATCTGCTTCATAATCTTTTTCCCAGAAAGCAGAGTGTTCCAGATACAATTTATTCAGGTCTTTCATGAAACGGGCGAATCCAGCATGAAGTGGATAATCCAGAAGCATCCAGTCCTGCTCGCGTTTTTCATCCCATTCACGGAACTGGCCGATTTCATTTCCCATGAAATTCAGCTTTTTGCCCGGATGCGCATACATGTACATATACAGAGAACGCGCCTGTGGGAATTTGTATTCATAGTCGCCGCTCATTTTCTGCATGATCGTTGCTTTGCCGTGAACAACTTCATCGTGAGACAGCGGGAGCAGGAAACGGGCATCATAGTAGTACATCATGGAGAATGTCAGTTTGTGATAGTTTTCCGGGCGGTATTCCGGTGCGGTGCGGAAGTAATTCAGTGTATCGTTCATCCATCCCATATCCCATTTATAATCAAAACCAAGGCCGCCCTGATCGACAGGATCGGTTACTTTGGGGAAAGAAGTGGAATCTTCGGCAGCAAGAATCACAGAAGGATGCATGCACTTCAGTTCCTGATTCATATACTGCAGGAATTCTACAGCATTGAGGTTGACGCCTCTTGCCGGATCGCCCTGCCAGTAGATGGCGCGGCTGATCGCATCCATACGGATACCATCCATATGGAATTCGCTGATCCAGTAGTTTGCACAGGACTGCAGGAAGCTTCGGGTCTCGCCGCGGGAATGCATGAAGTTGCAGCTTCCCCATTCACTGACACCAACCGCAGAGTTCGGATATTCATAAAGTGCGGTTCCATCGTAATTCGCAAGGCCATAAGCATCTACGGCAAAGTGAACCGGAACAAAATCCATCAGTACGCCGATGTTATGTTTGTGACAGGCATCGATGAAGGCCTTCAGCTGATCAGCTGTTCCGTATCGGGAAGTCGGACTGAAAAAACCGGTTGCCTGATAGCCCCAGGATTCATCACATGGATATTCATTCAGAGGCATGATCTCCAGATAGTTATAGCCATTTTTGACCAGATATGGAATCAGAATATCAATCATTTCTTCATAGTTATACCAGTCATCTGCTTTGTCAGAAGGCTTGCGAAAAGAACCAAAATGAATTTCGTAAATGTTCAACGGTTTTTTTCGGCAGTCGCTGCGGTTTTGCAACCACTGGCTGTCTTTGAATTTGTATTTTGACATGTCACGAATGATAGAGGCACTGCTTGGGCGAAGCTCCATGCCAAATCCATACGGATCGCAATGATCGACTGGATTACCGTTACGGTCATAAATCTTATATTTGTACATCTGACCGGCTTTTGCCTGTGGAACATAGCATTCCCAGAAATTACCGTCAGAAACTTTGTTCATTTCCCATTCCTGCCAGTCATTGAATTCTCCGATCAGAGTGATGCGGGAGGCTGAAGGTGCAAAAGTACGAAAAGTTACGCCTTTTTCTTCAACATGGGCACCAAGATATTTATAAGCGTCAAAAATTTTTCCTGTATAAAATCCATAAAAATCCATCATATTCTCCTTGTAGATAATAGACATTAGTTGCTTTTTTGAGTATACTAAAAGGTAAAAGTGCGGAGTAATCCGCAGGTATTATAGTTACTTTATACTAAAGAAACAGGGGGATTGTCCACCGACGATTTGGCATAAGCGGTGGATAACCGACGATTTATAAAATCTGTCGGAAAAAGGAGAACAGGAAACATGGATATCAGAATAGAAAAAACAGAGAGAGCGATCCGAAATGCATTTCTGGAATTGCGTGCAGCGAAGCCACTGGAGAAAATTACGGTGAAAGAGCTGTGCAGCCTGGCATGCATCAATAAATCAACTTTTTACAGTCATTATGAGGATATTTATGCACTTTCACAGATGCTGGAGTCAGAGACGATCACGACAGTGATCAAAAATATTTCCAGTCAGCAGGAATCACCGTTTAAAGATCCGGATGTGTTCACAAGAAATTTATATATGGCTCTGGTATCGAATCATTCACTGATCAATATTTTGTTTTCCGGAACAGAAAAAAGTCATTTAGGTGACTGTCTGGAAACAGAATTGAAACGGCTGATCGTGGAAAAATATCCGCAGTATGAGACTGATCCGGAGAAAGATATCATGCTTTCCTTCTGTATTCAGGGATGCTTTCATGCGTATCTGAATAATCAGAAAAATGATCTGGATACACTGATCCATGTCAGTGAGACGATCGTGCGAAAACTGGCCCCTTTGTATATAGAAGAAAGAAGAGAAGATGAATGAAAAAACTGGTTATTGGAATTCTGGCACATGTAGATGCCGGAAAGACAACTCTGTCAGAAGAACTTCTGTATCTGTGCGGTGAGATCCGAAAGATTGGCCGTGTAGATCATGGAGATGCTTTTCTTGACACATATGAACTGGAAAAAGAACGAGGGATTACGATTTTTTCCAAGCAGGCGCTGCTAAAAACAGAAAATATGGAAGTGACGCTTTTGGATACACCGGGACATGTGGATTTTTCAGCTGAAATGGAACGTACGCTGCAGGTCCTCGATTATGCGATTCTGGTGATCAATGGAATGGACGGTGTGCAGAGTCATACGATGACTTTGTGGAGGCTTCTGGAGCGATACCAGATTCCGACGTTTTTGTTTGTCAATAAAATGGATCAGCAGGGGACAGATCACGATGCATTGCTGAATGATCTGAAACAGCATCTTCATGAAAATTGTGTGGATTTTGGGAGAACACAGGATACGGATTACGGAATGTATGAACTTACTCCAGAGCAGCTGGAAAACATTGCGGTCTGTGAGGAAGACATTCTGGAAACATACCTGGAAACAGGCATCGTCGAAGACCGTGACATTGCACGACTGATCATACAGCGAAAAATCTTCCCGTGTTATTTCGGATCGGCACTTAAAGAAAAAGGTGTAAAGGATTTCTGGAATGGCGTGCAGAAATATACGGCAGAACCAAAGCGGCCGACGGAATTTGGCGCAAAAGTGTTCAAGATTGCAAGAGATGAACAGGGAAATCGTCTTACGTATATGAAAATCACAGGAGGCAGTCTTAAAGTAAAGACACTGCTTTCTTCAAATTCAAACGGACAGAGTCTGCCGGGGCGTAAAGCAGAAGAGGCTGCTTGGGAAGAAAAGGCAGATCAGATTCGTCTGTACTCTGGAGCAAAATATGAACTGACATCGGAAGCTGAAGCCGGAACAGTCTGTGCGGTGACAGGACTTACGAGAACCTATCCGGGAGAGGGACTGGGAATTGAACAGGAGTCAGAACTTCCGATACTGGAACCTGTCCTGAATTACCAGATTATCCTTCCGGATGACTGCGACCCACATCAGATGCTCCAAAAGCTGCGTCAGCTGGAGGAGGAAGAACCGCAGCTTCACATTCTGTGGGACAGTCAGTTTTCTGAGATTCATGCACAGCTTATGGGAGAAGTGCAGATTGAAATCTTGAAAAAATTGATCTGGGATCGTTTTCATGTAGCTGTGGAATTTGGTGCCGGAAGTATTGTTTATAAAGAAACGGTTGCAGAGCCGGTAGAAGGTGTGGGACATTTTGAACCGCTCCGTCATTATGCAGAAGTACATCTTCTGATCGAACCGGGGGAACCAGGAAGCGGATGCCAGTTCTTTACTGCATGCAGTGAGGATGTACTTGCACGAAACTGGCAGAGACTGATTCTGACGCATCTTGAAGAAAAGGAGCATATTGGTGTATTGACTGGATCGCCACTGACTGATGTGCAGATTACGATTCTTACCGGAAGGGCACATGCGAAACATACGGAGGGTGGTGACTTCCGACAGGCAACTTACCGTGCGGTACGTCAGGGACTTCGCAAAGCAAGAAATATTCTTCTGGAACCGTATTATGAATTCCGACTGGAAGTACCGGCGGAGATGATAGGACGAGCAATGTCAGATGTCCAGAAGATGCAGGGAACGTTTGATGCACCGGAGGTAGAGGGCGAAACTGCAATTCTCAAAGGGACTGCGGCTGTCGCTCAGATGCGGGATTATCAGAAAGAAGTGGTTTCCTACACACATGGAACAGGAAAACTTTTTTGCAGCCTCAAAGGATATGCGCCATGTAAGAATCAGGATGAAGTGGTACAGAATATTGGATATGATCCGGAAGCGGATCTGGAAAATCCGACCGGATCTGTATTTTGCGCGCATGGAGCTGGTTTTGTTGTTCCCTGGGATCAGGTGGAAGATTATATGCATCTGCAAAGTGGTGTGGATATGGATGAACTGGACAGTGAAAGCTGGTATGAGGATGTGGAAAGTGCGCAAAATCCGGGTACAGCGGTGGATAACGCAAACATTTCCGGAAATATCAGTGGAAAAAACGGAAAGTTTTCTTACAGCGGAAGCTATGAAGAAGAGGAAGAACTGCAGGCTATTTTTGAACGTACTTTTGGGCCGATGAAGCGTGACCGTACTGCTTTCCAGAAAAAGACCGTACACAGTTCGACGCCGGCTACCCGTTACAGAGCAGGGAAACCGCGACAGGAAGAATATCTGCTGGTGGATGGATACAATATCATCTTTTCCTGGGAAGAACTGAATGAACTTGCAAAGGAAAATATTCATGCTGCATGCGACAAATTGATGGATATCTTAAGTAACTATCAGGGGTATCGTAAATGTACGCTGATTCTTGTTTTTGATGCCTACAAAGTGGAGGGACATGTGGAAGAAATCATTACGTATCATAATATCTATGTGGTTTACACGAAAGAGGCCGAGACAGCAGACCAGTATATTGAAAAGACGGTCCACAGGATCGGCAGACAGTATCAGGTAACGGTTGCGACTTCTGATGGGCTGGAACAGGTCATCATTATGGGACAGGGCGCCCACAGAATCTCTGCACAGGGATTGAAGAAAGAGATAGAAGATACGGAAAAAACTGCCAGAGAAGAATGGCATCAGCGCAGACAGAGCAGCAAAACGTATCTGTTTGATCATATGTCAGAGGAGATGCAGGAGCAAATGGAAAAAATCCGTCTGGGAGAAAATAAATGATCTATTTATATAAAAGAAACAAAACAGGAATCTGCATTGATCGTGTATATGGATACGATACGATCGTAGAACTTCCGGATATGCTGGAAGGCTTTCCGGTGACGGAGTTGGGTGCGTATATTTTTTCGGACCATATCGATTCGACAGAATTAAAAATGATGCAGGAAAAAGAAAATTTTTGCACAGAGAACGGCAGGGCGACACGACCTGAGGATGATATGCCGCAAGCTGCGGGAAATCGTGTAGAAGAAATCCGTCTTCCACGTCAGCTCAGGAAGATTGGCCGGTATGCTTTTTATAACTGTTTTCATCTTAAGAAGCTTACGTTCTATGGAAAAATGCAGGACCTGGGTGCAGGAGCACTTACCGGCTGCCACAGGATGGAACAGATTGCGGTGGAGACCGATGAAAAGGGAGAATCCAGTTTACGGGATTTCCTGACAGAGCTTCCGGAGACACTATGTGTTGACATAACGATAGATGGGGAATATGGAAGGTTCTGGTTTCCGGAATTTTTTGAAGAAGGTGTGGAAAACACGCCTGCCAGGATCCTGGAAAATCATGTGCATGGAAGTGGAATTCGTTATCGAAACAGTTTCGTACATAAAAAGATCAATACGTTGGAATACGACCGGTTATTTCCATATGCAGTTGCCTGGGAACAGGAGCGGATCGTATTAAATCTGGCACTGGACCGAATTCTTTATCCGGTAAGCATGACAGATGAGGCAAAAGAAAAGTATCTCATATATATAAAGGAACACATACAGCAGGCAATAAGGCTTCTGGGAGAACAGAAAGCATATGATTCCATGCAGCGTATCCTGAGGAAACTTGCGCCAGATCGGGCAGAAACAGAAAAGATGCTTGAAACGGCACAGAGTGCGAATGATTCCAGATGTGTCAGCATTTTAATGAATGAACTACAGAAACATGGAAGAAAACAGAGAAAGGCATTTGAACTGTGAAAAAAGAGTACAGGGGCAAATTTGGAAATTTTGTTCACGAAGAGAGAAAAAAAGAAGAAGAAACTTTGGAAATCAGCGAGGACATTCTGAAAAACTCCAGAAATGAGATGGCTGTTGCCATGCGTTTTCTCCAAAGTGCATTCGGGGCACTGCGTCCGACTGTTTCGGGTGAGACAGATGTTATGGGAACTGACGGGAAACTGCTTTTTGCTTCGCCGACATGGCTTTTGAATACATTTATACAAAACAAAGTATGGATCAATCGTATGTATCTGCATGAACTGCTTCATTGTCTGTTTTGTCATCTCTGGAATCGCAAAGTAAAAGAAGAAAGTGATCAGAGACTCTGGAACCTGGCGGCAGATATTGCAGTAGAGAATGTCATGGATGACCTTTATGAGAAAGCGGTCTATATCCGACCGAACAGTTTCCGAAGAGAAAAGTACCGCCAGTGGAAGGAAAAAAAGAACGTTCTTACAGCCGATGCGATGTTTTATCTGTTGATGGAATGCGAAGAAAACGAGATTATCCGATTGGAGCAGGAATTCAGGCGTGACGATCATCATTTCTGGTATACACCGCAGAATCGCAGTGGAATGGCGAGTCACCAGAAAGAATGGGAAGAGATGCGACGCAAGATGCAGACGGAGATTGAACTTTTTTCAAAAGAAGCGGCAGGTGATTCTCCGGGACTTGTGGAGCATTTACAGGCAGAGAACCGGAAGCGTTATGACTACCGGGAGTTTCTGCGGAAGTTTTCGGTTCTAAAAGAAGAGATGCAGGTGGATATGGATTCCTTTGATCCGATCTACTATAATCTGGGATTGGAATTATATGGAAATATGCCTCTGATCGAGCCTTTGGAAACAAAAGAGATGAAGAAAATCGAAGACTTTGTGATTGTTTTGGATACATCGATGTCCTGTAACGGCAGCCTAATCCGTCGTTTTCTGGAGGAAACGTACAGTGTGCTGTCTGAGTCGGAGAGCTTTTTCCGTAAGATTCAGGTACATATCATTCAGTGTGATGAAAAGATTCAGGATGATCAGGTGATTCATGATCAGCGGGAGATGGAGGCGTATCTCCAGGACTTTACAATCCGGGGATTTGGCGGGACAGATTTTCGTCCGGCATTTGCCTATGTGGATCAGCTTCTGAAAATGGGCAGCTTTCAGCGGCTGCGAGGACTTCTGTACTTTACAGATGGATATGGGATGTTCCCGGCGAAGATGCCGCCGTATGATACGGCATTCATTTTTATGAAAGATGATTATCGGGATGTGGATGTGCCGCCATGGGCGATCAAGTTGATACTGGATACCAAGGCACTGGAAAGAGAGAGGACAGCAGAGCATTATGAATATTAAACAGGCAAAACAGGAAATCATAGATACTGTACAGGCGTATCTTCTGAAAAACGAGTATGATGAATATGTGATACCACGGGTACATCAGAGACCGGTACTTCTTCTGGGAGCACCGGGAATCGGAAAGACACAGATCATGGAACAGGCAGCCAGAGAGTGTGGTGTGGCACTGGTCGCTTATACGATCACACATCACACCAGACAGAGTGCGATCGGTCTTCCATTTATCTCTAAGAAAGAATATGGAGGCAGGGAATATTCAGCGACAGAGTACACTATGAGTGAGATTGTGGCGAGCATTTATGACCGTATGAGAGAAACCGGACTTACCGAGGGAATTCTGTTTATCGATGAGATTAACTGTGTTTCAGAGACACTAGCTCCGGCGATGCTGCAGTTTCTGCAGTGCAAAACTTTTGGAAATCATGAAATTCCAAAAGGCTGGGTGATCGTAGCAGCAGGTAACCCACCGGAATACAACAAATCCGTCCGTGATTTTGATGTTGTTACACTGGATCGTGTCAAGAAGATCACAGTAGAACCGGATTATCGTGTCTGGAAAGAATATGCATTCAAAGAAAATATTCATCCTGCAATTCTTTCTTATCTGGAACTTCGAAATAACTGTTTCTATCAGATGGAAACAACGATTGATGGCAAACAGTTTGCAACGCCGCGTGGTTGGGAAGATCTGTCAAGAATCATGGAAGTTTATGAGAAGCTTGACAAGAATATCACGGCAGATGTGGTCGGACAGTATATCCAGCATGAGCGGATTGCAAAGGAATTTGCGGAATATTATGAACTCTATCAGAAATATCAGCAGGATTATCAGATCGCAGAAATCCTGAAAGGACAGCCGTCAGAGGCAATGGTCAAAAAAGTTTCTCATGCGTCATTCGATGAGCGAGTCAGTGTGGTTAACCTGCTATTCTCAGGCGTTCGCCAGGCAGTACGTGATGCTGTTCTTCAAGAAGATGTGCTGGAAAAAGTTTTTGAAGTGCTTAAAAGCCTGAAAGAACCACAGGAAGGTGGAAATCTGGTACAGCGTCTCGGAGATTTTGTGGATAACCTTCGGGCAGAAAGAGAACGTAAACAGACAGAGGGGCTTCTGGAGCGAAGAGAGGATCGCACGATCCGAAAAGCTGTTGAAGTGCTGGAAGGATATGTGACGCTTCTAAAAAAAGAGCAGACAGAAAACTGGGAAGAAGCCTTTGACATTGTAAAGAATGCTTTCGGAGAATACCGTGCGTCCTGGGATGCTGTCTGGGACGAGTCAGGTTCTACGCTGGAATATGCATTTGATTTTATGGAGGCAGCATTCTATAACAGTCAGGAGATGGTAATTTTCGTATCTGGTATTAATACAGATTATTCCTGCGTTCGTTTCCTGGAAACGTATGAATGTGAACGCTATATCCGCTACAACCGGGATCTGTTGTTTGAAGATGCGAGCCAGGAAATCCGAAGAAGGATAGAAGAACTGTAAAACAGAGAGAACAGTAACCTGTAAACATATGGAACTGTTATCTGTAAGATATAAGGGAAGGAGAAGATTATGAAAAAACAAAGTAAACTTATGACATTTCTGATGTCACTTCTGTTGGCATTTATGCTTGCAGTTCCGGGAAATGCAGTTTCCACGCAGGCAGCAGGACAGGGTGATATGGCTGTACATTTTATTGATGTTGGCCAGGGACTGGCAATCCTCGTCCAGTCAGGAGGAGAAAATCTTCTTTATGATGGTGGAAATCGGGCACATGCGGATGAAGTGGTACAGTATCTGAAAAATCAGCAGGTAGAGACCATTGATTATATGATCTCTTCTCATTATGATGAAGACCACCTGGGTGGACTGGTCAAATGTCTGGATAATTTTGAAGTGGAACATGTGCTGGGTTAGATC
>ERZ506754.927-NODE-927-length-12762-cov-3.078618_pt1 | contig 12762 bp, 12 predicted proteins | sample MGYA00513043_ERZ506754 | MGnify/ENA metagenome assembly ERZ506754 | reverse complement strand
AGTTCAGACGTGTGCTCTTCCGATCTATCCCCTGCCTTGTTCTTTGGCAGTGTAAGAATTGCAATCTCAATATTGTTTTCTTTCAGAAAGAAAGGAAGTTCACTGATCATCTGTATCTCGATCCCGCGAACTGCAATTCCCTCAAGAACCGGGTTAATATCAAAGATACCTTTCAGTTTGAAACCTCTTTTCTCAAAGTCCACATAGTTTGCAAGTGCCTGACCCAGGTTACCGGCACCGACAATGATCATTGGATGAACTGTGTCCAGTCCAAGGATCTTTCCAATCTCCGTATATAAATATTTCACATTATATCCGTAACCCTGCTGACCAAATCCCCCGAAATTATTTAAATCCTGACGGATCTGAGAAGCTGTTACACGCATTTTCTTACTAAGATCATTGGAAGAAATACGTTCTACATTATCTTCCAGAAGTTCACCAAGGTAACGATAATAACGCGGCAGTCTCTTAATTACAGCTTTTGATATCTGTTTTGCTTCCACCGTTGTCCCTCCTTATGTTTTCCCTGTTAATTATAACGAAATGACAATTTAATGTCAATCAATGTTGCCGATTCTGTGCAAAAATTCAGGTGTTTTCCTTTACAAAGGTCTGTTTTACACTTATAATCATACCGTATATTTACTTCGGAGGAATAACTATGATTTTATCATGTCAGGGTATCTCCAAATCCTTCGGTGAAAAAGTGATTCTGGAAGATGCCTCTTTTCATATAGAAGAACGCGAAAAAGCTGCTCTGATCGGTAATAACGGTGCCGGCAAGACCACACTTCTTCGCATTATAATGGAAGAGATCCATGCAGATGCCGGACAGGTAGTTCTTGCCAAGGACAAACGCATCGGTTACCTCGCCCAGTATCAGGATGTACAGGGACACCTTTCTGTATATGAAGAACTCTTAAGCACCAAACAGTATATCATCGATATGGAAGAACGCCTTCGTGCCATGGAAGTCCAGATGAAAAATGCTTCCGGCGAAGAACTTGACCGCCTGATGAACTCCTACACCCGCCTGACTCATGAATTTGAACTGGAGAATGGCTATGCCTACAAAAGCGAACTTATGGGTGTTCTGAATGGTCTCGGATTTACAGAAGAGGATTTTACCAAACAGGTGGCGACTCTTTCCGGCGGTCAGAAAACACGTGTTGCCCTCGGTAAACTGCTGATTTCCAAACCAGATATCCTTCTGCTCGATGAGCCTACCAACCACCTGGATATGGAAAGCATTGCCTGGCTGGAAACTTATCTTCTCAATTATCCTGGTGCTGTTTTCATTGTATCTCATGACCGCTATTTTCTGGACAAAGTTGTCACAAAAGTCATCGAGATCGATGCCGGACAGGTTCATATGTATGTCGGTAATTACTCCGCTTATGCAGAGAAAAAAGCACAGCTTCGTGATGCCCAGTACAAGGCATATCTCAACCAGCAGCGCGAGATCAAACATCAGGAAGCCGTTATCGTCAAGCTAAAATCTTTCAACAGAGAAAAATCCATCAAACGTGCAGAGAGCCGTGAAAAGATGCTGAATAAGATTCAGCGGATCGACAAACCCGTCGAAGTCCAGAGCCAGATGCGTCTTTCTCTTGAGCCACGCGTGGTCAGTGGAAACGATGTCCTTACCGTAGAAGATCTCGCTAAAAGTTTCCCGCAGCAGAAACTTTTTTCCAATATTTCTTTCCAGATCAAACGAGGCGAGCGCGTAGCACTGATCGGAAACAACGGAACCGGCAAAACTACAATGCTCAAGATTCTCAACGGACTTCTGGATGCAGACGCCGGAAGCTTCTCTCTGGGTGCCAAAGTGCAGATTGGTTACTATGATCAGGAGCATCATGTACTTCATGCAGAAAAAACAATTTTTGAGGAAATTTCAGACACATATCCGACACTGACCGAGACACAGATCCGTAATATGCTGGCAGCATTTCTCTTTACCGGAGACGATGTATTCAAAGTGATCTCCTCTCTTTCCGGTGGTGAACGAGGCCGTGTTTCTCTTGCCAAACTGATGCTTTCCGAAGCCAATTTCCTGATCCTTGATGAGCCTACCAACCATCTGGATATCGCATCCAAGGAAATCCTGGAGGAAGCCCTGAACAGCTACACCGGAACGGTACTGTACGTTTCTCATGACCGTTATTTCATCAACCAGACTGCAACCCGCATTCTTGATCTGACAAATCAGTCTGTTGTCAACTATATCGGAGATTACGATTATTATCTGGAGAAAAAAGAAGAACTGACTGAGAAATATGCTCCGACTGCACAGGAAGCCACCGAAGAAGCTAAAGAAGAAACTCCTTCTGAGGGAAAACTTACCTGGCAGCAGCAAAAAGAAGAGCAGGCTCGCAAGCGTAAACAGGAAAACGAACTTAAAAAAGTCGAAAAACGTATTGAAGAACTTGAAACACGAGATAAAGAGATCGACGACACTCTCATTCTTCCGGATGTCTGTACGAATGTAGGACGCTGTGCGGAACTGAGCCGCGAAAAAGATAAGATTCAGGCAGAACTTGAAGAATTATATGAAAAATGGGAGGAACTTGCGTAACTGCAATTTTCTCTCCCACATTGCAAGAGCCACTGTATCGCAGTTGATACAATGGCTCTTTTGTGCGTATATTAAATCATTTTTTCCAGAGATTCTCTGATTGCAAGGATGAAATCACGGCTGTTCAGTACAGTCGGATTCTCAATTGTTGTGATCAGTGCAAGGTCTTTGGTCATCTTGCCACTTTCAATCGTGGAAAGGGTAGCTTTTTCCAGTTTATCTGCAAACTCTTCCAGTTTCTGATTGCCATCCAGTTCTCCACGTTTACGAAGAGCTCCTGTCCATGCAAAGATTGTTGCTACAGAGTTTGTAGATGTCTCTTTTCCTTCCAGATGGCGATAATAATGTCTCTGTACCGTTCCATGAGCAGCTTCGTACTCATAATAGCCCTGTGGAGAAACAAGTACTGATGTCATCATTGCAAGAGAACCGAATGCAGAAGAAACCATATCGCTCATAACATCTCCGTCATAGTTCTTACATGCCCAGATAAACCCGCCTTCTGCTTTCATAACACGCGCTACAATATCATCGATCAGGCTATAGAAATAAGTAAGTCCTGCTTCTTCGAACTTATCCTTAAATTCTGTATCAAATACAGTCTGGAATACTTCTTTGAATTTTGCATCGTATGTCTTGGAGATTGTATCTTTCGCGCCAAACCATACATCCTGTTTTGTATCCAGTGCATAGTTGAAACAGCTTCTTGCAAAGCTTTCAATGGATGCTGTCATATTATGCATACCCATCGCAACACCAGGTGCCTTAAATTCCTGTACAAGGGAGCGTTTCTCTTCACCGTCTTCAGAAGTATAAACCAGCTCAACCTTACCTGGTTTGTCAATGTACATCTCTGTATTCTTGTAAATATCTCCATATGCATGACGCGCAAGTGTGATCGGTTTCTTCCAGTTGCGTACACATGGCTCAATTCCCTTTACAACGATCGGTGCACGGAATACTGTTCCATCAAGGATTGCACGGATCGTACCGTTCGGGCTCTTATACATTTTTTTGAGATCATATTCATCCATACGTGCATGATTCGGTGTGATGGTCGCACATTTAACTGCAACACCATACTTCTTTGTTGCTTCAGCAGCATCGATCGTAACCTGATCATCTGTTTCATTACGATAATTCAGTCCGAGATCATAATACTCTGTATTCAGATCAATAAACGGAAGAAGAAGTTCATCTTTGATCATTTTCCAGAGAATTCTGGTCATCTCATCTCCATCCATCTCTACCAACGGTGTCGTCATTTGAATTTTTTCCATAATACGTCTCCCTTGCTTGATATCTGATTTTTTGCAACTGTTTATCTCCGAACAATTGCCAATTTCCTACTATTCTATCCGAAAAAAGGAGTCCCGTCAATACTTTCAGTCTTTACTATGGTAAAATCATGCATTTTTATTTATACAATCATGTGCATTTCCTATAATGCCAAAAACTTTTTGCAGTTGAACTTTCCCCATCCCTGCTGGTTTCTCGGCAGTCCCATATCATCGCAGCTGTCTCGCAGCATCATTTTAATCTCTACATTGGAAAGCAGAGAATCTTTTTCCAGTGCCAGCGCAATCGCACCGGATACCAGCGGAGTCGACATGGATGTGCCACTTTTCATGCTGTACAGGTTTCCAGCTCCCGGCATACATGCCATAATCTGCCGCCCCGGTGCTACCAGATCCGGTTTACACACGCATTCAAATGTTGGTCCGCGCCCGGATACTGCCCGCTTTCCCGAGAGCATATCACTGGATCCCACCGTAATAATCTTTTTGCTGCATCCAGGTGCCGTCACGCTCCCCGGCTTTGGTCCCTGATTTCCTGCCGCCGCGACCACAACCAGCCCTTCATCCCATAATCTCTCCACCCCCTGCACCAGTACATCCTGATCGTTTCGTGTGCGATAAGTCGTTCCCACAGAAATATTAACAATTCGAAGCTTGTATCGTTCCCTGTTCTGTAAAATCCAGCGAAAAGCCTGCAGGACATCTTCTTTATTTCCATTTCCAAACCGATCAAGTACTTTCAGCGCTGCTATCCTGCTGCCTGGTGCCATCCCTTTATATTTTCCCATGGAGGCCCTGCCACTCCCGGCCAGAATTCCGGCTACACAGGTTCCATGTCCATTGTCATCATATGGAGATTTTTTATGCGCTATAAAATCCGCAAAAGCACAAATTCTGCTGTCAAAATCTATATGCGGATAGATTCCCGTGTCAAGAATTGCCACTCCGATTCCCTTTCCTGTATAAAATGACTCGTTCATGCATATACTCCAGATAGAGGTTTTTATATTAATATATTCCAGTTTCAGTGAAAGGGGGTGCGGAATTTGATCATTGTAGCACTTATTGTGTTTTTCTGCCTGCAGGCATTTGTGCTCTTCTGCTGCCTCGCCGCCGGAAATGACCCCGGATCACAGGAAATATCCGACCAGGAACAGATGGATTATATAAAGATGTGGATGGACAATAAAAAGCGGAAAGCCTGACGGTTTTCCGCTTAAATGTTAAATCTTTATTCAACTGTTACGCTCTTTGCAAGGTTTCTCGGCTTATCTACATCAAGACCCTTGGCAACACTTACATAGTATCCCAGCAACTGCAGTGGAATGACTGCAAGGGATGTTGCAAAATGCGGATCTGTCTTCGGCATATATACGGTGAAGTCCGCAGTATCTTCGATGTTATAATTTCCAAATGTAGTCAGGCCCATCAAGTAAGCGCCACGGCTCTTGCACTCTACCATGTTGCTGACTGTTTTTTCATACAGGGACGGCTGAGTGAGAACGCCGATTACCAGTGTACCGTCTTCGATCAAGGAGATAGTTCCGTGTTTCAGCTCACCTGCTGCATATGCCTCAGAATGGATGTAACTGATCTCTTTCATCTTCAGGCTGCCTTCCAAACAGATTGCATAATCAATGCCACGACCGATGAAGAATACATCTTTTGCATTCGCCTGTTTAGATGCGAACCACTGGATGCGTTCTTTGTCATCGATGATTCTCTGGATCTTATCCGGCAGATTTTCAAGTTCTTTAATATATGCCGCGTACTGTTCCTCGGAAATCGTACCTTTTACTTTTGCAAACTGAATAGCCAACACATAAGCTGCAATCAGCTGTGTGCTGTACGCTTTTGTTGTTGCAACAGAGATTTCCGGACCAGCAAGTGTATAGAAGACATTGTCTGCTTCACGTGCAATAGAGGAACCAACCACATTCACAATGCCAAGTGTACGGATGTTGTTTTCTTTGCAGAGACGCAGTGCTGCAAGACTGTCTGCAGTCTCACCGGACTGGCTGATAATGATTGCCAGCGCTTTCGGATTCAGAATCGGATTTCTGTAACGGAATTCGGATGCCAGCTCAACACGAACCGGAACACGAACCATATCTTCAAATACATACTGTGCAGCCATTCCTACATGATATGCAGAACCACATGCGATAATGTAGATCTGATCAATGTCCTGAATGTTTTCGTCTGTAAGTCCGATTTCAGAAAGATCGATCTGTCCGTCTTTCACAACAGAACTCAAAGTGTCCTGAACTGCTTTCGGCTGCTCGTGGATCTCTTTCATCATGAAATGCTCGAAACCGGCTTTTTCTGCTGCTTCTGCATCCCACTCGATTGTTTTCATCTGTTTCTGGATTTCTTCGCCATCCAGGTTATAGAATGTGATCTCACCTTTACGAACGCGGGCCATCTCCAGGTTTCCGATATAATATACATTTCTTGTATATTTCAGAATAGCCGGAACATCAGATGCAATGTAAGACTCTCCATCAGAAACACCCAGAATCATCGGGCTGTCTTTACGAGCTACATAGATTTCTTCCGGATAATCTTTAAACATGATCGCAAGTGCATAAGAACCACGGATACGAACCATTGCATGATTGATCGCATCGACCGGTGTTCCCTCGTATTTCTTGTAATAATAATCCACCAGTTTAACAGCAACTTCTGTATCGGTCTCAGAATAAAATGCATAACCTTTGCGAAGAAGTTTATCCTTCAGCTCCTGATAGTTCTCAATGATTCCGTTATGAACTGCAACAACATTTCCATCATCACTTACATGTGGGTGTGCATTGTTCTCAGATGGTTCGCCGTGAGTTGCCCATCTGGTATGTCCGATACCACATGTACCCGGAACAGATTCTCCGTCATTTGTCTTCTCGGATAAAACCTTCAGACGTCCTTTCGCCTTAATGACTTCTGTCTCACCTTCGCCATCACGAACCGCAATACCCGCGGAATCATATCCACGATATTCCAGCTTAGAAAGGCCATCCAGAAGGATCGGGGCTGCCTGATGGCATCCTGTAAAACCAACTATTCCACACATAAATATTTCTCCTCTTCTCTTCTTAACTTTATATAAAGCAAACTATAATGTAAAAAATAAGCATAATTTTATAAAAACCAAATTTTGGTCTATCATAACACAAAAACTGCAGGAGTTCAAGTTTATCTGCAAATGCCTGCAATTACCATATCGAATGGCAGTCATCTCATAATAATATATGCCGTGTAGATCAGATACATTGCCACCATGGCAATACCCTCGTTTCTTGTGATCTTCCTGTCACTTCTGGCAAAAAACCAGACTACGACAGAAAAGCCGACAAGGACCAGAATATCGATCACATTTTCACTGATCAGCGACACCGGACTGATAGCAGATGCAATACCAAGGACCATCAGAATATTAAATATATTCGATCCGACTGCATTTCCCACTGCCATATCAACTTCATTTTTGCGTGCCGCAACCACAGAAGTAACCAGTTCAGGAAGTGACGTTCCAATTGAAACGATCGTCAATCCCACAAGTGTCTGGCTCATTCCCAGATCTATTGCGATCCTGCTTGCTGCATCAACTGTCATATCCCCACCAAATGCAATTGCCACTGCACCACCAACAATGCAGAAAATACTCTTTGGATAAGACAACAGTTTCAGTTCTCCATCTTCCAGCTCCTCAACTGCTTCGATCTCGACTTTTTTCCCTTCGGCTCTTGCTTTCATTGCAGTCCGGATCATATAGAAAATATATCCCGCAAATGCGCCCAGAAAAACAGCTCCGTCCAAATGTCCCAATATCATTCCGTGTACATCTCCCAGTGCAAGATATCCCAGTCCCAGAAGAAGCAGCGCACAGATAACAGATAGCGGGATATCCCTCGCAATCGTGTCCTTCTGCACCATGATCGGTGTCATTATCGCACAAACACCGATCACAAACATCAGATTAAAAATATTAGATCCGACTACATTACTGACTGCAAGTTCATTATTGTGCACCAATGATGCAGTCACACTGACTGCAGTTTCCGGAAGGGATGTTCCCATTGCAACGATCGTCAGCCCGATGATGATTGAAGGAACTTTCAGTTTCTTTGCAATGCTGGAACTTCCCTCTACAAAAAAATCTGCTCCTTTGATCAGGAACACAAAACCTATGATCAAAAACACGATTACCAATGCAAACGGTGCATTATTTATATATTGCTCCATGAATGGCTCCTTTCATTGTAGTTTACACTACAAAATGTTATACTTTTGCTGAACATTATCGCACATAAAGTTAAGGAGAACAAGACATGCAGATAACAAAACCTACTTTTTATAAAGAATTTTCCTGTATCGCAGGTGCCTGTCCCGATACCTGCTGTGCCGGATGGCAGATCATGATCGATGAAAAAAGCCTCCAGAAATACCGTAGATTCAAAGGTCCTTTTCGAAACAGACTTCACAATGACATCGACTGGAAAGAACATTCTTTCTGTCAGTATGACAAACGCTGTGCATTTCTGAATGAAGACAATCTCTGCGATATCTACAGCGAAGCCGGTAAAGATATGTTATGCGACACCTGTCGAAAATATCCACGTCACATTGAAGAATTTGAAGGACTGCGTGAATACTCCCTGTCTCTTTCCTGCCCGGAAGCCGCGAGGATTTTTTTATCCCACAAAGAAAAAATCTCCTTCCACACCAGAGATGTTCCCATGCCGGAGGAGACTTACGATGACTTCGATTATTTCCTTTTTACTGCCTTGATGGACACTAGAGATTATCTTTTCTCCGTGATTCAGGATCACTCCATACCGGTCAGATTGCGTCGTCAGAAACTTCTGGCATGTGCGCATGATTTCCAGCTCAGTCTGGACAAAAATGAGCTGTTCCAGTGGGAAGATATCTGCGGTCGGCATCAAAAATCCGGATATGGCGAGAAATTTCTGAATAAGATCCAGAAATGGAATAACGATTGTCTGGTAACTTCTGAACAGCCCTGCAAAGATTCTACCGCTGATACAGCCTCCCTGCTTGCCCTGAGCAAACAGATCTGGCGCACAGTTATCCCGCAGATGGAAGTTCTTCGTCCAGGCTGGCATACATACCTTCGGAAAACTCTCGTTCCACTTTATGATTTCTGCCAAAGTGATACGGAACTTACAGAAATTTATGCCGCCTTCGCGCACGATTATCCAGACTGGACGGTTCACGAAGAACAGCTTCTCCTCTACTGGATCTATACCTACTTCTGTGGAGCCGTTTATGACGATCAGATCTTTGCCAAAGCAAAAATGGCTGTCGTCTGCACCTTCATGATCCACGAACTTGCCGTAGGAACCTGGTTAAAAAATGACCGTCATTTTACCTTTGAAGATATGATTTCCATCTGCTATCGATTCTCAAGAGAACTTGAACACTCCGATCCGAATCTCAATGAAATGGAACGCCTGATGGATGAAGAAGATGTGTTTGATTTCAGAAATTTACTCACAATATAAAAGATAAGCAGGCGGCCGTAAAGGTCTCCTGCTTATCTTTTATGGAATTATTCTCCCAAAAACTGCTCAACTACCTGTCTGATCAGAGTCCTCTGTTCAGGTGTAAGCATCTCAATCTTCTCCAATAGCTCCCGCACTTCCCGCGGAGCTTCTGAATCCTCATTAAAAAAATCACCCGGTGTGATCTGCAGATACTCACAGATGCTGAAAAACCCCTGCATCGATGGCAGTGCTTTGCCATTTTCGATCCGATTAATATAACTCGGGTTCTGTCCCAGCGCAAGGCTCATTTCACGAGCTGAGTTTTGCCCCCCCCCCGATTCGTAAATCACTTATTCTCTTACCAAAATTTACCTTTGTAATCATTTGTTTCTCCATCAACCCAACATCACTTTACAATTATTCCAGAGATAATCGCTGAATATCTCTTCTATTTTCTCCGGATTCTGCTCCGGAAATGCCTCACAGAACTGGTTCAGTGTCTCCCCATCCTTTCTGGATACATCACGGAACCATTCCCTGATCTGTAAAATAAATAATTCTCTGATCTCATTATTCGGAATCGTTAAACGATACTTCTTTCCTTCCTGGCCACGTTGTGTCAGATATCCAGTCGTAAAGAGTACGCTCCACAGGTTTTCGATGCTGCTGTCCAGTTCATTATATGCCAGTTCCTGATGAATTTCCTTCAAGATCTCATCGCCGGCGATCAGCCCAGTTTTATCTACGTAATAGAATTCTTCCCTGTCTAATTTTTCAAAAATGTCTATTCCTATTGGCAGCTTTTTCTTTCCTGTCATTCTAGCACCTCCACAAGCCAAGAAAAAAAGTTCCACGTAACCATCATTTATAAAAATAATGATATCATGAAACCATTTTTACGTAAAGCGAGTTTTCCCAGATACCACAATAGCCACGGTTTCCCGTGGCTACATGCATTACAGATCAGAGAATAATTCTCCCTTATATGTATCATTCTCCAGCATCTTACTGAAGCTTTCTTTTACTGCTGCAACATCTTCTTTGTAAGTCATTCCATACCAGGTGTCATTGGTACGCAGCACTTTCACAGACATCTTTCCTTCTGATAACAGCTCTCCGATAAATGTCGGAATCAGATACTCTGCTTTCAGCGGATTCGCCGGAACTTCTTTTTCAAAAAACTCTTTAAATCCCTCTTCCAGTGTTTTCAGGAAATCAGGAGTAAGTCCCCACATATTCATGGAAACCAAAGAATCAACATCCAGCTTCACTTCACCAGCTTCTGCACCCTCTGCAGTCTTAACGATATTCTTTGTTTCTACAACTTCCGTCAGGTTGTTTTCCGCATCCATTTTACAGATACCACGAGTAACTCCGCCATTATCTGACAAAGTATTTTCAGAACAAATCCAGCCATACAGGACTGACCGCCATTTACCAGATATTCATGAACCGCACGGAATCCTTCTTTTCCATAATAGTCATCCGCATTGATCACAATAAACGGAGTTGTCAGCACATCCTTCGCTGCCAGAACAGCCTGTCCCGTTCCCCACGTTTTCGTTCTTCCTTTTCTGCTAGCTTGTCCCATTTTTTTAACCAAAGTGTCATCATCTAACATCTTAATTTTTTTAATAAGATCTTCAACATTTGATGGTTTAAATAAATATCCATTCTCCCCATCAATAACCAATTCCGGAAGACTTCCTATATTACTAGCGATAACCGGCTTTGAATATTGAAACGACTCTAAAGCAGTATTAGGTAAGTTATCATACCAAATTGAAGGAATCAATGTAAATCTAGCTCCTTTAATAACATTTTCTAGTTCCTCTCCACTCTTAAACCCAAGGAATTCAACATTCTTCATTTTATGATTCTCTACATATTTTTTCAGACGTTTTGCCTCATCTGTTGTATCGTCTCCCATAATTTTAACTGTATACTCAGGCAATTTTTCATACGCTTTTATAACGGTTTCAACTCCCTTTTCTTCAGTAACACGTCCAAAATATAATCCATAGGATCCAATCTGCTGTTCCCCTATTGTTGTTTTACTTGCTGTAAAAGTAGGAATACAATGAATTCTTTTTTCTTCAAATCCATTTAATGCTAATTTATTCTTCAAAAATTCTGATGGTGTTATAAATGCATATACATTCTTATATACATTTATCATTTTGTGAAATTTCATAGAAAACACTCTTACAACAGACGCAAATAATGATCCTTTCACACATCTCTTTTTAATACAACTCTTATATCCCTTTGATAAACATTCCTCACAGACTTTCTTTTCATACATAAAATCAAATCTTGGACATAACAGAAAATAATCTGATAATCTTAATACAACAGGAATTCCCATTTTATTTGCACCTGTAATTACACTCGGAGACAATTTATTAACAAAATGAATAATATATACCAAATCTGGTTTTACATCATTTATTTCTTTTTTTATCGCTTTTTCTACTTCACGAGAATAAATACTCCGTGTAAGTAACTGCATAATTGTTTTCTTTCATATTTACAACTACCTGCTCTGCAGCATCCTCAGATGTAATAATGAGCAATTTGCGTTCGCCGCCATCTTCCATTTTCTTTCTAAGAAACTTTTTCCAAAGTTCTCTCACTAAATAGGTAAGTAGCAAATAAATAACTATTGTAAGAATTAATGCTAACCTTGAAAATTTCTGACCCTGTTGCAGCATAAATAAATATAAAACAGCTAATGCCCCTACCATAACTGAATGTTTGACAGTTACTACAAAATCACGATAATATCCTCTCTTCAAAACACTCTTCATAGTTCCATACGCAAAAATAACAATTAAATCTGCTAATTCAAGGAATACCGCCATATTACGATAAATAATGATTGCATATGGATTAAATCCATAACCGCTAATTGCATACGCCAAAACATATGCCAGCTGCAAGCAAATCATATCCAGAACTATAAAGTCCGCATGTTTTTGCCATCCTTCAGAATCTTTTCTATACATACTTTTTCCTTCCCCTTACATTTTTATAATATATTTGTCAACTTACGATTATCCCCGCAACGGTGTAAGTAACTTTCTAAGCAAAACAAAATAAAACCAAACACAATAAACATCCCAAAGAAAAGGAAGTTTATTCCAATTACATTTTAATACATGGATTTAGTAAAATATGCCATCTTCCAAAGGCCCATACAGAAAGCAGAATGAGACAGCTCATGGGAAGTGTATCAAGATTTTCAAGATATGTAACATAAGGGTTTCGATTTTCAATTTTCTTTTTCACATTTCTCCAATTACCAGGGGTTTGGGAATCTGTCCTGCGACTAAAACTGTACCCTCGCAACATTCTATCTTATCCTTTCCTATTTACC
>ERZ506754.913-NODE-913-length-12850-cov-11.211801_pt1 | contig 12850 bp, 9 predicted proteins | sample MGYA00513043_ERZ506754 | MGnify/ENA metagenome assembly ERZ506754 | reverse complement strand
CCGCCGATGATCGCGGGAATCGTCCGGATATCCACGCTGTCCGGATTTGCCTGTAAGAGATCAATTGCGCTCCAGCTCAGATATGCGGAATTGACATCGATATGAAAAATGATGCGATCCATGAATGTCCTCCTTTCTGCGGATATCCGCATCTGTTACCAGAAAGTATGTTCTTATATAAAATTAAGTATACGTTAATTGGATCTCCGACGCAATCCATAACTTGGTTATTTGGGAAGAAAGAAGTATAATAGAAGCAACGCAATAGAAAAAGAGGAATAATCATGGACGGAATCAGTAAAAAAATATATCTGGAACTTCAGGCTCCGACCGAGGACGATAACCGGTCCGATCAGAGAAGGATCCAGGACGGATTAAAGGAACAGGGGATTGAGGCAAAAGTAAGCCTGCGGGTACTGCGAAAACTATATCCGCTGTGCGAAGAGGCAGAGTGGAAAGTGACCGTGTCGCTGGCGTGGGACGGTCAGACGTGGCATGGCGTGGATCTGGAAGCGGGAGATACCACTGGGTTACATTACGGTGTGGCGGTGGATCTGGGAAGCACCACCGTGGTTGCCCGTCTGGTGGACTGCGCGACAGGAAAGATCCTAGGCGAAACCAGCACGTTCAACGGGCAGATTCCCTATGGAACGGACATTCTGACCAGAATCTTTCACTGTCAGGAAGACCGTGGAACGCTGGAGATCCTTCGAAAAGCAGCGGTAACCAGCATTACCACCTGTGTGAGAGAACTGGAAGCACAGCAGCAGTTACCGGAAAACAGCTGTATCGCGATGGCAATCGGGGGCAATACAACGATGATTCATTTTCTGCTTGGGATGGATGCGTTCTGTGTCTTCCACACTCCGTATGCGGTGCACGCAGACCAGCCCGGATTTCTCCCGGCAAAAGATCTGGAACTGCCGGTGAAGGGATATGTTTACATTTATCCGGCAAAGTCCAATTACCTGGGCGGCGATATCATCAGCGGCATGGTGGCTACGGGAATCTATAAAAAAGAGAAGATCAACGCTTTTTTCGATATCGGAACGAACGGGGAACTCGTATTGGGGAACCGGGATTTTCTGTTATGCGGTGCGGGAGCTGCGGGACCTGCACTGGAAGGCGGTGTGGTAAAGACGGGCATGCGCGCGATGGAAGGCGCGGTGGATCGGGTAAAAATGGAAGATGGAGAACTGCACTGCCACGTGATCGAGGAGGCAACGGCGAAAGGAATCTGCGGATCCGGGATTGTGGATCTTCTGGCGGAATTGTTTTTGCATGGATGGATCGATATCCGGGGGATCTTACAGCCGGAGAAAAGCCGGTGGATCGTGGAGAAAGACGGGATGCTGGCGGTGAACTATGCACCGGAGCTGTATTTTTACCAGAGTGACATCGAAGAATTTATCCGGACAAAAGCGGCGGCATACACGATGGTGGCGATCATGCTGCGGGAGTCCGGGATCGAACTTTCGGAACTGGAAGGATTCTATGTGGCGGGCGCTTTTGGAAAACACGTGTCCAAAGAATCCGCGATCGCTATCGGCATGTACCCGGACATGGAACGGGACCGGATCATCCATGCGGGCAATTCTTCCCTGGAAGGTGCGGTATGTGCACTGCTGGATTGCGGTGTGGCAAAAAAAGTGGAGGAGATCCTGGAGAAAATGGTGTATATCCAGTTCGCAGCGGTAGAAGATTTTTTGAATACAATGGTGGCAGCACAGGCACTTCCCCATACCGATCTGGAGCGGTATCCTACGGTGAAGGAGAAACTGGAACGGCTCCGAGAAGAAGAGAGAGCAGCGGATGTTCAGAAACAGAAATAAGAAGATTTGAATAAAAAATAAAAAACTTCAGCAGACAGAAGAAAGCTATTATGTCTGCTGAAGTTTTTTTATGGAGTAAAGAAACCAAGATTATATTGCAGATGTTTGCGGTGGCGTATGAATCTTGCTGTGGATCTGCAATGATATCTGAAATTAAAATTATGTAAACTAGCAATCAGAATTTTCCTTTGCCATTCGTTTCAGCTCCGGCATTACCGTACACAGCATCACGATGAAGCAGGCGCTTCCGCCAAGCACATTGGATACCGGTTCTGCGAGGAAGACACCGTCACTTCCCATATGGAACAGATACGGAAGGATGTAGGTAAGCGGAACCACGATGATGACCTTGCGAAGCAGAGAGAAGAAAATCGCGAATTTTTTCTTGCCCAGTGACTTGAACATCGTCTGTCCCACATACTGGAGTGCCTGAAAAACAAAGGCTCCGAAGTACAGTTTCAGTGCCGGGATCGCATCGGTGATCAGCGCCTGGTCGGAACTGAAGATACCGATCAGGAAACGCGGTGCAAACAGGATCACGCCCCAGGCGAGCAGTGTATACAGAATCGCCATCACGCTCATGGTGAGCCAGGACTGGAACACTCTCTTAGGCCGGCGTGCGCCATAGTTATAACTGATGACCGGAGAGGAACCTTCGGTAATGGCATGGATCGGTGTATCGATGATCTGTCGGATACTCGATACGATCGTCATCACGGAGATATACAGATCGCCTCCGGTGACCGAAAGTACATTGTTGCAGCAGATCGTCACCAGACTGTTGGTAAGCTGCATGATAAAACCTGCGGTTCCGAGGCTGATAATATTTTTTGCCCGCCTTCCGCAGTCACGGATTTCTTCTCCGGACAGAAGACGGACTTTCAATTCGGTCTTTTTCCGCAGAAAATACAGGACAAACGCTGCAGAAAGAATCTGTGATAACACCGTAGCGATCGCCGCACCGCGGATACCGAGTCCGAACACAAAGATAAAAACCGGATCCAGGATCAGGTTGGCAATTGCACCGATCGCTACAGAGAACATCCCTGTGGTGGCGTATCCCTGCGCATTGATAAATGGATTCATACCGGTAGAAACCATAGAAGGAAAAGTTCCGAGCAGATAGATCATCAGATAAGGATACGCGTAGATCAGTCCGTTTTCCGAACTTCCGAACAGAAGCAGAATCGGTTTCGCAAAGATCATACCGACAGCCATCAGAAGCAGGGCACAGACACAGATCAGAAAGAATGAGGTATTCATGATCATCGAAGACTCTTTCGTATCTTTTCTTCCACGCTCGATCGAAAAAAGCGGCGCACCGCCGGAACCGAAGAGGTTACTGAAAGCAAGAATAATCGTAATGATCGGAAAACACAGCCCGACAGCTCCAAGCGCTGTGGTTCCCACATCCGGGATCCTTGCAATATAGATTCGGTCCACAATATTGTAGAGCAGGCTTAAAACCTCCGCCACAAGCATCGGAATGGAAGCCCGCAAGATATTATCGGTGATTTTCCCATGTTCAAAGTCAATCTGTTTCATGATAAAACTCCTTTGTGTATGAGGTAGATGATGCAGGTATATGCGTTGTGCTACCGTCATGCATCTGTGTAAAATTTAGGTAAATTGCTGTTGCGCTTTTAGTGTAGCACAGATTATAATATATGAAAAATATTGTTTTTATATAAATAAAAAATAATTTCTATATAGATATGAGAAAGGAAAACGGAGGAAACTATGGAGATCAAACAGCTGGAATATTTTCGTGCAATTGTAGATGAGGGAACTATCAGCGGTGCGGCCAGAGCCCTGCATATGACACAGCCGCCGCTTAGTTACCAGATGAAAATGCTGGAAGAAGAACTGCAGGTACGCCTGTTTGCGCGGGGAAGTAAACATATCCGATTGACAGAGGCTGGAAAAGCACTGTATGTGCGGGCAGAAAGTCTTCTGACCATGACGGATATTACGAAAAGAGAAGTGATCAAAGTCAGCCAGGCAACGACGATCCATCTTGGTGTGACGCCATCCACGGTGAATATGATGGCAAAATATCTGGTAAAGTACACCAGCCATCATCCGGATATTCGTTTTGTGATCCATGACGGATCTACCTTTACACTGAAAGATGAGCTGGAAAACGGAATCCTTGATGTGACTACACTTCGTACGCCGATCGCCTTAAACGGATTCTGTTCCAAACTACTGCGACAGGAACAATTAATGGCTATGGTTCCGCAGGGACAGGAAGAAGAAGGTCTTCGGGAACTGACACTGGAAGAACTGGCCGGACATCATCTGATCCTTTCCAAGCGTCACAGAAAGTATGTGTTGTCCATTTTTGAAAAACATGGTCTTTCCTGTGATGTTTATTATGAATGTGAGGATGCCAGAACAGCCATGAGTCTGGCAGCCAGCGGATTGGGAACAGCGATTCTTCCGGCTTCCATGAGAGGACAGTCGGAAAAGATCTGTCCGATTCCGATCGCAGAAAAGGAACTGATCACCGATGTGCTGCTGGTCTGGAGAAATGAAGAACATTCGGATGTAGTAGAATCCTTTATTCGTGAGTTTTAAGTTCCCTTACATGGAAAATTGTGGTATGATGAAAATAATGTGCCGGGGCACATTGTTGTTACAGTAACACATTGTTTGTTCTCGAATAACAAACAGGAATAAAAACTTGTATTAACTAAGATAATATGATAAAATGGTAAGCTGCGATAAGGATGAGAGATATGAAGAATATAGTGTTAATTGGAATGCCCGGAGTTGGAAAAAGTACAATTGGTGTAATACTTGCAAAAGAGTTAGGTTATCAGTTTGTAGATGCAGACCTTCTGATTCAGAAGCAGGAAAAGAGATTATTAAAAGAAATTATCAGTGAAGAGGGTATCGAAGGCTTTATTGCAATTGAAAATCAAGTAAATGCTTCTATTGAAGCGAATCGCACAGTAATTGCCACAGGAGGCAGCGTGGTGTACGGAAGAGAAGCTATGGAGCATCTTGGAGAGATTGCCACGGTCATTTATCTGAAATTGTCTTACAAAGCTCTGAGGAAACGGCTGGGCAACCTGAAAAACCGTGGAGTGGTTTTGCGGGACGGACAGACATTAAAAGATTTATATGAAGAACGTGTGGTATTGTATGAAAAATATGCAGATATCACAATTGATGAGGAAAACAAAAATTTAGAGGAGACTTTACAGAGTATTGTAGACAGTCTGGAACTAAACAGTGAAGATACTGAATAGTCACGATATTCTGTAAAATTATTTGAAAAATTCAGTGGACAATATGAATAAAAAGATAAGAAATCTTTAAAATTTATTTACAAAAGCATTGATTTGTTATAACATAAAAATCAATGAGAGGGATTATCGGGACTTGTATTGGCTGAATATAAACATAGAGGTGAACTATGGATCAGTATATTATTAAGGGTGGAAACCCGTTAGTTGGTGAAGTAGAGATTGGTGGAGCGAAGAATGCAGCACTTGCGATTCTTGCAGCCGCTATTATGACAGATGATACCGTCCGGCTGGAAAACCTTCCGGATGTCAATGATATAAATGTACTTTTAGAGGCCATCGGAGGAATCGGAGCAAAAGTGGAGCGGGTAGACCGTCACACTGCAGTGATCAACGGTTCCACTATCGGTGATATCAGTGTAGATTACGAATATATTAAGAAAATCCGTGCATCCTATTATCTGTTGGGTGCGCTTCTCGGAAAATATAAAAAAGCAGAAGTACCTCTGCCGGGTGGCTGTAACATCGGAAGCCGCCCGATTGACCTGCATCTGAAAGGCTTCCGTGCACTGGGTGCAACCGTCGATATCAAATACGGTGCCATCGTGGCATCTGCACCGGACGGACTTCATGGAACTCATATTTTCATGGATACTGTATCGGTAGGTGCAACCATTAATATTATGATGGCAGCATCTATGGCAAAAGGAAATACCATTATTGAAAATGCGGCAAAAGAGCCACACGTTGTAGATACAGCAAACTTCCTGAACAGCATGGGTGCCAATATCAAGGGTGCCGGTACGGATGTGATCCGTATCCGAGGTGTGGAGATGCTGCACAGTACAAATTATTCGATTGTGCCGGATATGATCGAGGCAGGAACCTATATGTTCGCTGCAGCGGCAACACGCGGCGATATTCTGATCAAAAATGTAATTCCGAAACATCTGGAAGCGATTACAGCCAAATTAGAAGAAATCGGATGTGAAGTGGAAGAATTTGACGATGCAGTACGCGTGATCTCTGCAAAGAAACTGCGCAGAACGCATGTAAAAACCTTACCGTATCCGGGATATCCTACGGATATGCAGCCACAGATCGCAGTAACACTGGCTCTGGCATCAGGAACCAGCATTGTTACGGAAAGCATTTTTGAGAACCGTTTCAAATATGCGGACGAGCTGACCCGTATGGGTGCCTGTGTAAAAGTGGAAGGTAATACAGCCATCATTGATGGTGTGGACAAACTGACAGGCGCAAGAGTCAGTGCACCGGATCTTCGTGCAGGCGCGGCACTGGTAATTGCCGGACTGGCTGCAGAGGGTATTACAATTGTGGATGATATCGTATATATCCAGCGTGGATATGAGAATTTTGAAGGAAAACTGAAGAGTCTGGGCGCAGAGATTGAGCGTGTGACCAGTGAAAAAGAAATTCAGAAGTTTAAACTGAGAATCGGGTGACAGAAGAACCAAAAGGGGGACTGACTCCCGTATACATAAGAGGGGTGTTGTCGGAGGGCGGCATCCCTTTGTTTGTTCATACACATCATTTTATCAATAACTGTCTCGGTCAGAGGACAGTTATATTTTGACAAGAAACAGGCAGTATGGTACACTTAGAACAATTATGGGTAACTGTTCAGTACTTTAACAGTTACGGGTATAAACAACTGAAAACAGATAACTGTGAAAGTATCAGACAGTTATAAATTTGATAGAAAAAGCAGAGGTGAGTACAGTGGATAAGACAGAATACCATTTGAAATTGGAGGAAATCAACAGACTTGTGGATGCACAGGATTATGAAGGGGCTCTTACGGTAGCGGATTCTATCGACTGGCGTAGAGTGAAGAGTGTGCGGACCTTGTGTATGGTAGCAGATATCTACGAAGTGAATGGTGAACTGGAAAAGAGTATGCAGATGCTGCAGCTGGCGCATAAACGTTCATCTATCGGCAAGATGATTCTGTACCGTCAGGTGGAACTGGCTTTGAAGATGGGGTTATATGATGATGCTGTAAAATATTATAATGAATATCTGGAGACCGCTTCCAACGATACTTCCAAATATATTCTGAAATATAAGATTTACAAAGCACAGAAAGCGCCTCTGGAAAATCAGATTGCGATTCTGGAGGAATATAAAGAGCGGGAATACACAGAACGCTGGGTATATGAACTGGCAAAACTGTATAAAAAAGCAGGACAGGAAAAGAAATGTGTTGAAACCTGTGATGATCTGGTTCTGTGGTTTGGTGAAGGCAAATATGTAACCAAAGCGATGGAACTTAAGATGACATACACGCCACTGTCACCGTCTCAGAAAGAAAAATATGAGAAAGCGAAGGCGGCAGGAAAGGTTGCAAAAGCAACAGCAGGACCGAAACTGACAGAAGAAGTAAAAAATACAATTCTGCCGGGTGTGTCAGCAGCTGCAATGGCGGGTCTTCAGAAAGTGGAAGAAGAAAAAGAACAGGCCCGGGAAGAAGCGGCAGCAACAGCAGAGATTCCGCAGGAACCTGCAGGAACAACTGCAGAAGAAATTCCGGCGACGGAGGAAGAGCCGGTGAAACCGGCAACAGAGATTCCGCATATCGATACCGAAAAACTTCAGGAACGTCTTTCCAGAAGTTTTCAGGAGATTCTTTCCGGCTTTAACCGTACCAAGGCAGTAGATGCTTTTGAGGCACTGGGAAGAGCAGCAGGAGCAGAAGTTCCGCAGGAACCTGAAGCACAAGAAGAAAATATGGAAGACTATCACGTACAGGATCTGGAGCCGGAAGCTGTAAATGAAGGCATCATCTCTGCGGACAGCGGAGTTGCCGGGGTGAGCAGAACCGAGATGGATGAACTGGAAATGATGGAAAAACCGAAGGTGGAAAAACCGGAGGATAAAGAAATCATCAGTGTTCAGGAAGTGGATCTGGATGCATTATTTGCAGAGACTTCGTCTTCCCTGGCGAAAGAAGCAGGCGAGGATGCCGCAGAAAAAGCTGAGGAAGAACCGGCTGTGGAGGAAGTAACAGCAGAAGAAATCATCGGTGAACCGGAAGAAGTAGTTGCAGAAGAAAAAGTAGATGCAGCCGGTGATGTACTGGAAGAAAGGGTTGAGGGAGCGGTTGAGACAGTAACGGAAGAAAAAGAGCCGGCAGAAACTCTGACGGATGCGGCGGATGAAGCGATGGCAGCTTTTGAAGCAAGTCTTTCCGGACTTTCTCTGGATTTTGCAGAAGAAACATCGTCTGATGCACCGGAAACTGAAACTTCGGCGGAATTGACAGAAGAGCAGGAAACAGAAGAAGATATTACCGGATCAGAAGCAGCACCGGTGATTGAGATGGAATATCCGGAAGAAACGGAGGAAACAGAACCGGAAATCGAAGATCTGGACGCGACAAGAGTGATTCCGGATGTGACAAAGCAGGATGCATGGCATGCGACACCGGGAGATACACAGGAATTTAATCTGGAAGAAGAACTCAAAGCTGCTCTGAGCGGTATGGATGAGCTCAGGGAACAGGAAGAAGCAGAACGGTCTGCGAGCCTGGATCCGGAGACAGCATCTGAGGAAGAAATTGCTTTTGAAGAAAAGACAGAGCCGATGACAGAAGAGAATACCACAGAGGAATCTGTTGTGGAAGAAGGTTCTGAAACGGAGGCAGAGGAACCGGAAGGTGACCATATCGATAAGATGCTGGAAGAAGCAGAGATACAGCCGGATATCAGCGAGATGACTTTGGAACGGGAGACACCCGAAGAAAAACGCCAGAGGATCCTGAACAATACCAGACCGGAACGTCTGACGGCAGAACAGAAACAGCTGTTTTCGTACTTTGCTAAAGTGCCGGGCATGGATGATCAGATTCTGAATGCGATTCACGGGGCATATGAATATGCCAGTGAGAAAACATCTCATCGTGGAAATATCGCAATCATGGGAAGTCACGGAACAGGAAAAACCAGACTGAGTGAAGGGCTTGTAAAAGCGATCTGCAAAGAACTGGGACTGAAAGCTGTCAAGTATGCAAATCTGGATGCATCGGATATTAACAGAAAAGATCCGGCAACAATTATCAGCAAGATGGCAGGAGGCTTTCTTCTGATCGAGAGAGCAAGTTTTATGACGCCGGAGACGATCGAAAAACTTTCTCAGGCGATGGATTTCCGTACAGACAGTATGATTCTTCTGATTGAAGATGATAAAGCAAATATGCGTAAGATGCTGGCGGATTATCCGGAATTTGCAGAAAAATTCGAAACCGTTATTTCGATTCCGGTCTTTACCAATGACGAGTTGGTAACATTTGCAAGAACGTATGCGAGAGAAAATGGTTTCCGCATGGATGAGATGGGTGTGCTTGCTCTGTACACCATGATCGGAGATAACCAGAAAGAGGATGAACCGATTACTATCGGAAAAGTAAAAGAGATGGTAGACGGTGCGATCCGTAAGGCAAGTGGCGTAAAGCTGGGAAGAAAACTTTCCAAACGTCATACAGATGCAGACGGTCGAATTCTTCTTTATGAAAAGGATTTTGATTTATAAAAGAGCATGACAACATGGGGCATGGCGACAGAAAGCTATGCCCTTTTTACACGTTTTGGAAAACAACAGGAAAGGAAGAACTATGAGTAAGAGAGAGCCTTATCTTGGCAATCCCCAGGCAACCATTGCTGTGTTGAACAAATACGGCTTTACATTTCAGAAAAAGTTTGGACAGAACTTTCTGATCGATCCTCATGTGCTGGATAAAATTATCCGTGCGGCGGAGATCACAGAGGATGATTTTGTTCTGGAGATCGGACCGGGTATGGGAACGATGACACAGTATCTGGCATATGCAGCCAGAGAGGTATATGCGGTGGAGATTGATAAAAGTCTGATCCCGATCCTGGAGGATACGCTGAGCGATTATGACAATGTAACGGTGATCAATGAAGATATCCTGAAAGTGGATATTGCAAAGCTGGCAGAAGAGAAAAATGGAGGCCGCCCGATCAAAGTGGTTGCAAATCTTCCATATTATATCACGACACCGATCATTATGGGTCTGTTTGAAAGCCATGTGCCTGTAGAATCCATTACTGTCATGGTACAGAAAGAAGTAGCGGATCGTATGCAGGTGGGCCCGGGCACGAAAGATTACGGTGCATTATCTCTGGCAGTGCAGTACTATGCAAAACCTTATATTGTTGCCAATGTTCCACCGAACTGTTTTATGCCGAGACCGAAAGTGGGAAGTGCGGTGATTCGTCTGACCCGCCATGCTGAGACACCGGTACAGGTAGACGATGAAAAACTGTTGTTTCAGATTATTCGGGCATCGTTTAATCAGAGAAGAAAAACGCTGGCAAACGGTCTGAAGAATTATGAGGGGTTGTCTTTTGAAAAAGAGACAATAGAGGCTGCAATCGCAGAGTGCGGATTTTCACCATCGGTGAGAGGAGAGGCATTGTCTTTGGAAGAATTTGCGAAACTGGCAAATGTATTGGGACGTGCAAAATAAAAAGTAACGTAAAAACGTGTTGACCAGAATGAGGAAATTCCGGTCAACACGTTTTAGTTTTATTTTTAAAGGAAGGAGTGTCGATTTTCATCGACATATGAAAAAGAAAAGTTATAAAATAATTTCTATTAATTATTTTATGGTTATAGTATATCCGGGAATTGTGAGAAAATCGTGTTGAAGTTGTGAAGATTTTATGAATGAACAGGAAAAGATTTATGAATATCTGCATCATGGAAGGAAAGTGTGTTATACTACGGAGTATCAGTCGGGAGAAGACTGAAAAGATTCTGAAAGTATATAAAGAAAAAGAGAGGTAACAGAGATGAAGATAAAGAAAGTTATGGCGGGAATGTTGGCGATGGTAACGGTAATGGGAAGCCTGATGTCACCACTGAGTACAAAAGCAGATCAGATTGATGCACCGTATCTGGCGCTGGGAGCGGATCTGAATGAAACAGAAAAATCCACAGTACTGAGTCTGCTGGAGATTAATGAAGCGGATCTGAGCAGCTATCAGGTAATTACTGTAACGAATGCGGATGAACACAAATATCTGGATTCTTATCTGGATTCCAGTGTGATCGGAACCAGAGCACTTTCTTCTGTTCTTATTGAAAAAAAGGATAAAGGAAATGGAATTAAAGTGACAACCAGTAATATCACTTACTGTACCACAGGTATGTATCAGAATGCGTTGGCAACTGCAGGCGTCACCGATGCGGATGTACGTGTGGCTGGACCGTTTAATATCTCCGGAACAGCGGCGCTGGTAGGTGCAATGGAAGCTTACAGTAATATGACCGGCGAGACCCTGAAGGCAGAGAATGCAGATGCGGCTACAGAAGAACTGGTAACCACCAGTGATCTGGGTGAAGCTATTGGGGATAAAGAGCAGGCGGAGGAACTGGTAGGTGCAGTAAAAGAAGCTGTCGTCTCTCAGGACCTGTCTGATCCGGAAGAAATAGAAGCTGTCGTAGACGATGCAGCAAAAGAGATGAATATTCAGTTGTCTGATGAGGATAAGCAGAAGATTGTAAGTCTGATGGAAAAAATCAGCAGCCTGGATCTGGATGTGGATTCCCTGAAAGAGCAGGCGAAAGATCTGTACAACAAGCTGGAGAGCCTGGATCTGAACATTAACCAGGAACAGGTCAAAGGGTTCTTTGACAGGATAGTAAGCTGGTGTAATAATATATGGAATTCTATTTTTGGCTAAGATGTCGGAGGAATAAAAAGAAATAACAGAATAATTTGATGAATCAGCACAAGAACAGGAAAAGTAAAAATGACAAAACAGTGTAAAATGTTATAAAAATAAAAAGAAAATAAAATCAAATTGTGCAAATTAACTATAAGTTCATATTATGTTCATAAATTATTCATAAACTATTGATATGATAAATACAGTTCCGAAAGGAACATCTCAAAAAAGTTTGTAATGGGTTCATTACACATAGAATTTTTTCATAATAATAGCCCGGGTATCGAGAGGTATCCGGGCACTCCTCATGTTAGAGGGAAATTTTTGTTTGTTGTCTGTGTAAAGAGGAGTAACTGTTTTTTAACAGTTACTCCTCTTTTTTTGAATCCGACTTCTCTGCTTTGCGAAGTGCCTCACTTTGGATCGCTTCGTTCAGGGAAAGCATCTTATCATCCAGTTCAGCTACAAATTCTGCGCAGGCACGGAGATCTTTGCTGATATATTCCGGTGCGCTGCCCTCGAACTTGTAGTAAATCTTATGCTCCAGGCTGGCCCAGAAGTCCTGGGCGATGGTTCGAATCTGTACTTCTACGATGATATCCACCACACGGTCTGACAGATGTACCGGGACGGCCACCAGCATGTGATAGCTACGGTATCCGCTGACTTTCGGGTGAGTGATGTAGTCGGTAAGTTCCACAACGCGCAGATCCGACTGCTTTGCCAGCATATCAGCAATCCGGTAAATATCCTGGGTAAAGGAACAGATGATACGAATACCGGCGATGTCGGTGATATACTTTAACATATTCTCCAGAGTCACTTCGTGACCGTGGCGTTTTAATTTTTTGACGATACTTTTCGGTTCTTTGATCCGGGACTTCACGTGTTCGATTGGATTGTAATTATGAATGTGAATAAATTCCTCATTCAAAATGTCAATTTTTGTGGACATCTGGCGAAGGGCAGCATCATAGAGAAACATCATGGTTTCCCAGGAATCCGCATCGTCAAGAATCTGTGATACATATTTTAATGCGTCCATATA
>ERZ506754.909-NODE-909-length-12908-cov-4.291761_pt1 | contig 12908 bp, 10 predicted proteins | sample MGYA00513043_ERZ506754 | MGnify/ENA metagenome assembly ERZ506754 | reverse complement strand
TTTCCCTACACGACGCTCTTCCGATCTATCTTTATTCCACGCAGGCAAATTCTCCTTTACAGGCTGAAGTATTTGATGCTGAAGTGGTAGAGAATCCACAGCCAAAGAAGGAAGAAACTGTAAAGAAGGAAAAGAATGCACAATATTTCATTGAAGAAATAACAAGCTTGAATAATGATATTCCGGATGAAGAGATTTCCAATGGTTTATATGAAACGGCTTCTTTATTGAAACAGGTACAGACATTAGAGTCTAAGTTTCCAAATTCTAAAGATAAGCTGAAGAAACTGTATGAGTATTATTTACCAATCTTGATCAATATCTTGAATCAGTATCGTAATCTGCAGTATGCAAAAACTGATCCTTCTTATGAAGATACAAAAAATAAATTGATTCGTACAATTCATCTGATCAATGATGCAATGGCTAAGATCATTTCTTCTATGACAGATGAAGATTTCATTAATTTATCTGCAGATATTTCTACATTAGAAGCAGTATTGAAAAAAGATGGATTAACTAGTGATGGCAGTATGCGCTCAAGCGGCCAGGAAAGATGATTTATGAGTGATAGAAATGATGAAAAGAATCGTCTTTGGAACGAAGTGTTTTCAAAGAAAAGAACATATGAAGAAAAAGATGATTCAAACATTGAACTAACAATAGAAGCACCAAAGAAAGAATCTGCACCTTCTACAACGGATACAATTTTAAAAACGGCAGATAAGGCAATGCAGGAGTTGAATCGCATCTTAACAAAACAAAAAGAAGATCTTCAACAAATGCAGGAACAGTTGAATCAGAAAGAACCAGCACGCGCACAGACACAAAGAGACATTGATTTAGAAACACTTGAGAAACAGCTTAAAGATGATTATGGAATTGAACCAGCAAAAGAAGTAATTAAAGAATTTGATCAAGGAAAGGTATTCCAGGAAATTGAAACTGAAGTATCTCAGAAGATCATTGGTCAGGATGAAGCTGTGAAAAAGGTTTGTGTTGCGTTCCGTCGTCCTTTTGTCATGGGTGAAAATGAGAATGGCATTAAGAATGTGATGCTTCTACACGGCCCGCGTGGTACAGGAAAGCATTCTTCCATTCATGAAGTGGCGAGTGCATTGTGTCAAAGAAACATTCTTGCGAGCAATGAAGTATATACGATGGATATGTCTCGCTATACAGCTGCTTCACAAGAACAGATTTTCTTGCAGGATCTGTATGAGGCTTTAAATGGCAAAGGTTCTGTGATTTGCTTTGAAAACTTTGAATCTTCATTTGTATCATTTCTTAGAATGGTGGATGCATTAGTGATTGATGGAAAAGTTGTATTGAATAAGAGATATGTCTTGAATAAAGGTGTTTTAGTGGAAGCACAGACGGGTCTTGTGAAAGATGCGATTGATTCATTACATGTGAATGGTAAATATCTTGTGTTTATTACAAATGGAAAAGTATCTGGTGTGCAGAATGCATTTGGTGCGGACTTTATGTATCACGTATTAGATGACATTACATTTGTACAGCTAGATGATGAAGCCATCAGCAAGATCATTATTCAAAATACAGATGTATTTGTTGAAAAATGTAAAAACAATCTGCATATTGATGTGAAAGTGGATGAAAGTATTCGCTGCTGGGTACATACACATTTTGATAAAACACAGGGAATTGATGCAATTCGTTCTGTCTTTTATGATTTTTATGTATCTATTTCAGCCTTTGTTTTAAATGAGAGCTTAGGCAGCAATGAAGAAATTCTTTTACAGGAAGCAGATGGCATGCCATATGCAGTCTATGGAAGCAAGAAACAAGTATTATCAAGAGAAAAGAACAGTGCAGAAGAAATTGAAGCAGTGAATAAAGAACTTGATGAAATTGTAGGTCTAGATAAAGTAAAAAACTATATCCGTTCTTTACAGGCTCATATTTCTTTACAGGAAAAAAGAAAACAGCAAGGGCTTAAGAGTGCTTCTGTTTCCATGCATATGATTTTTACGGGTAATCCAGGTACAGGGAAAACAACCATTGCCAGGTTACTTGCACGCTATTTAAAAGCTATTGGTGTATTGAGTGAAGGGCAGCTTGTAGAAGTAACAAGAGCGGACCTGGTTGCACAATATGTTGGTCAGACAGCACCATTAACAATGTCTGTAATCAAGAGTGCAATGGGTGGTGTATTGTTTGTGGATGAAGCATATTCTCTGTATCGAGGAAAAGATGATTCGTTTGGTCTAGAAGCAATTGATACGCTTGTCAAAGCGATGGAAGATCATAGAGATAATCTGATTGTCGTATTGGCTGGCTACAAGAAAGAAATGGCTACATTTCTGGAAGCAAACTCTGGTTTGAAATCTAGATTTCCAAATTTAATTAATTTTGATGACTACACTGGAACACAGCTTTATCAGATTGCTTGTATTCAGGCAAAATCAAAGGGATATGAAATCAGTGAAGATGCGAAAGAACCATTGATTCAATACTTTGATGAAGTACAGTCCATCAATGCTGAAGAAGCTGGCAATGGTCGTCTAGCTAGAAATGTTGTAGAAGAAGCCATTCTAAAACAGGCAGAAAGGCTTGTGAATTCTACAGATCAGAAAGAAATGACAGAATTAAAGAAGGAAGATTTTGACTATACTGTAAAAGTAAAGCCAAAGCAGGAAAGCAATGAACCTTCTTTGAATGATATTATGAGTATGATGAAGTAAGGAAAAGGTACACGCTGCCTTTTTCTTTTTGGAAAAATCTTAATTATTGGCATGCATATAATACTATTCTGTATATATGAGATGCTTGAATAATGATATAATGCATGGGTCGAGGTTGAGTGTATGAAGAAATATGTTCCTTTATTATTGTCATCTGTTTTAGCTTTCACGAGCATCCAGTCATTTACTGTTTTTGCAGAAGGTGAAGATGACGGTAACATAGAAGAAATATCAGAAGAGGGTGAAGAAAAAGCGGTAGAAGATACAAATCTACGTATTTTATTCACAAGTGATCTGCAGGATCATATTCTTCAATATAAACAGGCAGATAATGAGGAATATGTTACTTTAGGCGGCTATTCTCGTTTAGCAAATCTTATTCAGCTCAATCGTACAGAAAATACGGTGTTGATTGATGGTGGTAATTTTTCTACTGGTTCAGCATTCAGCTGTTTGAATTCTACAAGTGCACCAGATTTATCTTTGATGTCTATGTTTGGCTATGATGCCATTGCATTAGGGGATGAAGAATTTACTTATGGAACACAGACACTGGCTAATATGATTGGTGTGAATGAAACGGTTCCTACATTATTAACTGGTAATCTGAATTATTCTGACAGTGAAGCTGGAAAGGCATTGAAGAGTACATTGGCTGAAAAGGGTGGTTCTACATATAAAGTTGTTGAAAGAGCGGGGAAGAAAATTGGCATCTTTTCAGTAATGAAAGAGCAATCTATTTCTAGTGATGATGTCTCTTTGGAAAGCGCAGTCGATACAGCAAAAGATATTGTTTCTTCATTGAATGAAGAAGGTTGTGATTATGTGATTGCGATTGCTCATGGTGGTGATGTATTCGCACATGAAATTGCAAAGAGCGTTGATGGTATCAATACTGTTATTGCTTCTTGTGATGTTGTTGAAAAATGGGAAGTGGAAACAGAAGGTGAAACAAATATTGTTTCTTGTGGTGAAAATGGACAATATCTTGGTGTATTAGACATCAATAAAGAGGATGGTTCTATTAGTGGATATCAGTTAGTCGCAGTCACAAGTGAAATTGAAGAAAATCCTGATGTTGCGTATAGAATCAATGACTATACAAACCAGGTATCTTCTGCATTGTTTGATGCATATGGTGTTTCTGTGGATAAAACAATGGCGGCGAATCCATTTAATTTTACGCCAGTTGATCATAGTACAAATGAATTATTGAATAACAATACTGCGGATTTGATTACTGATGCATATGCCTTGGCATATGATGACTGGTATGCACAGTGGTATGCCTCCTGGAAAGCTAAGAAAAAGCAGATGTTGAAAGCAGCGCAGTCTTTAGTTGATAAGAATACAGAAGAACAATCTACAGAAGAGACAACAGAAGAACAGGCAGAGGCAACACCAACACCTACACCAGATACACCTGAATATCAGAAACTGGAAGAAATCCAGAATATGAAGCCAACAGTAAAGAAACGTGCGATTGGTTTAATCAGCAAGAAGGAAATTCAGTCTACATTTACAAAGGATTCTATTTCTGCATTGGATGCATATAATGTTGTTCCAAATGGTACAGGCAGTGATGGCGGCTATGGGGAATCATTAATTCTTGTATTCTTAAAGGGCAGTGATGTACGTAAGCTTTGTGAATATGATGTTACGTATGGTAGAAAAGGTGATGGAGAAAATCAGTTGTATTTTTCTGGTTTGAAATATACATACAGTGATTATCGCCAGGATAATAATCATGTAGAAGAAGTATATGTTGATGCGGTGAATGATTATTATGTTCCTGTACATAAAGATGAGCTATATCCTGTTGTTACAACATTATCTACCGCAAGAGATTTATTAAACCTTTCTTCATATACAGATGGCAGTCTGAATGTGCGTTATTATGATGTGAATGGTGGAAAGATTCAAAAATTGAGTGCAAATGTATTAACATATAAGAAGAAAGAGCTGAAATCTTTTAAAGCAATCTGTACATACCTTTCAGAACTCGAAAGAAACAGTGATAATATCGCAGAAGTATCTTCCAGCTATAAAAATGCTGCAGAGGTCAAAACAGAAGATACAGAATTTACACTGTGGGGTTTCTTTAAAAACACAACAGAATCACAGCTATCAAAATATATAAATCTTGCTTCTGGAATCGTAGCTGCGATTCTAGGTATCAAGTTATTAGCATTTATCATTTCTAAAAAGAGAGAAAGATGAGGAGAAACAAGATGAGTGAAAACAAACAGGCGCAGGCTGAAGAAATCAAATTAACACTTGATCCTGAAGCAGAAGAACAAGAAGCTCAAAAAGAAGAACAGGCAGAAGAAACAGTTGTTGAAAAAAATCCTATTGATGAAGCAAATTTATCTGAAGTGGAAAGACAGACTGTGAATGAATTTTCTTCTAAGATCGACATTATGGAAAGTAATACTGTTTTACAGTATGGTTCTGCAGCACAGAAGAAAGTATCTGATTTCTCAGATACAGCTTTAAATAATGTTCGTACAAAGGATCTTGGTGAAATTGGTACATTATTGAGTGATCTTGTAGTGGAATTGAAAGAATATGATGCAAATGAAACAGAAAAGAAGGGTTTCTTTGCTTCTCTATTTGATAAGGGTGGAGATTCCGTTACAAAATTTAAGGCAAAGTATGACAAGGCAGAAGCAAATGTTGAAAAAGTTGCGAAGATGCTGGAAGATCATCAGATTACTTTGTTGAAAGACATTGCTTTGTTAGATGAATTGTATGCTCGCAACCAGCAGAATACAAAGGAATTAACAATGTATATCTTAGCTGGTAAGAAAAGAGTGAATGAAATTCGTGAGAATGAACTTCCAGAACTAACAAAGAAAGCAAAGGAAAGTGGCTTGCCAGAAGATGCACAGGCAGCAAATGATCTGGAACAGGCTTGTGTTAGATTTGAAAAGAAGTTATATGATCTTGAATTGACAAGACAGATTTCAATCCAGATGGCACCTCAGATCAGACTCGTTCAGAATAACGATACACTGATGACAGAAAAGATTCAGTCTACACTTGTAAATACAATTCCTCTATGGAAGAACCAGATCGTTCTTGCTTTGGGTATTTCTCATTCTAAGGAAGCAATGGAAGCACAAAGAGAAGTTACGGATATGACAAATACACTTCTCAAGAAAAACGCTGAAACATTGCATCAGGCAACTGTAGATACAGCGAAGGAAAGTGAAAGAGGCATTGTTGATCTTGAAACATTGCAACATACAAATGAACAGTTGATTTCTACATTAGAAGAAGTGCAACAGATTCAAAAAGATGGCAGAGAAAAGCGTGCACAGGCTGAACAGGAACTTGCCAAGATCGAAAATGAGCTTACAAATAAGCTGTTAGAAATCAATGCTGAGAAAAAGCAGGTTGAAACAAACGAATAAAAATAAAAACAGAAGAACAAGCAGTTACATGCAAGTTCTTCTGTTTTGTTATTCATCTTTACTGTGTAGAAGCAGAATACCGTGGATTCCAATGAGTAGTGCGATAAAATCTATCGAAAGAACTTCACTGAGATATAGGATATCTTCATAACCACCTTGAATTAATGCAAAAGCAATTAAGGGATATCCAACCATTTTTACAATCAGCCATCCAGTAAGTAATAAAATGGTTGAAATCGTAATATATAGCTTTCCACTCGTTTTTTTGTTCATAGTTTCATGTACAACTAGATTGTAATCTGTTGCTTTCCTCCTTTTGTTTTGTGTGTAAAATGGAATAAGAAATGATGTTTTCTTTTATTAATTATAGTATAAGCAATTATTTTGAAAGATGAGAAATATTGAGCTAAACGTGACTATTTTGAGACGTAGTGAAAGCAAAGCCATATTAAAATTTCAGTGGGGAAAAAGTATGGAATATAGAGTGGTGATCATTGATGACGATGTACAGGATTCTATTTTGATCAAAGATGAAATTGGACATATTTATATGGATGGCGTTACATTTTATGTGCAATGCGTAACAGATAAACAATTTATGAATGAAATGTTTGAAGTTGAGAATCCAGTGTTTTTTGATCTGTATGTGATTGATATTGATATGCCATATCGAAATGGTGTCTGTATTTCTAATGAAATTCGTAAAGTTAAACCTAATGCAAAGATATATCTATCTTCGAATCATGATGATTTGATTCTGCAGTTTGGAATTGATGGCTTTATTCGTAAAGCAAATTTAAAACATGATGTTCCTATGATGTTATATCGTTTTCTTCAGTCAATGAAAGCAACTAGAAAATATGTGTATGTATACAATGGTGAAGTGCAGTCAATTGATTATCAGGATGTTATGTATATTGAAGTTTGTGATAATGATGCAAATATCATCACTCGAAAAAATAAAACGGGTTTTCGTGAAAGAAAAACATTAAAGCAATTTGAAAAGATATTTCAACAGCCAGATTTTATTCGAATTTCCAAAAGGTATATTGTGAATTTATATAACGTTGATATGTTGTCTAATGGAACATTCAAAATGAAAAATGGAGTTTCTTTGAAAATCCCTAAAAATAACTTAGAAAAAATAAGAAGAGCATATATAACATATTGCTTACGGAGATGGCTATGAAAGTATTATTATTTTTACAGATTGTAGTTAGAGTCTTGTTTTTGAACCATTTGATGAATAAAGCTGGAAAGATATGTATGATTGGTGGTTTTTCTGTTCTGTTGTTCTGGATGGATGGAAGAAACATATTTACTAGTCCAATCTATTCCGCAATGCTTCTTTTGTTGATGGAAATTGTATTTTTTATCATTGATAAAAAGAAATTTCATGCGGAGGATCTCTTTTCATGCTGTGTATTAGAAAGTGGTATTGCGGTATGTAATGCTGCGGCAATATATGTTGTGAGTATGATTTTATATAACAATCTGGATTATAAGCTTTTACACAATAATAATTTGCTTATTGCCTGGATCGTTTCTTTATGTATGCAGGGAATCTTGCTTTTCGCGTATAAGAAATGGAATCGGAAACAGCTGCATCTGCCATCTGTGAGTTATTCTGTATATTCTTTACTTTTGATTTTTCTGATCATTGTATTAGATTGTTTTGAAATCGCATTGTGTACAGATGAAATGACGAAATCGTATTTAGGTATTTGTCTGTATTGTTTCATGATTTTCTCTGTTGTATTGATTTACTGGTCCATACATTTAATTCAGGAAGAAGAAAAATTAAAGGGACAGGAAATTCTTGCGGAATTGTATAAACAGAATCGTATTTCTGCGAACCAATTGTTAAATACAAAGAAGGAATTATTGAAAATCAAACATGATTTAAAGCATTATGTGAATGCATTGGATGATGAGGTAATGAAAGAAAAATATCTCAATGAAATCAATCAAGATCTGATTCCTGTAGAAACAGGAAATACTGTGTTAGATGTATTGTTGAATCATACAAAACAACAATGTAAAGAAAAAGGAATAACGTTTTCGTTTGTTATGACACTGTCTCATACAATCAAGATGGAAGATAGTGACTTATATCTATTAATATCAAACTTGCTGGATAATGCAATGCAGCACGTTGGAAGCAAGAAGAATATCGTTCTTGAAATCAGTGAAGTTGGAAACTGCTTGAAAATCATTGAGAGAAACTCTATTGATCACAATGTATTAAAAGATGGAGAATTCATTGTTTCATCCGCTGAGAGTCACGGATATGGATGGGCAACAATCAAGCAAATCGTTGAGAAATATCATGGTGAAGTGATGTGTGAAGAAATATTTGAATGTGTAGAAATACGCATGTTATTGTGGAATTGCATTTCTTCATGATCACTTAATAATTCAATGCCTGTTTGTAGAGTATAATTTTACATATGGCAAAAAAGAGAAGAAAGAGAAAAAGAAAAGTTAACAAGAAAAATGTTCTAATTGTTATTTTGTTGGCGTCTTTAGTGATTTTTGGAATCTCTTCCTGTTTGAAGGATCTTCAAAAAGTTCGTGAACAAGAAGAAACACCTGTGGAAAGTGCATTGATTCGAAACACATATGACTGGTCAAAACTTGTGAAAGATGGAGATCGTATGTCTTATGAAGATGATCAATATACATCTATGCAGGGCATTGATGTCTCTTCTCATCAAGAGTGGATCGACTGGGAAAAAGTAAAGAATGCTGGAATAGAATTTGCATATATTCGTGTTGGTTATCGTGGATATGAAACAGGAAAAATTCATAAAGATTCTTACTTTGACTACAATATTCAACAGGCAAAGAAGAATGGTTTACAGGTAGGTGTGTATTTCTTTTCACAGGCTGCTACGGTAGAGGAAGCAAGAGAAGAAGCTGAATTTACATTGCGTGAAATCAAAGACTATGCGATTGATCTTCCGGTATGTTTTGATATTGAAAAAGCTGGTGAGGGCAATGGCAGAGTAGATCAATTGAGTCAAGAAACATGGACGCAGAATGCGGTGACTTTTTTACATGTGATTCAGAATGCGGGATATCAGACAATGAATTATAATAGTGCTCGTTTACTGGAACAGTATTTCTTGTTGGAATATATGCAGGAATTTGAAACATGGGTAGCACATTATGATACGGAATATCCTGACTATCCATATGCATTTTCAATATGGCAATACACAGATTGTGGTACAGTAGATGGTATTGAAGGAACTCACACAGACATGGATATTATGTTTGTGAAGAAAGGATAAGGAAATGAGTGAAGTTTTAAAGGAAAGAAATGAAATGGATCCTGCGTACATGTGGGATCTCAGTACGCTATTTCACAGTGATGATGAATTCGAAGATGCATTAGAAGCAGTAAAAGCAAGTGTAGAAGATCTTGCTAAGTATGAAGGTACATTAACAAATGCTTCCGCAATCAAGACATTCCTGGATGCGGAATATGGTGTGATGTTGAAAGTGACAGATATTTTCTCTTATGCTTCTTTAAGAAAAGTTGAAGATACAAGAGATACAAAGGGACAGGAAATGTATGCAAAGGCATATGGTGAAGTTGTTAAGATGCAGACGATCTGTTCCTATGCAGAACCTGAAATTCTAAGCAATGATGAAGAAACATTGCATGCGATTATTCAGGATGATTGTTTAAAAGACTATAAGATTTATCTGGAAAATCTTGTTCGTGCAAAAGCACATACATTATCTAATAAAGAAGAAGCTATCATGGCATCTTTTGCGGAAGCATTGAATACGCCAGAAGAAGCTATGGGTGCATTGTTATATGCAGATATGTTATTTAAGGATGCTTTGGATAGTGAAGGAAAAGCACACGAAGTAACAGCTGCGAACTATATTCTTCTTCAGACATCACAGGATCGTGTATTAAGAAAGAATGCATTTGATTCTTTCTATGAAAGCTTTGCACATAATAACAATACATTAACAGCTGTCTATGCTGGTAATGTTAAGACATGTACAACAGAAGCTAGACTCAGACATTATGATTCTTCTCGTCAGATGAGAATGGCAAGTGATAATATTCCTGAGACGGTATATGACAACTTGATTGAAACAGTACATGCAAGAATGGATCTCATGTATCGCTATGTGCGTTTGAGAAAGAGACTCTTGAAGCTTGATGAAGTACATTACTATGATTTATATGCACCATTAACAAGCGGCATTACAGATACATATTCCTATGAAGAAGCACAGCGTATGGTTCTTGATGCTGTAGCACCTTTAGGGAAAGAATATGTTGAAAGAGTAAAGGAAGCATTTGACCAGAAATGGATCGATGTTTATCCAAACAAGGGCAAAGAAACAGGAGCGTTCTCTGCAGGAACATATGATTCTAACCCTGTCATCAAGATGAACTATACAGGTACATTAGATTCTGTCTCTACACTGGCGCATGAAATGGGACATTCTCAGCATACATGGCTGACAAATCATACACAGCCATTCCAGTATAGTGAATATACAATGTTTGTTGCGGAAGTTGCTTCTACAGTGAATGAAAACCTGTTAATTGATCAGCTGCTTGAAAAAGAAACAGATCCTAAGAGAAGACTTGCGTTATTGAATCAATATCTAGAGGGATTCAAGGGTACAGTTTATCGTCAGACAATGTTTGCGGAATTTGAAAAGGAAGCACATGCAATGTGTGAAAGAGGAGAAGCTTTAACAACGCAGTCATTGAATGATCTGTATCTGAATTTAATCAAATTATATTTTGGTGAAGATATGGTTGTTGATGATGCGGTGAAGTATGAATGGAGTAGAATTCCACACTTCTATAACATGTTCTATGTATATGTATATGCAACTGGATATTCTTCTGCGTGTGCTATTTCTGAAAAGATCTTGCACAAGGAAGAAAATGCATTAAAGAACTATCTTGAATTCTTGTCTATGGGTTCTAGTCAATATCCATTGGATGAATTAAAGCATGCTGGTGTTGATCTAACAACACCTGAACCAATTAATATTGCTTTAGACAAGTTCGAAAGAGTCATTGAAGAAGCTGAAAAGATTGCGGATGAATTAGGATTCTAAAGGTAAGAGAATATATCTCTTATCTTTTTTTTGGAAATACATCAATTTTTGTGAATAAGAATAGTGTAAGGAAAAAGTATATATGAGCAAAATTGATGATATAACAATTATGAATGCGTGGATGTTTCCGACAGTATTTGCAGATGAAAGAAATTTGAAGTTAACAAAACAATTAATTGAAATTTGTATGAATCGGAAGATTGAAAGTATTCAACAAGCAAGTGTAGAGCACCATGTTAAGCCAAGATTAAATTCTCATGGAACAAGATTTGATGTAAAACTTGTTGGCGATAAAGAAATATACATCGTGGAATTGCTCAAGAATTAGCGAAAGATATGGCTGCAAATATGGCTGAAAGCGAGAAACAGACAATATGCAAAAATATGCTGTCAGAAAATCTAGACATTTCTTTGGTTGCTAAAGTGACAGGATATTCCATTGATGAAATACTTGAAATTCAAAGGAATATGTAAATAAAACACCTTTTTGGTAATTTCCAAGAAGGTGTTTTTAAATGTCTTTTTCTCTTTTTACATCTTTGATGTATTCAGCAGTGCATTTTCCAGAAGTCAAATTTTGAATTTCAGTTTCAATTTCTTTGCTTTCTGTTTCAAATAAACATGTAACCTGTTCATCATACATGTAATCTACAACATTTGTATTTCTACGCAGCCAGTTTTCCATTGTTCCAGATAATTCGTATGGATAAGTAATGGAATATTGATGAAATATGACATCCACAACTTTATCTGCCTGCTGCAGTGCAGTAGAAACAGAAGAAGAATAGGCACGAATCAAACCACCAGCACCTAATTTAATACCTCCAAAGTATCTAACAACACAGGCACATACATCTTGAATATCACTTTTAAGGATTGCTTCTAACATTGGAACGCCTGCAGTACCAGCTGGTTCTTTGTTATCACTGGATCGCTGAATCATGTTGTTTTCACCACATACATATGCCGTACATACATGATTGGCATCATTGAACTCTTTTCTGATTTCTTCGATATAGTTTCTTGCTTCATCTTCGGAATGAATTGGTTTAAGACAAGCGATGAATTGAGATTTTTTGATAATTTGTTCGTATCTGTATTCTTGTTTTAAATGCATAGAAATATTGTACAATATTTGTTATGGGAAGAATACATCAGTTAGATACACAAACAGCGAATTTAATCGCAGCAGGAGAAGTTGTTGAAAGACCAATGGGTGTCGTAAAGGAACTTGTGGAAAACGCCATTGATGCGGGCAGTACACAAATTACGATTTCTATTGAAGAAGGCGGAATCTCTAAAATTACGATCAGTGATAATGGATGTGGTATGAGTAGTGAAGATGCAGAAATGGCATTTAAGCGTCATGCAACGAGTAAGATCCAAGGTGAGAATGATTTATTTTCAATACATACATTAGGTTTTAGAGGAGAAGCATTACCAAGTATTGCTTCTGTTTCACAAGTTACTTTAGTTACGAGTGATGGAAAAGATAATACACGTGTTGTGATTGCATATGGAGAAAAGAAGAGTGCATCTCCATATCCTTGTAATCAAGGAACAGAAATTACAGTGGAAGGATTGTTTTATCATACACCAGCTCGTTTAAAACATATGCGTTCTGCTTCTTATGAATCTAGTTTGATTCAAGATGTTATTAATCGTTTTGCTTTATCTC